>Ga0214919_10010498_pt1 | contig 11727 bp, 13 predicted proteins | sample LL1503_MetaG_FD_177994 | JGI IMG/M metagenome (GOLD analysis project Ga0214919, IMG submission 177994) | Freshwater microbial communities from Lake Lanier, Atlanta, Georgia, United States - LL-1503 | ecosystem: Environmental > Aquatic > Freshwater > Lake | place: USA: Georgia | collected...
TGAAGATTCATTATCAGACTCTATATAAATTTAATTAAAGGATTATTTAATTTAATATTAATGTATGAAATTAATTCATTTGAAGATTTAGATATTTTTATTATTAATAATAGCAATGATGATAATAATACTGATAATAATAAAGTTATATTATTATATTTTGGTGCATCATGGTGTGGTCCTTGTAAATTATTAAAAGAAAAATTATCTAATGAAGAAACAATAAATAAAATGCAGTTATTACAAGTATGTTATATTGATACTGATAATAATGAAGATATTACTTCAAATTATAAAATAAAGTCATTGCCAACTCAAATATTTGTTAAATTAGATAATAACAAAGTTAATATAATTTCTAAAATAGAAGGATATGATTATACTAAATTATTATTAAATTATGATGAATATATTAAAAAATTTAATTATAATTAATAATATTATAAAAATTGAAATGATAATAAATTAATATAATATATAATAATAAAACAAATATGAATAATCATATCAATATAAAACAAATTATAACTATTCAAAAATACATTAGATATTATTTAGTACAGAAACAACTTTTAATTCCGTCTGCATATTATCAAACTAAAAATTGGCGTAAAGATAGAAAATGGTATAAAAATGGTAAATCAAATGAATGTGAAAAATATCAAATTATTCTTATTGAAAAAATAATTAAAAATAATTTAATAAAAACTGACGATAGAATTAATATGGAATCAAATGAAATTATTAATAATAAACACCCAATAATAAATAGCGATGGTTATGAATGGAGTGAAAATTTTGATGGATTATTAATTAAAAATAATAAAAAGTATTATTTTAATTTAAAATTTGTTTGTGATAGTGGTGGGTCGCAAACAAGAACATTAAGAGAAGTATATCATTTTATTAAATATCAAATGGAATATTTAATAAAATTTAATACTAATAATATATATTTTATTAATATTTTAGATGGTGATACAAGTTATAATAATATGAATAAATTTAAATTTTTAATAAATAAAGAAAAATATAAACATATTGTTAAATATATATTTATTGGTAGTTTATATGATTTTCAAAAAAATAAAATAATATATAATATATGATATTATATATTATCAAAATTTTCTAATATATATTCTGCAATAGAATACACCAAATCAAATGATATTCTCTTTCTTGCTATATCTTTACTTTCTCTATAATTAGTTAGAAATAATGAATTATATTTAATTCTATGTTCTTTTAAATATTTATTAAATTTTATTATTAATTGTTTTTGTTTATCTTTTTCTATTTTTGGTTCAATTATTAACGTTGCATATGTTCTTGCTGTTTGATTAGGGGTATTATCAATATAAATATCTTTATCTTCTACATATGATAACCCAATTTGACTATTAATATTATCATCAATACACTTTACTAGAATATTTGTATTTGATTTTTTTATATTTTTATTTGTTAATCGTGATATTTTATATATATTTTTTAATTTTAAATTATAAATATCTCCACCAATCATATAATTATTATCATCATTTAAATCTATTTTTATAATTGTTTTAGATGGATATATAATAATATTTAATTTATAGTCGCTATTATTAATATTATTTTTTAATTCAAATTGAAAAGAACAAATTGTATAAGTAGTATCATCAAAAACTTGTTCTTCAAATATATTTAATAATATAACATTATATTTTTCTAAAAACATTTTTCTTAATTTAATATCTGCTATTCTGATTGATGACCAAAAATTTAATGGAATTATAAATATTCCACCTAAACAAATATTTGTTAAAATTTCTTTAATTACACATTTATATAAATCATTTACATCATATTTATCAAATAATGATTTATCTTTTGATTTATTTCTTGCTAAATATGGAGGATTTGTTATTATATATTTATTATTATAATTTGGAGGATTTTTTATAGTATCTCTTTTTATAGTCATGTAAGGACGTATATGACCATTCAGATCTATAATATTATCAGTCATTGGTTCTATATCATAACATTCAATATTATATTTAACTTTATCTTTTTCAATAAAATCTATTAAATCATAATTACCAACAAATGGTTCTATAATATTTTGAATATTTTTAGGAATATTCATACCTTGTAAAATATATTCTTGATTAGTTGTATAAAATTGACCTAAGACTTGTTTAGATAATTGATTTTTCTTATTATTATTTTGTTCTTTATTCATACTAACTATTATTTTATTATTATTATTATTTTAAATATTATTAAATATATTTAATTCAATTTTTTATAGTCCTATAAAGACTATAACAAAATTAAAAAAATATTATATATCTATGAAGCTATCCAATTACAAAAACAAATAGGACAAGTTTTATTTTTATGAACCCATGGTTGAATACATTCAGAATGATATGAATGTCCGCATAATCCTGTTTTAACTATAGAATGAAGTCCTTTATCGTGATTATATAAACTTTGTGTATTTAAACTATATCGACATATAGTACAATCTGTATTTGATGGTAAATTATATCCCCAACAACTTAATATTTTAATATCATTAATAATAAATTTATTTGACATAATATATATTATCTATATTATATTAAATTTATTAATATCAATTTTTTTAATTATATAAAGATTTATATTTAATTATATATAAATGGAAACATATTATATTAACTCTGAATTAGAAATTGGAATTGATGAAGCAGGTAGAGGGCCATTAATTGGACGAGTTTATGCAGGAGCTGTTATTTGGGGAAAAGATATAGAAATTAATCCAATTATAAATGATTCTAAAAAAATATCAGCAAAAAAAAGAAAAATTGCACTTGAATGGATTAAAACTAATGTAAAAGCATGGGGGGTTGGATGGGCAGAACCTGAAGAAATTGACAAAATTAATATATTAGAAGCAACTAAACTAGCAATGGACCGTGCTATTCAAAATTTAATTACTAATTTTAATTTAAATAATCAAAAATTAACTTTAATTATTGATGGTATAGGATGGGAAAAAAAATTTAATAATTATACAACAAAATCTATTATAAAAGGCGATTCTAAATATTTATCTATTGCATCAGCTTCAATTATTGCAAAAGAATATCACGATGACTATATTAAAAGTTTATGTTCAAATAATCCTGAGTTAGATGAAAAATATGATTTATTAAATAATATGGGTTATGGAACTAAAACTCATTTTTTAGGATTAGAAAAATATGGAATAACAGAACATCATCGAAAAACATTTAAGCCTTGTTGTAATATAAAAAATTGAAATAAATAATAAATAATATATAATTAATAAAATTATATGACTAAAATACATAATTCAATATTATATTCTACTTTAATTAATAGTAGTAATCAATCTATAATGACTTTTAAGCCGTCGAAAGCATTAATTATGAAAAAACAGAATGATAAACGTTTAAAACATATACAGTTTTTAACAACATCTATTTCAAATGTATATGAAACAGATTATCTTCCTCTTTTATTTGAAAAAAACTTAACTGTTCTAAATGATTCAGAATTATTTAGAAAAGCTTTTATAAAAAATCCAAAATTCGCTTTAAAAATTAGTTTGTGCATACCATCTCGATTACGAAATGATATTCCTTTTATGATTGAAATGTATAAGATAACTAATTATAATGAATATATTTTTGGCATAATTGATAATTGTGATATGATACTAACATTATTAGAGTATGATATTAAGTTTTTTAAGTATTGTTCTAAATCTTTATATAAAAATATAAATTTTATATGCAAATGTATTAAAAAATATCCTAGTATAGTTTTATATAATCAAATACCACGATATATTAAAAATGATTATAAAATGATAAAAAATGTTAATCAAGATATCAACTCTATTAATACTTTTTTAAAATGTACAATTAAAAAAGGATTATTGGGTTGGTTGAGAGCTTATAATAATATAAAGAAATTAATTAATAATTATATTTATAATTTTTCATATTATGATATTATTTGTAATTTTATTAGTCCTATTCCAAAAAATTTAATTCTTCAAAAATGTACTGGATGTAAAAAATGCAACCATTTTGAAACATGTCTTGAATATCCAAATTTTGATAAACGAAAGCAATGGAATCAACTTATTAAAGAAACTGCTAATACTATTTATGGTTTACAGTAATAAAAGTATTTTATTTAATCTAAACAACATGTTTTATAAATACTAGATGTTACTAAATATGGATCCATATTTGATGCAGGTCGCCTATCTTCAAAATATCCACAACCATCATTAGCTGTTTGTGTTGGAATTCTAATTGATGTATTTCTTGTACCAATACCATATGAAAATTTATCATATGGCGCTGTTTCATGTATTCCTGTTAATCTTTTTTGATTATCTTTACCATATACCATCATATGTTCTGCATGATTATTACCTAATTTATTTATATATTTATTAATAGTTTCTAATCCTCCATGACAACGTGTATGATTAGTACTAAAATTAGTATGACATCCAGAACCATTTAATGCAGTAAATGGTTTTGGATTATATAAAATTGATATATTATATTTCTCTGCTATTCTTTCTAATAAAAATCGTGCAATATATAATTGGTCTGCTGCTTTTATTCCAACACTTGGACCTATTTGAAATTCCCATTGATTTGGTGCAACTTCTGCATTAATTCCAGATATATCTAGATTAGCATATAAACAAGCATCTAAATGTTCCTCAACAATTTTTCTTTGCATATTATCTAAAAAAGTACCACAATAAAATCTACCTTGTTCTTCTAATTCTTTATTTTTAAAATCTGATGTAACAAAAAAATATTCTTGTTCTAATCCAAACCAAGGTTCGCTATCTGGAATCATCATATTAGAATTTATTAAATTAAATATATTATTAGCATTATATCGTGTATTTGTTGGTAAATAAAAATTATTAATATCATAAGTATCACATAATACTAAATATGTATTACATTCATTTAATTTTTTAAGAGGATTTTTACATATAAAACATGGTTTAATAATAACTTCAGTATTACCTGTATTAAATGATTGTTCTGTAGATGAACCATCATAATTCCATAATGGAATTTGAGTTATATTTGTAATATGTATTATATTTAAAATACGTGTTTTTGATCTTAATTCTCCATTACCGCCTATCCATATATATTCTACTATACATTTATTCATTATAATAATAATAATCAATTAATACTTTAAATAATTTTAATTATTTAAAATATGACAAAAGTATAATATAATTTTTTGAGTTTGTCTCCATAAATTTTAATGAATTTATTTAATAAACTAATTATTAAATAAAAAAATTGATTATTAAATAATTTAATAATAAAATATCTTATAGTTAATGTTTAATCCAAAAAAATTGTGCGTTTCTTCTAATAAATCAGTAGATAATATTATTGATAATATAAATAAGGTTAAAATTAATGATAAAATGGCAATTATTTATACAAGAGTAAGTACTAGTAGGCAACAAAATGGAACTAGTTTAGATTCACAAACAGTACTATGTAGTGATTATTGTAATCTAATGAAATTTAATATATCAAGTTGTATTAAAGAAATTTGTTCAGCAACTTTAATGTCTAAACAAAGTAAATTAAATGATATTATAATGAATAATTCTAATATCCATTTAGTAATTTTAGAGCCATCTAGACTTAGTAGAAATCTTACAGATTTTACTATTCTATTAGATAAATGTGATAAAAAAAACATTACATTGCATTTTGTTCAAACAATTACATCTTCTAATAATTCACAAGATATTAAAAAAATTATTAGTAATGTGTATGATGCCGAAACTGAATCTAAAACATTAAGCCAAAGAATTAAAAGAAGTATTTCTTTTAGGAAACAAACAAAAAGTTATATATCACCTGTTCAATCTTTTGGATTTATTGTTAAAGATAAAAAAGTATGTTTAAATCCAAAAGAACAAGAAGTAATTACACTAATTAATAAACTATTTTGGGGTTCTGATACAAATAGTATTAATGCACTTTTATATAATATTACAGGTTATAAAGATGAAATATGCGAACTATATGATAATGATGAAATTTTTGAAATTAAATATGGAAATATGAGAATAATTGATATTGTTTATTTTCTTAATAATTTAGGAATTACATGTAGAGGACATGATTGGTATAGTAAGTCTGTTTCTAAATTAATTAAAGAAAAAACTTTTTAAAATTTAAAAAAATTGATTTATTTATTATCTATTATAATAATATATTATAAAGTATGATTCATCAAGATTGGAATACTCAAATTGTAAATGGTAAAATGCATGATGCTAGTAAAAAAGCATCATCTGTAAAAAAGACGATAGTAACATCACATATTAATAAACAAGAAACAAATCTCACAGTTAAAAAGATTTATGATTTAGAAAATCCAAATGCAGAACCCGAAATTAGACCTGTTATGATTGATAAAGAATTTGCTAAAAATATGATGGCAGCCCGTGTCGCAAAAAAAATGACACAAAAACAACTAGCAGGTGCATGTGCTCTTGATGTTAGTATTATTAATCAGTATGAACAATGTAAGGCAGTTCGTAATGGACAATATATTACTAAGATTAAGAAAGTTCTAGGAAGTTTTTAAATTATTAAACAAATATTTTTATTTAAATGAACTAATATATTCCCAATTTAAAAATTTACATATTTTTTCCCAAATTAAATCATTTTCCATAATTTTATTTGGGTCTTTATGTAATGAAAAGTGTTCAAGTAAATGGTCTAATTCTAATAGTTCGCAAAATTTATGTAAAACATATGAATATGATAAAAAATTTTTACGTTCAGGTTGTTTATAGAGTTCCCATGGTTCTTGAATATTAAAAAACATAGATATAAAAAGTTTTTCCATATCTCGTGTAATTTTTGATGGAGGTAAATTATTTAATTTATTTATAATATATGCAATATGTTCATAATAAATATTATATTTAAGTTTTTTAAGAATTATTTTCATATTTTTTTTATTTAATACTGATAAATCAATAATTCTATTTTTATTTAATTCTTTTACTATATCTATAAATACTTGTTCTGGAATATCTGGTGTTTGTTTTGCTTGAAATTGATTTAACCATTCTCTAAAATGATTTAATCTTCTATATGGTGAATAATCTTTTATTTGATGTTCATCATCTAATATTATTACTTCACAATCACCACAACATTGACAAATATATGCACTTTCAGCCATATCAAGTATTTTTTCAATATTACAATCTACACAATATTTAATTCTACTTGTTCCATCATCATGATTTATTCGAATACCATCAATTCTCTGACAATATTTTTCAAAAAGTTTTGATTTATTAACTTGTTTTATTTTTATATCTACAGTATTTTTTTTATCTTTTAAAGATAAAAATTCAATAATATTTTTAGTTTCTTTAATTTGTTCTTTATCATTATTTATTTCATAATATTCTGATAATAAATCACCAGCATTATCATAATAATCCATTTCATTATAATTAGAATTAATTATTTTATATAAATTAGTTAATTCTTCTTTTTTATCTAATAATATTACTTTTTTTTCAATATCTATTATTAAAATTTCTTTTTTTTCATTAATATTATTTAATTCAGTATTAATATTTTCAATTTTATTTAAAATTTCTTTTTTTTCAGTATTAATTTCTTTAATTTGTTTAGTTATTTGACGATGTTTATTATCTAATGTATTTGATTCTTTTTGTTGATTTTGTTTATTTTCTTTATATTTTGATGTTATATTTTTAACATTAGATATCATATAATTAATAATATATAAAAAAACTTTAAATATATTCTTTAATAATATTTTTAATATTATTAATTAATTAATATATATAATTTTACTCTTATTCATTATAGTGATATTTAGTATTATAAAATATTAAAAAAATATTTAGTTTTTTTATAATTTTATAAAAATATTTAGTTTTTTTATAATTTTATAAAAATATTATAAAAATATTTAGTTTTTTTAAAAATGCGTAATTAAATAAATATAAAAAAAAATATCTAAATGGGAGGTGGTTTAATGCAACTCGTCGCTTATGGAGCTCAAGATGTTTATCTTTCGGGTAATCCTCAAATTACATTTTTTAAAGTCGTCTATAGACGTCATACTAACTTTTCTGTAGAACCTATCCCACAAACTTGGAATGGTTCCGCTGATTTTGGTCGTACTGTAACCTGCAATATTAATCGTAATGGTGATTTAATCACTAATATGTATTTATGTGTCAAACTTGCTGCTGTAGAAGCAAATACTGTTTCATGGGGTTATATTAATAGACTTGGACATGCTATTGTTAATGATGTTAAAATTGAAATCGGTGGTTCTAAAATTGATGAACATTATGGAGACTGGCTTAATATCTGGTATGAACTTACTCATGAAACTTCTCAAGAAAGAGGATACTCTAAAATGATTGGTAATGTTTCAGCTCTTACTGATGTAACCAAAAGTGCTAAACTTGCATACACTATGTATGTACCACTTGTTTTCTGGTTCAATCGTAATAATGGATTAGCTCTTCCTCTTATTGCTTTACAATACCATGATGTTCGTATTACCCTTATATATAATTCTTTTGCTGCATGTGTAAATTATCGTGGTCCTACTGCTCCTGTTGTATCTAACGCAATGACTGATTCTTTCCTTGTAATTGACTATGTATATCTTGATTCTGAAGAACGTAAGCGATTTGCCCAAGCTTCTCATGAATATTTAATTGAACAACTTCAATTTACTGGTTCTGAATCTTTAACTTCTACATCTAATAAATATAGATTAAACTTCAACCACCCATGTAAATATTTAATATGGGCACCACACTATGACCTTTTCCAAAAAGCTCAATTGTGGTTAGCATATGCTTTTGATGGAAATTGGGCTGCTGCTTCAGAATACTTTGCTAAAGCTTTATCTGTTTTAACTGCTGATACTCTTACAACTACATCAAATGTTGTAACTGCAAAATATGCTCTTGAATCTGGTTCTGATGCTGGTTCATTGGTTCCGTTAAAGAAATCAACTGATATTGGTTCTTCTATATTAAAAACTTTATTAGATAAAGTTGAAGTTCAATGGAGTCTTGATACTTTTACTACTGCTGGTGTAGTAACTCTTGGTTCTATTGATACTGAAGCTAATATTAATATTCTTTTTGGTAATGCAATTGTTTCACGTAATGAATTAACTGTTAGTGATTTAACTCAAACTGTAGCTAATCTCTTAGCCGGTTTTACTACAGCACCAACATCCACATCTCCCCAAACTGTATTTACTAATGCTGTTGGATATACCACTATTAACCCATTTAACTATGCCAACAATATTGATGAATCTGATAACCCTGTATACACTGCTAAACTTCAACTTAACGGTCATGACCGCTTCCAAGAACGTGATGGTAATTACTTTAACTATGTTCAACCACATCAACATTTTACCCATACCCCTGCTGATGGTATCAATGTATATTCTTTTGCTCTCAAAGCTGAAGATCATCAACCAACTGGTTCATGCAACTTTTCTCGTATAGATAATGCAACCTTAAATGTTAGTGTTGGGTCTAATAACTCTAATATTGACTCTTCTACTTATACCAGTAAATACCTCAGTGGAACTAGCTCTGTTCTTAATATTTACACTGTCAACTATAACGTACTCAGAGTCATGAGTGGTATGGCAGGAACTGCTTATTCCAATTAGATATATTATTATCATAATTACATCATTTATATTAAACTTGTTAAAAGATTAATATAAATATAAATATATATTTATTTCAGTTAAAATTAGTTATTTTTGTTAATTGTTATTATAAAATCATATATATAGAAAAAAATTCTTAAATATAATAATGAATATAGAAAAACTTATTGATAAAAATATAGAATGTATAATATGTCTTGATTTAATTGATATTGAAAAACAAAATATAGAAACATTTAAAGATTGCGAACATAATAATAATTATCATGTTGAATGTATTAATAATTGGATTAATGAATGTATTGATAATAATATAATTCCATCATGTCCTATATGTCGTAAAGAATTAGAATTAATTAATATAACAAATTCTTTAAATAATTCTGTACATATTAATCATACTCAATTTATAATACATCCTAATATACATACTGCTCGAACAAATATAAATTATACACAACAATTTTGTTGTGTATGTACTATGTCTATATTTTTAGGTCTTGTAATTATAAGTTTATTTAATCAAGAAATGAAAAATTAAATAATATTAGTTTAATCTTATTTAATTTTATTTAATTTAATTTTTAAACAACTGGAAAACTTGGTTGCATTGCAATACCACATATTCCTGGATCGTTTATACTATTAGTTTTTAAAATTTTAACATATCCATTAATACCCCATGTTAATCCCCAAGAATTTTTAACTAACCAATAATCCATTCCATTTTCAGTTCCATATCCAACTATTAATACACCATGGTCTAAAGTTGTTCCACATAATGGAGAATCTAAAATTCCACTAGAATAAGATTGGAAATAAATTGTATCAGCCTCAATTGCAACAGATACTGGGCTTTGTGCAACTGCATCCTTTAGAGAAACTTGATCATTTGGTTTAACATCATAACAATCAGAAATAAATACGACACTATTGCATTTAACACAGGTAGAATCTATAGCTGTATATGGATATTCTATATCAGAACATTGTCCATATGATGTAACATATTTAAATGCACCATCCATTTGACCTCCATCGCATCCATGACTACCATATTTAAACCCAGTAGCACAATCAACTAATTCTTGTTCAGATAAATTAATTAATTCACCTTTTGCAATAGCCCAAGCACCTTCAATAGCTGCTGTTGCTGAGAAAGCCCAACAACTACCACACTGTTCTTGATTTTTTACTGAGGTTACAGCATTTTGTGTTCGCCAGTCTAAAGAAGTTGGGGTACTATTTACAGTATTATTAAATGAATTACATCCATATCTACTAGTAGTAGATTCTAATTTACCAACATAATTATTTTTAAATTCTTCATGTGTTAAATCACTAAATTGATTAATATCCATAACAAAATTTTGTGTTAAATCTAAATTGTGATTTTTAATTACATTTAAATTATATTTAAAAATATTAAATCTTTTTTCAAATTCCATTGAATCACAATAACTTTTATTAAAAGTTTCTTGAAATTTTATAAAATATTCAAAATCATTCTCTATATTAATTAATACAGAATTAGAAAATAAACATATTTGTGTAATAAATAAATATAATACTCTTGACATTATAATATAATATATAATAATCTTTAAATTAATTTTTAAATTAAAAATATTTATTTCATACAAAAGAATAGTTTGCTATTATATTTAAAAATAATGGAATATATTCTATTAATATCAAGTGTCTTAGAGTTTCAAAACAAGCATCTGATAAAAATATATATGTTCCTTATATATTAATAAATTATGGTTATGTTAGTTAAAAAAAATTGAAATTTTAAATTTATGTTTGTTTCTATATATTTTAATATCATATCCTGAGTTCTTTTTTCACTAATTAGAACTTATCAAATAATCCCCATCACACAGTCATTGTATATGGAGCTATTTAATAGTATATTTCTCTGGAAATATA
>Ga0214919_10010499_pt1 | contig 11724 bp, 8 predicted proteins | sample LL1503_MetaG_FD_177994 | JGI IMG/M metagenome (GOLD analysis project Ga0214919, IMG submission 177994) | Freshwater microbial communities from Lake Lanier, Atlanta, Georgia, United States - LL-1503 | ecosystem: Environmental > Aquatic > Freshwater > Lake | place: USA: Georgia | collected 2015-03-15
CGCGCCTATATTGCTAGAAACTCCCCATTGGCCGTTAGGATTCCAACCGTGAGTGCCCAAAAGAGCCAAGTTTTAGCCATTATTGGGCAAGGATACGTTGGCCTTCCTTTAGCTATGGCTGCCGTGGATGCAGGTTGGACCGTCATTGGAATCGATAATCTCGAAGCCAAAGTTACCCAAATTAATAGCGGATCTAGCCCAGTGGAGGACATCCCTGATTCACAGCTGCAATCAGCGATTGCAAAAGGCGTCTATAAGGCAACCAATGACTTTTCTTCCGTTAGTACAGCTTCAGTAATTACGATTTGTGTCCCAACACCTTTGGATGAAAAGCGTGAGCCAGACCTAACTTTACTCAGAAGTGCAGCGACTCGGATAGCGCCCTATGTTTCAAATGAAACCTTAGTAGTTAGTGAATCAACTTCTTATCCTGGCACCTTGCGAGACATAATTATCCCAATTGTTAATTCTTTAAAGCCAGTTAATTCGACGAAGATTTTTTTCGCAAGCGCACCGGAGCGGGTCAATCCAGGTGATCCAGTTTGGAATCAAAAGAACACACCACGTTTGGTGGGCGCAATAGATGTCAACTCCCAGAGTCGGGCACTCAAATTTTATGAATCTATCTGTGATGCTGTGGTGTCTGTTTCAACACCTGAAATTGCCGAAGCTGCAAAACTTCTTGAAAATACTTTTCGTTTAGTAAATATCGCCCTCGTAAATGAATTCACCCAACTTTGTTCAGCGACAGGAATTAATGTTCACGAGGTTATTGATGCCGCTTCAACCAAACCTTACGGCTTTATGCCCTTTAGACCTGGTGTTGGTGTGGGTGGACATTGCATCCCAGTAGACCCTTTGTATTTAACATGGTGGGCTCGAGAAAATGGTGAAGAAGCAGTATTTGTAGAGTCAGCAGATGTCATAAACCATGCAATGCCGACATATGTTGCAGAACGAGCTTTAGGTATGGTTAGTAAAAGTATAATTAACCCCAGAGTCTTAATTCTTGGCGTTGCTTATAAGCCAGGAATAGGTGATGTTCGAGAGACTCCAGTTTCTGAGCTTCGTAATCATTTGAATAAATTAGGTTCAATTGTCGCCTGGCATGATCCTCTAGTTCCGGTTTGGGAAGGAACAGAGCCGGTTGATTTAGATTGGCCTTGCGATGTTGCCATCCTTGCTACCAAGCAGCCAGGGATGAATCTTCAACTACTAATCGATGCTGGTGTACAGATACTAGATTGCACCAATTCAATAAAGAACTTCGAAGGGGTCACTTCGCTTTAAGAATATTTCTTCATTTCTGATGAGATATCTCTGATGATTGTTGCTAAATCGCGTTTTGGTTTCCAGCCCACTAACTGATGGATCAAATCGATATTTGGAACGCGGCGCTCCATATCTTCAAAGCCGTCACCGTAGGCCTCTTCATAGGGGACGTAAACAATTTCACTCTTTGAATTAGTTTCGTTAATAACTTTTTGGGCCAATCCATTAATTGAAATTTCAAAGTCATTTCCAATGTTTATAACTTTACCGATTGTATTTCCTGCGAAGGCAATTGCAATCACTGCATCAATTACATCATAAACGTGAGCAAAACAACGAGTTTGATTACCGTCACCGTAAATTGTTATTGGTTCATTCGTAAGTGCAGATTTCACAAACCGCGGAACAACCATTCCATAAGCGCCTAATTGGCGTGGTCCAACTGTATTGAAGAATCTAATGATTCTTGTCTCCAGCTGTTTTTCAATAAAGTATGCATAAGCAAGGGATTCATCGATTGCTTTTGCTTCGCTGTAAGACCATCTCAATGTGACAGGTGTTCCGAGAATTCGATCATCACTCTCCTTGAGAGAATCTGAAATATTCTTTCCATAAACCTCACTACTGCTTGTTAAGAAAACTGGAGTTCCTGATAAATGTGCTGCTTCAAGCACATTTTCAGTTCCACGAATATTTGTAAGCAAGCTAGCCAGGGGGTTATTAACTATATTGAAAACACCTACGGCTGCGGCAAGGTGAAAGACATAGTCGGCATCGCGAATGAGAGGGTTCAAAACTGCAGTATCTAGAATTGAACCTTCAACCAACAAAAAATTGGGAGTATTCTCCAGAGTGATGAGATTCGAAGCCTGGCCTGTGGAAAAGTTGTCGAGAGCTGTGACTACATGCCCTTCTTTGACTAATCGCTCACACAAGTGTGACCCAATAAACCCAGCCCCACCAGTCACAAGGATTCGCATGAAGAAATCTTAGTGCAAGATCAACTTATTCGCTTTTGTTTGGATAGAGAGGACATCGCTAGTGCTATTAGCACGGATAAAGTCCCCATATTGATATTGTTACAGAATGGAAAATACTGGCTTTCGATTAACCTGCGCTGAACATTCCCAGCCATTCATCCAAAACAACTCACTACTTGACTGTGGGAGTGGGTGCGTTTATCCCGTGCAGAATGGAATCCCTCGGATTGTAGAGCCAAACTATGCCGAAGCTTTTGGATTTCAATGGAATAGATTCCAGAAAACACAGCTTGATTCCTATACCAAAACAAATATTACACGGACCAGGTTAGAGCAGTCTCTAGGGCCAGATCTACTATCAAAAATGGGTAACCTGGATTGTCTAGAAATTGGATGTGGAGCTGGCCGATTTACGGAGATCCTTCTTGAACTTTGCCAGCATGTAGTGTCGGTAGATTTAAGTAATGCAGTAGATGCAAATCGCCTTAATTTTCCAATTTCTGAATCTCATCAGATTATTCAAGGCGATGTGATGAAACTTCCCTTCGCAGTTCAAAGTTTTGAACTGGTTTTATGTCTTGGTGTTATTCAACATACGCCAAATCCCGAGGCAACAATTATCGCACTCGCAAATCAAGTGAAGTCTGGCGGGTGGTTAGTAATTGATCACTATACAAAGTCTCTAGCTTGGAATCTTAGGTCGGCTAAATATGTGCGCCCTATCTTAAAAAGACTTCCACCCAGAGTAGCCCTTAGAATCGTTGAGAGAATTTACTATATTTCTAAACCGTTGTTTAAAGTATCCGGAAATCGTGTGTATCGGAAAATCTTGAATATCGTGTTGCCCGTAGTATTCTTTGACAAAGAAATTCCCGAACTAAAGAAAGAATTTAGAGATGAATGGAGCATCTTGGATTCATTTGATGGCCTCACTGATTGGCACAAACACCGAAGAACAAGGAATCAGATTAGAGAGGCGATAGAAAGAACTGGGATGACCGTCGAGATGTGTGAATATGGTGGAAATGGTGTAATCGCAAGGGCACATAGAATATAAACAGCCTCAATTTCGCTTATTAATCAAAGAAGCCATAACAGCTTGAAGTAATCGAACAAGTAATCTAAGGCTGTAATTGACTGGAGCATAACGAATGGTGAAGATAAGCTTTCTCTTGATGTTGTTGAAATCACCGGACCTAATCTTTTGTGCCAATTCCTTATATGAATAAAGACTATCAAATTGACGTCGTTGTTTTCTGGTTAATCCATTCAAATGCGCGTTAAGCCCTCGAGCTACATATGCAGGAGTATTTCTCTGAGAAATATTATCTTCGTGCACTCTATAACTACCTAGAAATCTTGGGATGCAGATAAATTTTTCTGTGAGTAGAGATATTCGCAGCCATGCATCATAGTCTTCGAGTGCATATAATTCTTTAGACTCATTCATTCCACCGATTGCATCTAAATACATCTTCTTGACCACCACAGACGATAGGGCAATCCTGTTTCCGCCCAAAAGTAAATTCATGTAAATAGGCGACTTTATTTTTATATTTCGTCGCATATAGGACCTTTTGTTCGGGGTGTTTTTATCCAATATCCTTAATGGATGATAAACAAACTCAAAACCTCCGGAAATAGACGAAACTGCCGTTGAAAGTTTCGCAGGATCCCACAAATCGTCAGAGTCCAAGAAAGCGATCCATTCACCCGTGGCTATGCTTATTCCCAGATTCCGCGAAGCAGCGACAGAACCAGTTCTAATTCTTTTAATTGAATGAATTCTGACATCAGAGATAGCTGCTAAAACTTCATCTGTCTCATCGGTCGAGTAATTGTCAACTATAATCATTTCCCAATTCTGATAATCTTGTTTCAAGACAGAATTGATTGCCTCTAGCAGCATCGAAGCCCGATTATATGTTGGAGTTATAACACTAATTTTTGGCATATCTGAAAAATGATCGTGTTTTCGCATTTGAGTCAGAACCTCACAATTTGAGCCTATTCAAAAGGGCATCATGATCCAAGGCAAGAAACTCTAATGGTGTGCCAGATAGAAAGATTTCATTTAACTCGATCACTGAATATTTCACAGTTTGTCCAGCGTCTATCAATAATTGATACATAGGTGCCACATAAAGCTCCATAGGTGAGAGAGTATTCTGAAACTCATCAAAAATTCTCAAATAGCCTCGAATACTAGGAAAAAAATACATTCCAGTGGAGCAAAAATTTGAAATTCTCTGCTTTTCAACGACGCGAGCAACGCAATCTGAATCTAGAAATGGCTCAACAAATGACCAGTGGTTCCCCTCTGCAATGAAAGTTTCAATCCAAAGGTAATCTGGAAAATGACTTGGGTAGCGAAAGTCCGGACGAATTGTATCTATATTGAAAATCAGAAGATGCTCATCCTCATCCTTCAAACTACTCTCCAAAGCAATTGCAACTGTGTCAGCTTGGCCTCTCGTGTCACTTTCCAGTTGAACTATTTCATAATTTGTGATTTTGAGCGTCTTTAACTCATTTTGAAGAAAAGTCATAGAATTAGTTTTCTTATTTAGCACAAACAAGAAAGTTTCTGTGTCAAAATACTCTTGAAAAGACATCAGTGATAACCGAAACAGTGATACCCCTCCAATTTCCAACTGAAATTTTGGTTTAGAATATCCTGCATTGTAAAATCTCGAACTATTTCCTGCCATAGGAATACAAATCATGTGTTTAACCTGTTAAGCATCTCGACAATTATATGGACAAATTGATTCTGGCGATCAACTCTATCAGCGTGTAAAGGTAACAAACCCATGATCAATAAAGTAGAGATAGCCGCTATTTCTGTTTGATCAATATCCAATGGGTCGAATAACATCGTCTGGAATAGCGCTTCAAAATCAACTTTTGAGTATTTCAAAGAACTAATCTTATTTAAGGTCTCTGCCGCATCGGCTCGTTTACCGATTCCGGATAGGACAAAATCGTAACCTAAAACGAATGACTGATAAAGTTTAGCTACGTCGTAGCGAATATCACCATGTATACCTGTGGAAATCCCCGATGAATCTCCCCGGGGGTCTACTGTCTTAAGTGTTTCTGATGTCCCATCCCAGAAAATATTGGTAGCGCACATATCACCATGTAACACGCCAGAGAATCTTGAGTTCTCGAGTTCGATCTTGCTCAGCAATAGATTAATATTTTGTTCTGATAGAATTTTTCTTAAATCAATATAATTAAAATCTTTAAGATTTGGGCTGGTTGTCAAGAAATGTTCACAACGCGCTTTGGTTTTCGCATTTAATAGACTTTCAAGTCCAATTTGATTGGGTCGCCCAGAGAATTCTTTAGCTTCTAAAAAGAAAGTATATAGCTGGCCAAATAATCTTCTCCACTGAGTCAAGCTCAAGTTACCGTGAATCAAAAGATCGTGAAGTGTAGGAAAAGGGATATACTCAATCGTGTATTCATTCTTGGATTTAGAAATTAACTTTGGTACATATTTTTGGAATTCCGTAGGTAGATTTTCATACCAAACGATTTCAGCGTTCAATTTAGATAAATCTGTTGATTGCTTGGAAACACCAAGTTCTGTAATCTTGACCAAGTTAAAAAAGCGAGACTCTGAAAAAAAGAGTTGAGACTGTTGAAGAGTTCCAATATGTCCAAAATCATTCCAAGTCTGAACTTTATGGTAGCACAGCGGTGAACTCCGACTGTAGCCATCCAACGTATCTAAAATGTTTCCATCAGATTGATGAATAACTGATTCAAGCAGTTTGACATCACTTAAATAGAAGAATCCTGCCATCATCATCTCAACGTTCTCATCTTGAAGGCTCTCATATTCAGAAATGCCTTCATTCCGTCCCCACGAATATGTTGCTGGTTTCTTGTATATGGTCACACTATTAATTGGAATTTCTTCATTAATAAGAGTGTCGCCATAAAGTACTGCTATTGATTCACCTTTACTTTGAACTACACTTAGAACTTGCAAAAGCGCATCATTTATTGACATATCAGGATTACTTCGAATAGTTCTCACTTTCATTCCTGCAAGCTGTTCTTCATCAAACGGAGTTAATTCAAAGTCTGAGGGAATAGTTAGGAAAATTCGAGCGCAGAATTTACTTAGGTAATCAATTTGGCTCACATAAAGCCGCTGCCCTGAAAGTGGTAAAAAACTTGGTGGGAGTAACCCGTATTGCTGTGTAATTTCGAAATCAGAGTACTTTCCCGAAAGGATGATACCCAGAGTTTCCATTTGAACTATGCTACACCCCATGCCGATCGTAGACTTCTTTCTTTAGATAAACATCAGAGTTTTCTATAGTCACCCAGCTAGGTTGGATAAAAAGCAGGTGTAGCTTTCGCAATAAAGTCATTTTAGAGATCGTTTTTAGAGGGCTCGATTTAATCCCCAATATTATTAACGCTAGAAATTTTCTTAATGCTAAGTCAAATAATATTTGCATAAAGGCTCCTAATTTGAGAGACCAATGCAGTTTCATTCTCAGTATTTCATAAATTTGTGTCTGCAGCACTATAAGAAAAGGTGGGACACGCATTGGCATTTCAGCATTTCCGTAAAAAAATGAGAGATCCATTTTCCTGGTATTCCATTTTTCACGCATTTCAAAGGTTAGTATTGAAGTTTCGCAGTAAATGAATTCACTTAGCAATGATAGTTTTTGCAAGAATATTAAGTCACCAGCGAAACTAACTGGAATTGGCCCAACCGTTCTCACAGCACTTAAGCGATAAAGACCATACCAGCCGGCAGAAGGAAATGTGGTTAGAGTCCTCCAGAACCTGAGTAGCTGAAAGCCAGAAAAATACTTCTCTTTTAGTCTAATTGTGTAAACAATGGCTTTCTTTGGCCCGAGACACATATCTACCCTTGGGATACAGAGGGATGCACCAGGTGAATTCTCTAGAGCATTCACACTATTGGTAATAAAATTATGAGACCACGCGTCATCCAAACTTGCAAGCAGCATGTATTTTCCTTCGGCATTTGCGAACAGGGAGTTCATGTTCGCTAGTGCGCCCATGTTAGTTTCCGAAGAAATAAACCGAACATTCTTATGTTGAAGGGCTAACTCTCGTATAATAGACCGTGAGTTGTCTGAGGAGTTGTTATCTGCGAACAAGATTTCAATATTTGTATAATCTTGTTCGTAAATAAGTTTGAATACTTTAGCGATATAGTTTTCACCATTAAATACTGGAATTCCGACTGTGACGAATGGCTGCTCTTTGCTGGAAATCTCTTTCATCGCACATTTGCCACTTTCTTTTATTCGTAAGCTTATGTTTTCAGTTTATGCTTCATTCTAATATGACTGATACCAAATCCACTAAAATAAGCTCGATAACATCAAATAATAACGGTATAGAAGCCCAAGTCTTTTTGGAATTCATTAGAATCTAACCCGATGTTTCGCGCCGGTGGCATATAATGAATTCTTAGACTAAATGAGGAGTAATTTGAGACAAGAATTCAAAGGGCAATCCGCCGTACTATTCTCGGAAGATCTCTTCGTGTATTGAGCCCGGCTGATCGACGTAAACTGGGAATTGTTACGCTCATTCAAGTGAGCCTATCATTTCTAGATTTACTTGGAGTTGCAGCAATTGGGCTATTAGGCGCACTCTCTGTTTCTGGACTTCAATCCTTGTCTCCAGATAATCGCATAGTTTCCGTACTTAGAATTCTCCATATTCAAAATGAAACTTTTCAATACCAAGCCTTCATCCTTGCTAGCCTGGCTTGTTTTCTTTTGATCGGTCGCACCCTTCTTTCCATCTTCTTTACCCGCAGAATTCTTTTTTTTATGACAAAAAGAGGTGCAACAATCTCTTCGGATTTAGTCTCTAGACTGTTGGCACAACCACTTCTAGTTGTGCAATCCAGAACAACACAAGAGACTCTATTCGCCATCACAGATGGCGTTCAAATAATTGTGTTACAGGTTTTGGCATCATCAGCAGTTTTAACTTCAGATATTTCTCTCTTAATTGTCATGAGTGTTGGACTTTTTGTTATTGATCCATCGACTGCGATTGGCACTGTCACTGTTTTTGGCTTAGTCGCTCTATTCTTACACAAAACAATGCACTCACGGGCAGGCATACTAGGTGCTGAACAATCAAAATTGAGTATAAAGAGCAGCGAGAAGATTGTGGAAGTCCTAAGTTCTTATCGCGAAAGTATTGTTAGAAATAGACGTGATTTTTATGCCCGGGAGATAGGCAAGACAAGACTGATTCATGCACACACCTTGGCCGAAATAAGCTTTATGCCATTTATAAGTAAGTATGTTCTAGAGTCCACCATAGTTTTAGGTGCCGTTGCAATCGGCGCAATTCAGTTTATGTTTCAAGACACAGCTCAAGCTGTTTCGACGTTAGCAGTTTTCCTTGCTGCAGGTACACGCATAGCACCAGCAGTTTTTCGCGTACAGCAGGGTGTAATCCAAATTCGTCAAGGATTCTCTTCCGCATCACCAACCCTTGAGTTGATTGATAGTCTTGGTTATGAAGAACTAGACATTAACAAAATTGATACTGTGGACACTCTTCATGAGGGATTTACACCACAAATTTCAGCTAAGAATGTTTCCCTAACCTATCCAAATGGAACAGAACCAGCAGTTAATCAAGTTAGTTTGGAGATAGCTGCAGGGGCACTCATTGCTTTTGTAGGACCTTCGGGGGCAGGAAAAACTACGCTTATCGACATTTTATTGGGTGTCTTGAGTCCTGATCACGGCACAGTTTCTATTTCAGGGCTCTCTCCAAGAGATTCAATTTCTAAATGGCCAGGAGCTATAGCTTACGTACCTCAGGATGTTTTGATTGTGAACGGATCAATTCGTGAAAATGTTGCTTTGGGTTACCCAGTTGAGGCCGCCACAGATGAACTGGTTTTGAGTGCAATTAATATTGCCCAACTTCAAAAATTTGTTGCTGATACACCGCTGGGTCTTGATGCTGAAGTTGGTGAGCGCGGTTCTATGCTGAGCGGTGGCCAGCGTCAACGTTTAGGCATTGCTAGAGCAATGTTTACAAAACCTAAATTACTTGTTTTAGATGAGGCCACAAGTGCTCTAGACGCAGAGACGGAGGCAAGCATCTCGAGTGCAATAAGTGAACTTCGTGGCTCAACAACTATATTTATGATCGCCCATCGTCTTTCTACTGTTCGAAATGCTGACCTAGTTGTCTACTTGGATGCCGGAATAGTTGCAGCTACTGGTTCATTTGAAGAAGTCCGCAATGCAGTTCCCAATTTTGAACGCCAGGCGAAGTTAATGGGACTTTAATTCTGTTTATTCGTAGCACTGCCAAATACGAAATCCTGATAAATCGCCCTCTGACGCATAGCTATTTTCTCTGGGCTTGCGATATCAAGTGCTTTTTGTTGCATAGAAGTTGCCATTTGTTTTCTTAACACTTGGTTCCTGCATAATTGCAGAATCGCTTCGCCCATTGCCGAAAAATCCAAATTTGGAACCAAGAAGCCAGTTGAGTTTGGAATAACTATTTCACTGTGCCAATCAACGTCATATGAAACTGCAGGTAGGCCTCCTAGGCTGGCTTCAAGTAAAGAGCGACCACATAGCGGAGCAATATTAATGTCACTGAAATTCAAAGCTCCAGCTATCCAGGCTTGCGAACGATTCCCAGCAAAAATAATTTCGTCAGCCAGTCCTTCTTTTATGGCAAGAGATTTCAAATTACTAGTTTCGCGTCCATCTCCTACGAGAATTAGTTTGAAATCAACTTCTGCTGCTTTTAAGGTCCTAGACGCCAAAATAGCATGGTCCACCATTTTCAAAACTTCAAGCCTAGAGATACATATCAAAACATTGGTACCAATTGCCCCCCATGTTTTAAAGTCGCTCCTGACATCTTGTCTATGTTCCTTGGGCAGAAAATGTGATTTATCGATACCAACACCTAGTTGAGTGAAATGAGTTTTTGAAGGATCTACCCCTGCGTCGAGTGCGTAATTCAAGTTCTCTTGATTTTGTGCAAGTACAGCATCGGCTCTATTAAGTACAAACTTTTCGACACGTTCTTCGCTTTTCATAGTTGGGAAAAGGCGCGGCATATTAGGAGCTTGGTTTAATTCTCGGAGCCTGCCAGGGTTGCCCCATACACCCACGACTAATGGTTTTCTCAAAAGTCTTGAAAAGAAGAGTCCGTATAGACCATTAACTCTTGGATCCTCGGCTCGAACAATCTGCACTTCACGCAAATGTCCTTTTCGAAAGATTGTGACGATTAGTGACAGCTGTGCAATTGCAAAGTTAAGAACTGGAAATTTCTTCAAGAAGCGATACCGTGTAGTTTTACCTTCCAGTATTACATTCTTGGAATCTAATTTGAAAAACTCTGGCTTAGTATAATTACGATAGTCGTCGGTCAAATACTGTAAATTAGCAACAGGGCTAACTGTAAGAATTTCTTCAAAGAAATTTCCAGCATCCCTAGCCTGGACGAAAATCTCCATCCCAAACTCTCTTAAGTATTCGTAAGTGTATGCGGAGTGGAAAACCAACATCCTTTTGGCGACTGGTTCGTTACTCATGCTCAAATTTAAGGCTCTCACTATTCCAAATTGCCTCTGCATCACTCATCACAATATTTGCAAGGCGATCCCAACTAAGGTGCCCTACCGATTCTTCAGGTGAGCCTGTCAGTCCGCTCGCTGACAATATTGCTTTATGAACTTGCGCAGCCGTCGGCGGATTCGGAATTACGACCCCGTTCTTTCCGTCAACAATAATGTCTCGAGCAAAACCTGTGTCAGTTGCGACAGGGATTACCCCCATACTCATTGACTCGATTAGGGGTATTGGCCCTCCTTCAAGACTGGATAAGCTCAAGAAAAGAGTCGCTCTACTCATGGCAATATTTCTTGCCTCTTTATCGAAAAATTGATATTCGATATTCGGATTGTTTGTAAGGCCCGATTCTTTTAGGAAGTCTTCCCAACCTCTACCAAGAATAATAAATTTCCACCCTGGCAAGAGTTTGACTACATCAGGAAAAATGCCCAGTCCTTTTCGCTCACTAAACCTAGATGCTAATAAAATAGTTTTAGGCTCTCGTTGAATACTCGCTTGCTGGTAACAATCTACATCGACTGCCCCAAAGACAAGCCTGACTTTTGTCGGTACAAGACCGGCCTCAATTAGTGAGTTTGCATTTGTGCTGCAATTGAAATGAATCGAATACGCCTGATTGAGAATCTGTGCCTGATGATTGAGGTCACCAAGCTCTTCCATATTATGTGTGTAATTCACGATGGAGCGATTTATAAATCGACCTGGATTTGATTTCAAGTAACTTTCAAACATCGATGGATAGGAGAAGAAGTACGCTCCGTATCTTGGCAGTGGAAACTTTACAAACTTTTCCCAAAAATGTTTTTGTGCGAAAACAGACGCTGTCC
>Ga0214919_10010500_pt1 | contig 11722 bp, 9 predicted proteins | sample LL1503_MetaG_FD_177994 | JGI IMG/M metagenome (GOLD analysis project Ga0214919, IMG submission 177994) | Freshwater microbial communities from Lake Lanier, Atlanta, Georgia, United States - LL-1503 | ecosystem: Environmental > Aquatic > Freshwater > Lake | place: USA: Georgia | collected 2015-03-15
CACAGAATTTTCGCCACCCTCTTCGTAGTTCAAGACAAACTGAACTGCCACGCGGGCTTGGCCGGGCCATTGCGCGTGGGGCGGGTTGCGGCCGTAGCCTTTGAGATCTCGGGGATAAGCGGAAGTAGCGTCGTAGATAGATGCGTTCATGACAGGGCCAATGAAATATCGTGAGTGGGAATTTTTTTGTCAAAGCTCAAACTGTTTTCAACAAAAATCAAATGTTCTTCCATGAGCCTTGCAGCCAAGTCTGCGTCTTTCTTGGCCATGGCATCCACAATGGCTTCATGTTCATCTGCAGAGTGCTGCGCGGCATTGCGCGACTGGTACATGAGCGTAATTAGGGCGCAGCGCGAAATGAGTTCGCCTAGACTTTGTGCCAGCACATGGTTACCCATGAGTTCTGCAATGCGCACATGGAAATCGCCCAACAATTCAGTTCGGCCGTGCACATCTTCTTGGGCAACAGCTTCCTTTTCTTGTTTGGTATGTGCTTTCAAAGCGCGAATTTTGGCGGGGGTGATGTCGCGCACAAATTCGCGTGTCATTTGAACTTCGAGCATGCGACGTACCGCAAAGACTTGCTTGGCTTCGGCAGCAGAAGGTGCGGCCACAAAGGCTCCCCTAGCAGGCTCCATGCGGATCAATCTGTTTTGCGACAGCTGAAACAAGGCTTGCCTGACCAGTGTTCTAGAAACGCCAAAATGGGTGGCCAACTTTTGCTCAGCCAATTTGGAACCAGGCATCAGCCTGTGTTCCACAATGGCTTTGGTTAAAGCGCTGACAATGGCGTGGGTTGAAGATGTTTCCATGCGGAATGATGATAGCTTCAAAAGCCAAAAGTGTATACACTTTCAGTCGACCAATTCAAGGAAAGATGCAACATGGGTTTGAGCACACACGTTTTGGACACCATGCACGGCTGTCCCGCGGCGGGCATGCATGTCAGCCTTTACACAACCGAGGGGCAATTTGCCACGCTGGTAAAAAGCTTCACATTGAACGCTGACGGGCGCAACCCCGAAGGCCCGCTCTATGACAACGCCAGTTTGCAAAAAGGCACTTACCGCTTGGTATTTGACGTGGCGGTTTATTTCAAAGCCAAGGGCGTGAAGCTGCCAGAGCCTTCTTTTTTGAACCAAGTGAGTTTGGATTTTGGGGTGGCCGATGTCACTCAGCACTACCATGTGCCGCTGTTGGCAAGTCCTTGGAGCTATTCTACTTACCGAGGCTCTTAATTTCGCAATTATTTCTAGCTGATAACCCCTTGCGGGGTGGTAAATCAATAAAATCAGTTTTTATTCAGAACCCAACCCAATCCACTCCTTATGAGCCAAGTGACCAACACAGTTCGTTTTGTGCTTGACGGCAAAATCGTCGAAGCCCAAGGCGCGCGCCGCACCACCACCGTTTTAGATTACTTGCGCGAACAATTGCATCGCAAGGGCACCAAGGAGGGTTGTGCTGAAGGCGACTGCGGGGCTTGTGTGGTCATGGTGGGCTCATTGAATGCAACCGGCCAAGGTGTTGACTACGTGCCAGTGAACAGTTGCATTCAGTTGTTGCCAACGCTCGATGGCAAGTCGGTGAAAACAGTTGAGAGTTTGAAAAAGCCCGACGGCACTTTGCATCCAGTACAACAGGCCATGGTCAACTGCCATGGTTCACAGTGCGGCTTTTGTACGCCTGGCATCGTGATGAGCTTGGTCAACTTGGTGCAGATCAACTCTTCTCCCAAACGCCAAGATGTGAGCGACGCCCTCAGTGGCAACCTGTGCCGTTGCACAGGCTATGCACCCATATTGGATGCTGCTGCCAAAGCTTGCACCAACAAATCAGCCTTGAAGCTAGACGATGCCGCTGATGTGCCTTTGCTGAAAGAAATTCAACGCGCTTCCACGCCCACGCTCAGTTTGGATGGCGAGATCATTCTTCAACCTGTGGTTCGCACACGCAAAGGCAATGAATTTGTATCTCCCGCTACCCTGGCTGAAGTAGCCGACTATTTGGTCAAGCACCCCACATCGACATTGCTGGCCGGTAGCACCGAAGTGGGCTTGCAAGTGAATAAAAAATATTCACGCCCCGACCATATTGTGTATTTGGGCAACGTGGCCGAACTCAAGCAAGTCAAAGACACACCTCAGGCTTGGCACATTGGTGCGGTGGTCTCGCTCACTGAAGTCGAAACATTGGTGACCAAGGCTTACCCCGATTTTGCAGAGGTGTTGCGTCGATTTGGCTCACCACCCATTCGCTCTACCGCCACATTGGCAGGCAACATTGCCAACGGTTCTCCCATTGGCGATTCCATGCCTTGCCTCATGGCATTAGGCACCACGCTCACGCTGCGTCGCGGCGACAAAACGCGCACTGTTTCTTTGGACAAGTTTTATACCGGCCAAAAACAAACTGTGTTGCAAGCTGGTGAGTTCATTGAAGCTGTTGTGTTGCCCAAGCCGCAAGCCGGCCAAGTGTTTCGTGCACACAAAGTCAGCAAGCGGTTTGAGCAAGATATTTCTGCCACCTGTGCTGCCATCACTTACACCTTGAAAGCTGGCAAGTTGAGCGGCGTGAAGTTGGCCTACAACGGCTTGGCACCTTCACCATGCAGAGCGCCTCAACTCGAAGCCGTGTTGGAAGGTAAGGCTTCTGCCGATGTGACAGCATCTGATTTGGATGCCGCCATTGCCGCCAGTTTTGTAGCGCGCGATGGCCTGCGAGCCACATGGGCCTACCGCGCATTGGTCGCTCGCAATTTGGTCATTGATTTCATTGAAGAGCAAACTCAAACAACCACGGAGGTGGCTTAAATGAACGCGCCTATTTCTTTGCACAATTTGTTGCCAGTATCTGGCATTCAACAAGGCACCGACGTCATTCATGAGTCTGCACATTTGCATGTGACAGGCAGTGCCACTTTCACCGACGACATGCCTGAGTTGGCTGGCACTTTGTATGCTGCACTCATTTTGTCGCCCGTGGCGCACGGCGAACTGATTGGCGACGGCATTGACCGCGAGGCTATTTTGAAAGAGCACGGCGTGGTGGCGGTTTACACAGCCAAAGACATTCCGGGCGAAAACAATTGCGGCCCCATTGTTCACGACGATCCTTTCTTGGCTGTTGGCAAAGTGGAATTCATTGGCCAAGTGGTGGCTGTGGTGGTGGCGCGTGAAATGTTGTATGCCCGCGAAGTAGCGCATAAAGCCAAAGTGTTGGTGAAAGAACTGCCACCCATTTTGACCATTGACGAAGCCATGTCAGCGCAAAGCTTTGTCATGCCCGCCAAAGGCATCACGCGCGGCAATGCAACAGAAGCCATTGCCAAGGCGCCGCGCAAAGTGAAGGGCAGCACCGAAACCGGTCAGCAAGAACAGTTTTACATGGAAGGCCAAATTACGTACGCCGTGCCGCGTGAAGATGGTCAACTCACTTTGTATTCGTCAACGCAACACCCTGATGGCAATCAGCGTGAGGCTGCTGCTGCCTTGAACTTGAGCACCAACGATGTCGAAGTGATTTGCAGACGAATGGGCGGTGGCTTTGGCGGCAAAGAAGGCAATGCCAGCATTTTCAGCCAGAGTGCTGCGCTGGCTGCATTCAAGTTGCAACGCCCTGTGAAGTTGCGTGTGAACCGCGACGACGACATGATGATCACGGGCAAGCGCCACGATTTCCGCATTGATTACGAAGTGGGCTACGACGACGAAGGCCGCATTTTGGGCGCCGACATCACGCTCTTGTCGCGTTGCGGTTACAGCACCGATTATTCAGGCCCAGTGAATGATCGGGCGTGCTTGCACATCGACAACTGCTACTACATTCCCAATTTAAAACTTATCAGCCACCGCTGCAAAACCAATACCCAAAGCGCCACGGCCTTCCGCGGTTTTGGTGGCCCACAAGGCATGTTTGGCATTGAGACCATCATCGAGCAAATTGCCAATGACATTGGCAAAGATCCTTTGGATGTTCGCATGCTGAATATCTACCAAGACCCTGCTGTGTCTGGCAACCCTGCCACCATGGTCACGCAATATGGTCAAACCATTGCTGACTGGGTGGGCGACAAGGTCATCACTCAAGTGGCAACAGAAGCCAAATACCGCGATCGCCGAGACAGCGTCAATGCGTTCAACAAAGTGAACAAGCGTCGCAAGCGCGGTTTGGCTTTAGTGCCCCTAAAATTTGGCATCAGCTTTACGGCCACCATGTTGAACCAAGGCGGCGCCTTGCTTAACATCTACATGGATGGCTCTGTGAGTGTGAACCATGGTGGAACCGAAATGGGTCAGGGACTCAACACCAAAATGGCCCAAGTGTGTGCCGATGGTTTGGGCATTGATTTGTCTTATGTTCGCGTCACAGGCACCGACACGCAAAAGGTGCCCAATGCATCTGCCACATCTGCTTCTAGCGGTGCCGACATCAATGGCGCTGCAATCATGAATGCAACAGCTCAAATGCGTGCTCGCTTGGCCCCTGTGGCTGCCAGCATGTTGAGTTGCAAAGACACTGAAGTGAATTTTGCCAACAACATGGCCCATGGCGGTGGCAAATCTGTTGAGTGGACGGCTGTGGCCAAGCAAGCGTGGCTAGACCGTGTTGGCTTGTCGGTGGCGGGTTTCTACATGACACCCGAAATTAAATACGACTTTGCAACGCTCACTGGCCACGCGTTTTATTACTACTGCTATGGCGCTTCAGTCAGTGAAGTTGAAATTGACACGCGCACAGGTGAATGGTGGCTCAAGGCGGTGGACATTGTTCATGACGCCGGCAAAAGCATCAACCCTGCTATCGACAAAGGCCAAATTGAAGGCGGCTACGTGCAGGGCATGGGCTGGCTCACCATGGAAGAGTGCATTTGGGACAAGAAGGGCAAGTTCCTGACGCACGGTCCTAGTACCTACAAAATTCCAGTTGCAGGCGACATCCCGGAGCACTTCAATGTGACTTTGTTTGACGGCAGCAACCTGAAACCAACCCCCTTTAATTCAAAGGCTGTGGGTGAGCCCCCATTGATGTTGGCCTTGTCTACTTTCTTTGCATTGCGAGATGCAGTCAGCGCCAGTGCCGGCCACAAAACTGTGGTTCACATGAGTGCACCTGCCACGCCAGAAAAGATTTTGATGAGCTGCGAAAAAGCCAAGGCGGCGGTTTAGAACTTCAGTCTTGACCCTCTGTGAGGGTGTCAAGTTGGAAATGACCGCTCTTGTGCCAAAGCCAAACGTCTGAGTACACCACCTTGCCCATGTGGGCAGGGACAGGATAGGGTGCTGCCATGCGAACAGTTTTTTCAATTTCTCTCATCACTTCGGGGGCATGGCCAGGCGCTCTCACCCAGTAGGTGCGTGTCACTTGTCCTTGTTTGTCAACCTCGACATCCAAAACGCCCACTGCGTAAAGCATGGGCGGCATGCGGCCCTTGAAAATTCGAGCGCCATTGAGTTGGTAAAGGTGTTTGGCGGCATCCACTCTGTATTCTTTGGCAGTTCGAGCATTTGAAGTGGGCAATTGGGGTTTGACAGGCTCAGAGGGAAGCGCAATGGGCACCGCTGGTTTAACAGGCGCGGGTGCTGGTGGAAATGCTATTTTTTGTGGCGGTGCGGGCGGTGCTAGCGTACTGCAACCTGCCAGCCATACAGCAAGCATGCATGCGCCGCAGACCAAGTGCAAAGATTTTAGAAAATGGGCGATGGCATGAGTCATGGGTCAATGGCCTTCCAAACAACATGTGTCATTCTGTCACTGTACAGTCTGGTTTAGACGCATTGAATTGAAAGTAGAAGCAGGTGCATTGGTTTTCAGAATTGACATTGAAGTTGGCACAGATGCCAGCCATTTGGATCACGGTGCAACAAGCCCAAGGTTCAGTGCCAAGGGGTGCTGGCACTGTCATGGCTGTTTTTGCCGATGAGTTTTTGGGAACGATTGGTGGCGGTCACCTTGAATTTGAAGCCATCGCAGTGGCCAGATGCTACTTGCTTGAGCCTGCAATGTCTCATTCATTGCCCTTAGAGAAAAGAATTGCCCTTGGGCCTAGTTTGGGGCAATGTTGTGGCGGCGCCTTGATCTTGAAGTTTGAGCGCGTTTCGGCAGCTGATCAAGTTCGCCTTCAGGCCATTTTGACTGCGCAAGCTGCCAACAGATTTATGCCTTTGGCTTTGTTTGGCGGCGGTCACGTGGGCAAGGCCTTGGTCAAAGTCTTGGCGCCTTTGCCATTTCATGTGAGATGGATTGACAGCCGAGACGAAATCTTTCCGAGCGATGTGGCGCCCCAAGTTGTATGTGAACACTCTAATCCAGTGCATGCTGCCGTGCCCGATTTGGTGCCCAACAGCCGCGTTCTCATCATGAGTTTCAGCCATGCAGAAGATTTGGATGTGGTGGCGGCTTGCATGCAACGCCAACGAGATCAAAAAGATTTGCCCTACATTGGCCTGATTGGCAGTGCCACCAAGTGGGCCACCTTCAAGCGACGACTTGCAGAGCGTGGCTTTTCGGAGGCTGAGTTGCAACAAGTGACATGTCCCATTGGGGTCCCTGGCATCGAGGGCAAAGAACCTGAAGTGATTGCGGTTGCTGTAGCGGCACAGCTTTTGCAAGCCTGAAAATTGTATACACTTCGGTAAACAGTTCGGAGCCTCATCGATGGAAGCCTATTTGCTAGATTGGGTTAATTTGCTACTGCGGTGGGTCCATGTGATTACCGTGATTGCATGGATTGGTTCGTCTTTTTACTTTGTCTTCTTAGACAACAATCTTTTGAAGCCCAACTCTCCCGATTTGCTCGAAAAAGGGGTGGATGGGGCCATGTGGGCGGTGCATGGGGGTGGTTTTTACAACCCCCAAAAGTACATGGTGGCACCTCAAAAAATCCATACCAAACTGCATTGGTTTTATTGGGAAAGCTATTCCTCTTGGTTAACTGGCTTTGCCTTGTTCACCGTTTTGTATTTGTGGAATGCCAGCACCTACCTCATTGACAAATCACTCATGGACTGGTCGCCCGCTGCGGCCGTCTCTGCCGCATTGGGCTTCATGGTCGCTTTTTGGTTCATCTACGACACGGTGTGCCGTTTGTTTGGATTTCGGAAAAATGGTGAACTCATCGTCGCCGCCTTGATGTTGTGTGTGGTGGCCTTTGCCTCTTGGTTGGCCTGCCAATTGTTTGCCGGTAGAGCCGCTTTTTTGTTGGTTGGTGCCATGATTGCCACAGCCATGAGTGCCAATGTGTTTGTCTGGATCATTCCTGGCCAACGCAAAGTGGTGGCGGCCATGACCTCAGGTGAAAAATACGACGGCATGTCTTTGGCCATTCACGGCAAGCGCGGCAAGCAACGCAGTGTGCACAACACCTATTTTACATTGCCTGTTATTTTTGCCATGCTGAGCAATCACTACAGCTTCATGTATACGCATCCACAGCGCTGGTTGATCTTGTTTGTGATGATGTTTGCGGGTGCCTTGATTCGTCAGTTCTTTGTGCAACGCCACGGCTTTCATTTAGGTCGTGCTCGCAATCCTTGGCCTTTTGCAGCAGTGGGCGTCATTTTGATTTTGGCTGTGATTGCGGCCATGGCGCCTTGGGGAGCAAAGAATGTATCTCAAAGTACGCCCACACAAGCTGCCACTTTTGCACAAATCAAATCGATCATTGATCAGCGTTGTCTGAGCTGTCATGGCGAACAAGTTCAAATGAAAAATATTCGTTTGGATACATCGCAAAGTATCAAGCTCAATGCTCAAAACGTGTACCAGCAAGTCAGTGTGACGCAACAAATGCCCATGAACAACGCCACGGGCATTACGCCGGAAGAACGACAACTTGTGGCCAGTTGGTATTTAGCTGGCGCCAAAGTTGATCAGTGACCTGAAGCAGGAAACTGACTCAACTATTTAGTTCAATGACCCAAGGCCAATTGAACCGCAAACTTGTTGTGTCGTTCAATCAGATTGCCAAGGTCCACGCTGTCCAACTGACCTTCACTGACCACCACTCGGCCATTGACCACGGTATAAGCCGCAGGCGCACTGGCACACAGCATAAGACTACCAATGGCGTCATGAACAGCGCCACCCGCAAAACTCAAATTGCGCAAATCAAACAAGGCCATGTCGGCACAGAATCCAACACTGATTTGGCCAATGTCCTTTCTACCTAATACTTCTGCACCGCCTCTTGTGGCCAATCTGAGCGCATCGCGCGCCGTCATTTCCATGGGGGCTGTGTCGCAGCCAAAAATGGTTTTGCCTTCGCTGGTTATCTGTGGTGCCTCAAGTGATTTTCTGAGCCTCGCCAACAGCATGGCCTGACGCGCTTCGTTCACCATGTGGGCAGCATCGTTGCTGGCACTGCCATCGACGCCTAATCCCACAGGCACGCCGGCTTCAATCATTTTTCGAATGGGTGCAATGCCACTGGCCAATCGCATGTTGCTGCAAGGACAATGTGCAATGCCTGTTCTAGTGGCTGCAAAAAGCGAGATGCCTTCATCGTCCAATTTGACGCAATGTGCATGCCACACATCGTGTCCCAACCAGCCTAGGTCTTCTGCATATTGAGTAGGCGTGCGATTGAATTTTTCCAAGCTGTAAGCGTTGTCATGGTCATTTTCTGCCAAGTGGGTGTGCAGGCGCACGCCATAGTGCCTGGCCATCTCTGCCGACAAACGCATGAGGTCTTGGCTGACGCTGAACGGCGAGCAGGGGGCTACCGCCACTTGCGTCATGGCGCCATGCGATGCATCGTGATAGCGTTCAATCAGTCGCTGCGTGTCTTTCAGGATGGCATCTTCTTGCTCCACCACGCGATCGGGCGGCAGGCCGCCCTTGGATTGGCCCACACTCATGCTGCCGCGTGTCGCTACAAAACGCATGCCAATTTCTTGGGCTGCTGCAATGCAATCGTCTAATTTCACGCCATTGGGGTAGATGTACAGGTGGTCGCTGCTGGTGGTGCATCCCGACAACAGCAATTCGGCCATGGCGGTTTGGGTGCTGGCGTAAATCATGTCGGGTTGAAGGCCAGCCCAAATGGGATAAAGGCCTTGGAGCCAGCTGAAAAGCTCGGCGTTTTGAACGGCGGGTATGGCGCGCGTCAAGCTTTGCGACATGTGATGGTGCGTGTTAACCATGCCTGGAATGACAACGTGGTGCTCAGCATTGATCATGCGATCGGCTGTTTGAGGCAATTGGGCTGCTGGGCCAATGTCCTCAATGCAGTTGTCTCTGACAAAGACCGAGGCATTTCGAAGTTCATCGCCTGAGTCGTTGAGCGTGGCAAGGGTGTGAGCGTTGTGGATGAGCAAGGTGGTCATGGGAAATCATTCTGCACGAAGAAATTGCGTGTGTCCAAGCGAGGCACTACACTCTGACACCATGAGTTCTACGACCCACCTGCACAGCGATATTCAGCAAAATCCCCGAGCCTTTCTCAGGCAGTTGTTTGATGAGGCTGTTAAACGGGCACTGCCACTGCACAACACACCGGCTTTTTTACCCAAGCCACCCAAGGGCCGAACCCTGGTGCTGGGCGCAGGCAAGGCAGCGGGTGCCATGGCCCACGCAGTGGAAGCCTTGTGGCCGGTAGATGCGCCCTTGTCTGGCATGGTGGTAACGCGTTATGGGCATACGCCGGCCAGACCTGAAGGCGTGCCTGAGCGTTTGAAAATTGTGGAAGCATCACACCCCGTGCCCGATGCGGCGGGGTTGGCTGCGGCGAAAGAAATTTTGTCTCTGACCCAAGGTCTGACCCAAGACGATTTGGTCTTGTGCCTCATTTCGGGCGGTGGATCTGCCTTGCTCACCTTGCCAGCCGATGGCTTGAGCTTGGCCGAAAAACAAGCCATCAATCAAGCCTTGCTTAAATGCGGCGCCAACATTGCTGAAATGAACTGCGTTCGCAAGCATTTGTCTCGCATCAAAGGCGGGCGCCTGGCAGCCGCTTGTGCGCCTGCGCAAGTTCTGACCTTGGCCATCAGCGATGTGCCAGGCGATGACCCTTCTGTGATTGCCAGTGGCCCCACCGTACCCGATGCCACGACGTGTGCAGATGCACTTCAAATTTTGAAGCGCTATCAAATTGAAATTTCGAACGATGTGCTCACAGCGCTTCAAAATTCAACTTGGGAGTCACCCAAGCCAGGCGATGCAGCATTTCAGCGCAGCAAGGTGCATCTCATTGCTACGCCGCAACAGTCTTTATTGGCCGCTGCCAGTTTGGCCGAGTCCAAAGGACTGCGCGCCTATGTTTTGAGCGATGAAATGGAAGGTGAGTCGCGTGAAGTGGGCAAAGTCCATGCCGCGCTCGCGCGTGCCAGTGCAAAAGGCCATGGCCCCTTTCTCAAGCCCTGTGTCATTTTGAGCGGTGGCGAAACTACGGTCACTCTTCGAGCCACTAAAACAGACTTCAAGAAACGCGAAGGCAGAGGCGGCAGAGCGGGGGAATTTTGCATGGGCTTGGCGCAAGCTTTGCAGGGCCAAGACCATGTTTGGGCCCTCGCAGCTGACACGGATGGCATCGACGGCATCGAAGACAACGCGGGCGCGCTGGTTACGCCAGATACTTTGGCCAGAGGCGCACACGCTGGCTTGAGCTTGGACGAGCACCTGACGTGCAATGACGCCTACGGCTATTTTCAAGCCTTGAACGATTTGGTTTTCTCAGGGCCAACGCATACCAATGTGAATGACTTTCGCGCCATTTTGGTGTTGTGACAAAGTATTGATGTGCGTCAACGCGGGCGGCAAAAGGCTATAGGGTCCTAAAGCACTTGCGAGTTCGAAAGCTGATCAGCGGCGGTGGTCGGGTTTTAAAACTACCAGATCCAAGCGAACTGCTGTCTTTGGCGGGTATTTAGCGACATTCCCTTCATGAGGACGCTGAGGCGTCTCAAAGCTCGATAGAATTTGTCGAACTTTGAGAAATCCATGCAGTCCAACGAGCCATTGCGCCTGTCACTTTCGAACATCACCAAGTGCTATCCCGGTGTGGTGGCCAATCGCTCGGTCTCTTTGTCTGTCAAACCTGGCGAGGCCCATGCGGTTTTAGGCGAGAACGGTGCAGGCAAATCCACCCTCATGAAAATCATCTATGGCGCTGTCAAGCCAGATGAAGGCGCTATTCAATACAACGGCCAAGCCGTTCAAATTAGAAATCCACAACAAGCCCGCGCCTTGGGTATCAGCATGGTGTTTCAGCACTTTAGTCTGTTTGACACACTCAGTGTGGCTGAAAACGTTTGGTTGGGCTTAGATCCCTCTTTAAGCTTGGCGCAAGTTTCTGCGCGCATCAGCGCTAAGGCCGCTGAGTATGGTCTTGACATTGATCCCTCAAGGCCTGTTCACACCTTGAGTGTGGGCGAGATGCAGCGGGTCGAAATTATTCGTGCCTTGCTCACAGAACCCAAGTTGCTCATATTAGATGAGCCAACATCTGTCCTCACACCACAAGCTGTCGACAAGTTGTTTGTTGTTTTGAAAAAATTGGTGAGTCAAGGTTGTAGCTTGTTGTACATCAGTCACAAGCTGCATGAAATTCGAGAACTGTGTACGGCCTGTACGGTGCTTCGCGCTGGCGAGGTCACAGGTGTTTGTGATCCCCGAGAAGAATCTAACGCTTCGCTCAGCCGCATGATGATTGGTGCAGAACCACCTGCATTGAAGCACCAGGAACGCACACCAGGTGCCATTTTGTTTGAAGCGCGTCATTTGT
>Ga0214919_10010501_pt1 | contig 11721 bp, 14 predicted proteins | sample LL1503_MetaG_FD_177994 | JGI IMG/M metagenome (GOLD analysis project Ga0214919, IMG submission 177994) | Freshwater microbial communities from Lake Lanier, Atlanta, Georgia, United States - LL-1503 | ecosystem: Environmental > Aquatic > Freshwater > Lake | place: USA: Georgia | collected...
CGATTCGTTCGTGTGATGTAGTTCGTGGTCTTAGTACGCTGCAGTTCCGCCGTCGACAGAAATCATCGACCCGGTAATACCTGCGCCAGCTTCAGAAGCGAGAAGTGATGCGACTGCGGCAACTTCTTCGCATGTGTTCAAACGCTTGATTGCTGCTTCAGATGCAAACCAATCGAGCAAACCTTGATAGGTGAGACCCATTGACGCCGCAGCGGCAGGGCCTTCATCGCGCATAATGTCGGTTTCAATTGCACCTGGGCAAATGCAGTTAATGGTGACACCAGTGGTACCAATTTCTTGAGCACACGACTTGGTGAATCCGTTGATGGCATGTTTTGAGGTGACGTAAATCGACACGCCCGGCTTGCCGTGCTTGCCTTCAAGTGACGAAACATTGATAATGCGACCCCAACCACGTGGCACCATGTCGCGCAATGCCATTTGAGTGCACCAAAAAGTGGACCAAAAGTTCCACTTCAAAGCGTCTTCCATGGCCCAGTCTTCAAGGTCAATGACGGGGGCATGCCCAGTGGCACCACCTGCGTTATTGACCATGATGTCGATTTTTCCGTATTTTGCAATGGCAGCATCGATAATGGCTTGGCAACCCTCACGGCTCTTGATGTCGCCTTGGACGAAATGAACGCGGTCGCCGCCATTCATTTCTTTGACCGCCTGAGCACCTTTTTCAGCACTGCGACCGTTAATGACCACGCTTGCCCCGTCGGCAAGGAACCCCTCGGCAATGGCTCGGCCAATACCGCGGGTACCTCCTGTGATGACAGCAACTCTTCCCTGAAGTTCCATAGTTATCCACCCGTTCCTCTCGCCACTGTGGCGACTGTCTGCGTAGAGTAGTCGGGAAATAGTCCGGGGTAAAACGCCGGGCACTCAGATCTTCAAAATTCCAATCAATTGACCATCACCAACGAGAGAAAAAGGACGGGAAAGCGTGTCGAAAGCAGGCTTGGCAGCGTTAGAAATCGCAGTACAGGAAGTAAAGACAGTCATCTCCAGCCTCACCGAGGAAGAGTGGTCACGCCCCAGTGGCTGCAAGGGTTGGTCGGTACGCGACCTTGTGGCTCATATGAGCTCGAACTACAAAGAAACAGTTGACCCATCGCCAGCGCCAGCAGAGCCCATCAACTTGCCTGCCGAGCGGATGATGGACATGTTGGTCGATATGCGTGATGGCTGGACCAACCAGCAGATTCTCGATGAATACCTGGCCTTTGCCGACCAGGCCGTTGCCGTCTTGGCCTCGATGCAAGAAGAACCATTGGCCTCAACAGTCATTCCCCTTGCCGACCTTGGTTCATACCCCATGAACCAATTGGCCGATGCCTATGCCTTCGACCATTACTGCCACTTGCGCATCGACCTTCTTGCACCCGATGGCCCCATTGAGCGCAAGATGCCGAACGCCGATGCTGTGCGACTTGCCCCTGCCATTGGCTGGATGATGACCGGAATGCCACAGATGCAAGCCGACCTCGGCCGCACACTGAGCGCACCCATCACTCTCACACTCACTGGCCCTGGCGGCGGTGTGTGGACCATTGCACCAGCAGGTGCCGAAATCACCGTGACACCAGGAAAAACTCCTGGCACCGTTGCCGATGTGAGCAGCAATGGTCACTCATTCATCAACTGGGGCACACAACGCTCCGACTGGCGCGAACATTGCAAAGTCACTGGCGACGAGCCAGTAGCTGCTCAGTTCCTCGACGCGCTGAACATTATTTAGTCAGTGGCGGGTCTGAGCCTCACACTTGTGTGCGACTCGGGCCCGCAGCTGAATCTTTAAACATCGACTCTGCGTCGAAACCAATACGCCCATCGGGAATGAGTTGAATGACAACTCGCGCTGGTGAGTCGAGGTGCTCGGCAAATGCTTTTTGGCGCTCCACGCTTTCGGGGCGCACACGCGCAGCAAGCACCTTATAGAACCACTGCTTTGTTGGCTCATCTTCGTGCAAGACGATGTTGCCCTTGTAGGTGAGAGCTTGGCTAATGCCAATATCGGTTCCGCGGCTAGTAATGGCAATGCATCCACGCGGGCGTTTGCGATACGCCTTAATACGTTTGCGTTGTTCTGTAGCAGTAAGCCAAAAACTTCCGTCGTGGAAAAAATAGTTCATGTACACACCAACAGGGTCACCTGTTGATGTGGTCCACATGAGACAACACTCGGTTTGTTTTTCTACAAGAACTTGTTCGCGTTCAGGAGAAAGTTCGAAGACGCTGACGTCATCGTAGTTTCCAGCCATTAAGCAGTTTTCTTTTTCTTCTTCACACGAGCAACTGCTTGCTGGCTAGCGAGTGAAACAGCGATGATGAGCGTGGTTCCTTGGAAGAGTGGCTCTACCCAGAATGAACCGGAACCCACAACAAGTTGCAAGCCCTTAATACCAAGAGCGAGTGCATACAAAGCCAAGAGTGTGCCCCACACGTTCGGGCGACGTGACAACTGCGATGCACCAAAGAACACTGCAGCAATTGCAGGGAACAAGTAGCCAGGGCCCGTTGCCGTGGAGAAGAAGCCAATTTTCATCGACAAGAGGACGCCAGTAATACCTGCAATGGTTGCAGAGGTAATGAGCGAGCCCCACACCATGCGGTCGGTGCGCACACCGGCAAGGCGAGCAGCTTCAATATTGCCGCCTGTTGCAAAGAGGTAACGACCTGCTGGAGTTTGTTCAAGAACGAACCACAAAATGGCGGCAATGATGATGAGATACACGAAGAGAACGGGAATACCGAACACTTCGAAGCTACCGAACTTCAAATACGACTTGGAATACACGGAAGTGATTTGACGGTTGTCAGAAATTTTTAACAAGACAGCAGAAACAATTTGTCCCAAACCAAGTGTGGCAATAAACGAGTTCACTTTCAGTTTCACCACGATGAAACCAGACAACACACCAAACAACATGCACACCAACACTCCGCACAATGCAGCAAGACCTGCAGGCATGTTGAACGTACGGTGGAAATCGTCAGACAACCATGTGGTGATGCACAACGACAACGAGGTCATGGCACCAATGGACAAGTCGAAAGAGTTTGTTGCGAGTGGCACCAAAAATGCCAAGGCCAACATTCCGATAGCAACGTTCTCACCCAAGATGAGTTTGAAGCTTGCAATACTTAAAAAAGTGTCGGGCTTCCAGATGCCAAAGATGACAACGAAAACTCCGGCGAGATACAAAGCACTGAGTCGGTCAATGCCTAAACGAGTAAGCATTGATTTCTGTGGTGCACTTGCGGTTGATTCTGTAGTTGACACAGGTATTCCTTTCACAAACGAATAAAAATAAAACGGGTTACGAGGCAGTTGCCATGCTGGAACCAGCAAGCAACAATTGATCGATCTTTTCTGCAGACAAGCCAGATGATCGGGTGAGTGTGTTGGCAATTTGCCCTCGGTACATCACCACAACACGGTCGCATACGCGAGCAAGTTCTGCGGTGTCGGTAGAACACACAACAATGGCTGTTCCATCGGCTGCTGCTTGGTCGACAAAAGCGTGAATTTCTTCTTTCGCACCAATGTCAACACCTTGCGTTGGTTCATCAAGCAACAACACTTTTGGATTCAAACGAAAACTGCGGGCCATCATCACTTTTTGCTGGTTTCCGCCTGACAAAGTCGCAATAGGAACTTCCGTTCCAGCAGTTACTACAGAAAGTTTCTTTACCCATTCTGCCGCTTCAGCTTTTTCATCTTTATGACTGAGGCGCAAGCCATGAGCATTGCGCTCTACATTGCTGATGGTGATGTTTGCGCGCACGCTCATGAGCGCAAGAATGCCGTTGCGCAAACGGTCGACAGGAACAAACGACAAACCCTTGGTGAGCGACTCACGTGGGTCACCACCTTTCAGTTCTTCACCATCGATGAGAACATTTCCCTGACGCGTGAGTGCGCCGGCCAAGGTGCCCACCATGGTGTCGCGCCCCGAACCGGTAAGCCCAACAATGCCGAGCACTTCACCTGGCTGAACAGAAAATGACACGTTGTTGATACCAGCACCTACAAGACCCTGCACCTGCAAGCGTGGGGCGAGTGATGCATCAACCGTGCGGTTTGCCGCAACGGACGTAACTTCACGACCCACAATCATTTCAATGAGTGAATCCATATTGAGATCTTTGGTGGCCTTGGTGCCTACTACTTTGCCGTCGCGCAATACCGTGACACGGTCGGTGATGTCGAACACCTCTTCTAAGTGGTGAGAAACAAACACAACGCTGATGCCGCGTTTGGTGAGGCGACGAACGGCCTCGAACAACGTGTCGACGTCGGCTCCGGGCAATGATGCCGTTGGCTCATCGAGCACCAAAATGGAAATACCTTCTTTAGTGTCTTGCAAAGCACGAGCAATGGCCACGCCGGTACGGGCAGCTGCACCCAAGGTGGCAACCGGGGCACGTACATTGATGTCGAAACCCAAGTCGAGGAGAGCCTGCTTGGCCCGCTTGGTTTCAGCAGCCCAGTTGATGCGATTGCCAAAGCCTGTGTCGTATCCAAACCCGAGGGCAAGGTTTTCCACAGTGCTGACGGCCTCCACGAGGCCAAGGTCTTGGTGTACAAAGCGAATTCCAGCTTCATGGGCAGCGACTGCGCTTCCCATGGCGAAGTCATGACCGCGCATAGTGACAATGAAATTGGCATCTGGTTGGTGAAAACCGGCCAAAATCTTGATGAGGGTGCTCTTTCCCGAGCCGTTTTGGCCAACGAGGGCGTGAACTTCGCCCTCTTCAATATCGAGTGCCACATCATTCAGGGCCACTTGGCCTGGAAACGTCTTCGAAAGTGAATGAATATGGAGTGTTGTAGCCACTGTAGTTGTCTCTCCCCCATCATGTGACGTGCGTCTCAGAGCGTACATCATCTGCGTATGTGATCAATTGCTGATTTCTGAAGGAAGTTCTACTAAAGATCTCTTGGTTTATCCAATTTCCCTCAGTAAGGTTCAACAGTCGTTCTCAGACTATCTGAAACGGCACCTTCCAATACACCACTAAAAGGGGAATACATTGCGTAAATCAACCATTCGGGTTGCTGCTGCTGTGTTTGCTTTGGGTCTTTTTGCCGCTGCTTGCGGTAGCGACTCAGATTCAGGCTCAGAAACAGTAGACACCTCCGGCGAAGTTATTGTCGACGACACAACTGCAGAAGCTCCTGCAGTTGTTGACGAAGTAGCAGTTGCTAAAGAAGCAGCTGCAAAGGCTGTCACTATTCCAGAAAATATCGCGTTGACTGTTGCTGCTTCAGCAACACCTCCAACCGGTAAAAAAGTTGCTTGGATTTCTTGTGAGCTCCCAAGCTGCCCAGAAGTAGGCGAAGACTGGCCAGCAATTGCCAAACTCCTCGGCTGGGAACTTAAGGTCATCAACGTCAAGAGCTTTGAACCAGCTCCTGGTATTCAGCAGGCACTCGACTGGGGCGCAAACTACATCGCCATCTCGGGTTCACCAATTGCTCTTTACCAAGCACAGTTCGATGCAGGTATTGCAAAAGGCGTGAAGTTCACCTCGGCATACACCACCGACAAGCCACAGGGCGTTGACGGCGGTATCCAAGGTCTTCTCACCACTGTTGGTGATGCTTCCTATGTAGAAATGGCAATGAAGTCATTTGCTCCTTGGATCATCGCAGACAGCAATGCAGCTGCAAACGTAGTAATGGTCAACATTCGCGACTTCCCAGTTCTCGTATCTGAAGAAGAAGCAATGAAGGCTGGCCTTGCTGCTGGTTGTGCAAAGTGCACCTTCGACGTTATTCCAGTCACCATTGAAGACCTTGGCGCTGGCAAAGTTCCACAGGCTGTGGCTTCATACCTCCAAGAGCACAAAGATGTGAACTACGTTCACTTCGCTTTCGGTGGCTTGCCAACAGGTGTAAGTGCTGCATTGAAGACCGCTGGCATCACAAACGTGAAGCTTGTTGGTGGAGACTTCTCAGCACCAAACTTGCAAGAAGTAGTTGATGGTACACACGCTGCATGGACCTCAAACCCTAAGGCTGAGGCTTCATGGGTTATGGCTCACGCAATGGTGCTCGACTCATTAGGTGATACATACACCGAAGAGCGCACTGGTGCTGAACTTCAGACATTCATTGTTGATACACCAGAAGCTGCTAAGGCAATTCTTGACGGTGGCGGCCTCCAGAACTGGAAGGGTCCAAAGACCCAGGCCGATCAGTTCAAGGCTCTCTGGAACATTAAGTAAGAACTACTTTCTCTCACGAGAAAGAAAAGGGCGGGTGCTTCGGCACCCGCCCTTTTACTATTTCTCAGTACCTTTTCCGACATAGAATAGATGTGTGACAAAGATGCGTTCAGCAAATAGCAGCATGCAGCGCGTTGTCGCAAAGTCGACCGTCCAGAATCAGAGTGATGACCTCGATTACTGGCGTACCATTCCTATTGCACAACGAGTTGCCGTGGTTGAAGTACTAAGACAACGCATGTTTGGGGAAAACAATGGAACTCGACAAGGACTTCAACGAGTTTGTCGAATTATTCATCGCGCATGACGTCCAATTTCTGATCATTGGTGGCTACGCGCTTGCAGCACACGGTTTACCGAGAGCAACAGGAGACCTAGACGCTTGGGTGTGGGCAACTGAAACTAATGCGACCAAAATCATTACAGCGCTCAATGCATTCGGTTTTGCGGATGTCGGGATCAGTGTCGGTGACTTTTCACGGGAAGATTCAGTCATTCAGTTGGGCTTTCCGCCGTATCGAATAGACATTCTCACATCCATTGATGGTGTGGAATTTACTGAAGCATGGGCCAGACGTGTGATGGTTCGCATCAACAATATGGATGTGCCATTCATCAGCCGCAGTGATCTGATTATTAATAAAACAGCTGTTGGGCGGCCACAAGATATTGCAGACGTTCAGCGCCTTACAGAATGATGTTTTAGCTCAGCAAGCTAGCGAGAGCCCATGCGGCGGCAATGCCACCAATGACTGCCATGGTCACGGTACGCGCAATAGGTGCACGCGGAAGATCTTCTTCGCTCTTTGGGCGTGGTGGCGGTTTCACAATGGCAAGCACGTTGCCGGCGCAGAGTGCGCCGCCCAATGCAAGAACGAGATACGCCAAAAGATCGTCACCCAGAAACATGTGTCATTGTCCTTTTGCTGTGAAGTTTTCAAAGCGGGTGTAGTTCGCTTGAAATACTAAACGTACGTCGCCAATTGCGCCGGCGCGATGCTTGGCCACATTGAGATATGCATCGGCTTTGCGCTGCGGATCGTCTTCGTAAACACCTGGGCGGTACAAGAACATCACGACGTCGGCGTCTTGTTCCAATGCACCCGACTCGCGAAGGTCAGACAATGTGGGTCGCTTATCTTGGCGTTGTTCAAGACCACGGCTCAGCTGACTGAGAGCAACAACGGGGATTTTAAAATCGCGTGCCAAAATTTTTAAGTTACGACTGATTTCACTGACCTCAAGTTGACGGTTTTCTGAACCTGAGTTGCCACCCATGAGCTGCAAATAGTCGATCACGATCATGCCGATGCCGTCGTACTGGGAGGCAATGCGCCGCGCCTTTGCGCGAATTTCCATCACAGTGACCGATGAGTTGTCGTCGATATACAACGGAATGGACAGGCGCCCAATGGCGCGGCCGATGCGACGCCAGTCTTCGTCGTTCAAGCGGCCACTGCGCAGCTTTGCACTATCGACTCGCGCTTCGCTCGACAAAATACGTTGTGACAATTCGGCACGGCCCATTTCCAAGGAGAAAAACAAAACAGGCTTTTGCGTAATGGTGGCCACGTTGACGGCCATGCCCATTGCGAATGCGCTCTTACCCATTGCAGGGCGTGCACCAATAATGTTGAGCGTGCCGGGTTGAAAGCCCGACAACAAATCGTCGAGATCGTTGAAGCCCGAGGGCACACCAGTAATGGGGTCGCCACGCTCCATGATGTCTTCGAGATGCGTCATGGTCTCTGGCATGAGGTCGTTAATACGCACTAACGAATCGGTGACTTGGTTTTGCGCCACGTCGAAAATGCGCGACTCGGCTTGGTCGAGCGCATTTTCAATATTGTCGGGCTGGCTGTAGGCAATTTCCGCAATAGAAGACGCTGCGCTAATGAGGCCACGCAAGAGTGCGGTTTCGCGCACGATGCGTGCATAGCGGTCGGCGCTCGATACTGCAGGAGTGCGGTTTTGTAGGTCGACTAAGTAGTCGATTCCACCAACGGTGTCGATGAGGCCGGCGCGCTGCAGTTTGTCGGACACCGTGACCACGTCGACGGGTTCGCCCATGGTGGTGAGTGCTTGAATGGCATCGTAAATATGTTGGTGCGCTGGTTTATAGAAATCGCCAGGTGCAACGCCGCGTTCCGAGCACGCACCAATGGCGTCTTTCGACAACAACATGGCGCCGAGCAACGAGACCTCGGCATCGAGGTTGTGTGGCGGCACGCGAGCGGTGACGCGTGGCGCTGAAGCGTTGTATGTATCGGACACGACTCTTACCTTGCCTGAGATACCTTGTGGATTACTAGGGGTAAGACTTGTGGATAAGCCTGTGTGTAAGCCTGTGCTGTATCGAGTGCGTTCTGTGGATAACTATTGTGCGACGACATCGACCGAGACAGTGCTCGTGACGTCGTGGTACAACGAGACCACTACAGAATGCTTGCCCAATGTACGAATAGGAGCTTCGATGTCAACATCGCGGCGCTCAATTTCGATACCCGTTTGGCTCTTCACAGCAGCCACGATGTCGGCACTAGTAACCGAACCGAACAAACGGCCTTCGTTACCAGCCTTAGCGGGCACTGACAAAGTGACAGCGTTCAAACGCGTTGCAACCTCAAGTGCTGCTTCGCGGGTGGCGCGCTCTTTAGCGGCACGTGCTTTACGCATTGCTGCTGCTTGTGCCACTGCACCATCGGTTGCGGTGATGGCATGACCATTGGGCAACAAGAAGTTACGAGCATGACCATCGGCCACATTGACGATGTCGCCACGGTTGCCGAGACCTTTAATGTCGCTACGCAAAATGACTTTTAACATCAGGCTTCCTCACCATTCGTTTCGATTTCCACAACATCAGTGTTCTCTGTTGCCGCAGCTGCAGCTTCACGAGGTGCGTACTTGTCGCCACGCTCGCCGCGGTCACCGCGGTCGCCACGATCTTCACGATCTTCACGATCGGAACCGGGGCGTGGTGCACGAGTAGATGACACGCGCTTCGCATATGGCAAGAGAGCCATTTCACGAGCGTTTTTCACAGCATTAGCAATATCGCGCTGCTGTTGAACTGTGGTGCCGGCAATACGCTGGCCGCGGATTTTGGAGCGGTCAGACATGAAGCGCTGCAGCAAGTTGATGTCTTTATAGTCAACAAACTTCACGCGCTCGGTGTCGATGGCGTTTGGCTTCTTTTTTCCGGTTTTACGAATGGCGGCTTTCGCCATACGGATTTTGTTTGATTTGCTAGTCATGTTTCTCTCTACAGTTTCGTTCTAGAAGGGTTCTTCTTCCCCACCCATGTATGGGTCGGGAGAGGTGTTGCTGGATGCTCCGCGGGGGGCGGCGGCTTCGCCACCTTGGCGGGATTGACGCTCAACTTGGGCTGTTGCCCAACGCAAGCTTGGTCCGATTTCGTCGGCCACGACTTCAATTGCCGTGCGCTTATCGCCTTCACGGGTGGTGTATTCACGCTGCTCAAGGCGCCCAGTAACGATGACGCGGGTACCTTTAGTAAAGGTTGCCGCTGCGTTTTCGCCGAGTTGGCCCCAAGCAGTGATATTGAAGTACGAGGTTTGCTCTTGCCATTCACCATTGACCTGATAACGACGGCCAACGGCGATGCCAAATGAGGCCACGCCGCGTCCACCAGTGGTGAAGCGCAGTTCTGGGTCTCGGGTGAGGTTGCCGACAAGGGTGATGGAGTTCTCTGACATATGTATCTCCTCTACGTAAGTAGTTTGTGGAACTTTTCGTGAAAGAAAAGCCGACTACGCACTCGCCGACATCATGCCGCGGCGTGCTGCTTCGTGGTCGGGCAAGCGCATGAGCTTGTGACGAACCACTTCGTCGGCAATACGGAGCGTGCGCTCAACTTCATCTAAAGCTCCACCAAGAGCCTGGAGGTTGTAGACGACGTAATAGCCGTCTTCTTTTTTATTGATGGGATACGCGAAACGGCGCTTCCCCCACCAATCGGGGTTTCCGTGAATGCTGGCACCAACAGCAGTGATGGAAGCCGTGATGGCCTTCACCTGCAACTGCGCTGCATTGTCGTCGAGGTCTCCACTGAGGATGACCATTAATTCATAAGCACGTTTCATGTGCATGTACTCCCTTCGGACACGGTACGGACCGTGGCCCCGTGAGGGGCAGGGTGGATAAGGAAATGAAAGCGTATCGGCAAGACTTAGCAACACGACGACGAGGCAGGGCACTTTCCATTGCCTTTATTGTGTGCCAAGGGTGTTACTTACTGCCGAATTCACATCAAACCCTTGCAATATAAGGGTTCTGTGTTATGCCGAGGCTGCCCGCTGAGGGGTAATGGGCACCATGCGCACCAAATGGTGCCAGCGGCACAAGCGACAGGCCTCCACCACATAGGCCGTGTACTCGCCAGTTCCGGCCGCGGCATTTGCCCGGCGCTGGATGTGGGCCATTTCCGAGCGGGTCGTGACGCATCGCCCATGAGACGGGAGGTGCGGGCCAAAGGCATAAGTGACCAAGACCAAGCGGTCGTCGGCGCAGATGGGGCACTTCACTCGTGACTCTTCCCCAAAATTCCTTGCCGCACGCATGAGTTCGGGGTGCGCATCGCAGACCTGGTCGATGCTGAGGCGGCCACGGCGATATTCATTGATGAGGTGTTGGCGCGCCAGCCGGTGGTCGACTGCGCCCCCTGCACCTCGTAATGACCCCGCTGTAAAGCTCATGCCATAACGATAGTCAGCACATATCCCTGATGAGCAACGGTGCTCTTGCCACACTTCTTCTATGGCAGTTTCAGAACCTCCCCAACACACCATCTCTTTTGGCCCCCATGTGTCCAACGATGCCGAGTTGCGCCTCGTGGGCGATGTGAAGGGAAAGCGCGTTCTCGAGCTGGGACTACCCCATGGGCATGCCAATTCTGTGGCGATGGCGCAGTCGGGTGCGCGGGCCATGGCTATTGATAATTCTGCAGAACGTATTGCCCTTGCGCGACGCACCGCTGAAACAGCAGAAGTGCGTGTTGAGTTTCATCAAGCAGAACTTGCCGACATGGGTTTCGTCACCAGTTCATCGCTTGACCTTGTGTTGTGCATCGACAAACTGAACTCCGTTGATGACATCGACCGGCTGTTGCGACAAGTGCACCGCGTGTTGAAGTCGGAAGCATCTTTTGTTGCAGTGGTTGAACACCCAGCAGCTGCGATGTTTGATAACGACGATGCAGTTGCACGACGCCGTTATGGAGCCGATGGTGCACTCACCATTGGCGAGTTATGCATGTCGTTGCAACGCAGTAACTTTGCCATTGATCTGTTGTATGAACTCATGGCGCTGAATGCCCCGCGTGCACTTGTTCCGACAACACTTGCTATGCGTGCGCGCAAACTCGGTTCTTAATTTTTTTGTTCGCTCCACCACGCATCTAAACGCCGACCAATTTCGTCAGCGCCAAGCAAACCTTCTTCAATGCGAATTTCCATG
>Ga0214919_10010502_pt1 | contig 11721 bp, 18 predicted proteins | sample LL1503_MetaG_FD_177994 | JGI IMG/M metagenome (GOLD analysis project Ga0214919, IMG submission 177994) | Freshwater microbial communities from Lake Lanier, Atlanta, Georgia, United States - LL-1503 | ecosystem: Environmental > Aquatic > Freshwater > Lake | place: USA: Georgia | collected...
GTACTCAACCTGTTACTAAATTCTCGTATAATAAGGTAGGTAAAGGTGGGGATAAAATACACTCGTATTGGGGATGGGGTATTTATTTCATTAAAGATTGGGAAAGAGCGAAAACATTTGGTGATGTTATAATGGAAGTAAATATACAAAACAACGCTGATATTATGTGGACAAAGGTTACTAAAGACCAATTACGTAAAATATACAATGGAATGGTGCGAGATGGGGTGAATTTACCACCTAATTTAATACAAAAATGGGATGTACAAGTATGGGGTCCTAATACGGTAATTGACGATATTCCTGAATTTTATGACTTTATTGGTAGAATTCTTAAAGTTAGAGAACCTAAGAAAATATCCGATTTCTTGCTTTCATGTGGAATAGACGGATTACGTGTGAGAAATGATGTAAATGATGATATTTTAGTGATATTTAATGATAAAGTGATTTCTAAACCGAAAATCGTAGGGAACACCAACGACACAATTAATAAGAGTAATATGGGGTTGGGGGGTGGCGGCGCTGCCGTTTCGCTCGCAACTTCACCTTCACACCTAAATACTATGGAAAAATATGATTAAGTTAAAAGAATTATTACTAAAAGAGTATGTGGACACAGATGTTGTTAAACTGTGGAAATACCTCGATTCTACACCAGACCAAAAGTTTGAAGAAATAACCAATATGCTTGGTTATGACAGAATTATTAATAAATATTTTAATATAGAACGACTTGTTGGTATTACATCTCCTACCTATCAAAAATATGACGCAGTATTAAGGTTTGGTAACTTACAAAATCTAAAGGCTCGTGATCCAAAAACTTATAAAGAAATAAGGGATAATTTGGGTTTTAGCACGGATGAATTCCCACGAGATTTTGTAGATTTTATGGAAAGAAATGGTATAGGACCACAAGACGCACCGTCTTGGCTTTACTTAAAAGAACCAACATTGTTAAAAAATCAATGGTTAGTCCATGGTACAACTCGTACGGATGGACTGATGATGGCGAGAAAAGGTTTTATTAAGGGTATTGCTGATCCAACTAAATTAGGATTGACTACATGGTTGGAAGGTGAAAAAATAGGTGAGGGGTACAATTTTGCATATACACCAGAAGACTTTGACCAATATGGTGTTGATGGTGAAGAAATAAAATATGGTGATGGAACTTTCTTGATATTTCGTGCTTCAGGTATAAGATGTTTCCATGTTGGTGATGATGAATATCAAACAATTTTTAACGGTAAAACCGCAAGAGATATTGTATTGGTACATGAGATGATGGGAAGTTATGTAATATACTCAAAGGATGGAAAAGTATTGGCAAAAACAAGTGTTGATGGTAAGTATAGTCCAACACATTTAGTAGATTGGGTGGTTAATAACTACGAACAATATAGAAAGTCAATAGGTTGGGAGAAACCAAGATGATAAAGTTAATAGAACTATTAGAAGAGCAAGAATCTAAAAAATTAAGAGTATTTGATTTCGATGATACAATTGCAACAACTAAATCTAAGGTTATTTTAACAGATAGACATGGTAACATGAGTAAATTAACTCCTGCTGAGTTTGCCATATATCGTGAGCAACCAGGTGATAATTTAGACTTCTCTGAGTTTGATAGAGTAATAAGTCCGCAAGAAATTAAGTCGGTAACCAATATACTAAGAAAATTGTATACCGCAACTGGAATGAGACGCATAACTGTATTAACCGCTCGTACAGGTGTTGCGGCAAACGATATTAAACAGTTTCTACAAACAATTGGTATAAATAACATAGAAGTGGTAGGTGTAGGTTCTTCCGACCCACAAGCTAAAGCAGATTGGATAGAATCAAAAATACAGAAAGGGTACAATGACGTGTTCTTTATTGATGATGCAAGACCTAATGTGATGGCTGTGAAGCGGTTATCAATGAAATATCCCGACGTTAAGTGGAATATTAAGTTAGCTGACTATATGCACGAATTAAATTAAATGTTAAAATAGTCTATATTAATTCTATCGGTGTATAGTTATAGGTGTATTATGTTTTGGGGAAACTATATATTCACTTTAAGGAGAATCTCGTGGGTGTAACAATCATCAACCCTTCGTCAGTTTCTGCTACACAAAAAGTTGGTAGCTTCGGTGCTATCGTTCCTGGTAAATCAGACAGTATTGTAAATGTACCAAGTTCATCAGGAACAATCAGTCTTGGTTTAACACAATATGCGTATGGTATTATTAACCTTCTACCCGGTTCTGGTAGTGCTAGTTCTGGCTCTGCCTCTATCCCTGGCTTGGAAAATACGGATATTGTATTAACATCGTTTGATTCCGACGCAAGTGGTTCATCTCAGTTCTTTTCCACATTTTTACATGGAAGTGACACATTGTGGGCATATGGTTATCAATTAACTGGTAGCTCTTATGCAGAATGTCATTACATGATATTTCGTCCTTAATCGGTTTACTTTAGTTGATTGTAATTATAATGGGGTTAATAGCCCCATTTTTGTTTGAAATAAAAAACGGACGCCCTAACAACCAATAAAAGAACGTCCGTCTCCCTGAGAATTATTATCTCCCTTATTCCTTATCAACTTCATATAGCGAATCCAATATTGCTTTAACAACTTTATATGGATTAGCATTTGAAGCAGGTCTTCTATCTTCTAAATATCCACGCCAATTTTCCGCAGTTCTATTTGATATACGTATTGACGCTCCCCTATCGGCAATTCCCCACGTAAATTTGTTTATATCTTGTGTTTCAAACTTACCAGTTAAACGTAAATGGTTGTCCGAACCATAGTTTGCAATGTGTATTTCTTTATCTTTCTCAAATTGTTTGAATATTTTGTTAAAGTACTCTTCACCACCAACATCACGCATTCTTTGGGTTGAGAAGTTTGTATGTAGTCCAGAGCCGTTCCAATCGCCAGTTTGTAATGGTTTAGGGTGTAATTCAATATCATAACCATGTTTTTCTGCCAATTTTAACAAGAAATACCTTGCCATCCACAAATCGTCTGCTGCAGTAAGTGTACCTTGACCGAAAATTTGATATTCCCATTGTCCAATTGCTACTTCAGCGTTTGTTCCTTCTATACCGATACCATACTCCAAACACATTTCGAGGTGTTCATCTGATAGATTTCTTCCAACTATAAGTCCCCCAACACCACAATAATATTTGCCTTGTTTTTCTGTTGAATAATTTGATTCATAACCTAATATGTTTTTTTTATGTCCCTGCCGTATAAAATATTCTTGTTCAAATCCAAACCAAGACCATTTTGTACCGTCAACCAATGTGTGATACATTGAATCTAATAGTTTACTTCTATCGTTTGATTCATGTGGTGTTCCATCTGAGTTAAGTACTTCACATAAAACAAATACCTTGTTTTTATTTTTACTACTAGAATATGTTCTTACTGGATTAAGTATACAATCTGAAAAGTTTCCCTCTGCTTGTTTAGTAGAACTACCATCAAACGACCAAGGTAATGGTGTATTTTTAATTGAAACTCTAATTTTACTGCGAAGATTTGGTTCTGGTGTGTAACCGTCAAGCCATACATACTCAAATACAGTTGAACTCATAATTACCTTCCTTTACCACCTAATATTTTTAATAATTGTTCAAACATACTTCTATCACCTATGAATTCAATTTTTTCTGTCTCTAATGGTTTAGTATTTAATTCGGTTGGAATATCATACATGTCAATCAATTCCCACTCTAAAGCGTCGAGCATTGAACTATTAAAGTTGAAGTTGTTTTCTTTCATGTAATTCATGACAAGTTCTTTATACTCAGTAATACCATCCGCATAGCCATCCCAATAAATGTCATCAGCAACTTCATCGAGCTTATTAGTTAGTTCTCTTCTCATAACCAATCCTTTTATTTATTTATTTTATTATTCATATTATTTATATAAGTACCAATGGTTTCAGTTATTCTACGCTTCAAATAGCGTTCTCTAATCTCTAAAGCGTATTCATAAGGAATATCCATGGGTGTTGGTGTATCTATTGTTACAAACCAAACACCTTCTTTCCAATTATAGAATTTGTTAATTATTTTTCTACCATTTTTTTCGTTACCAATATACATTATATCACCAATATATAATCCATCTGGTCTAAATATCCATTTTTTTAATCTATCAAGCATTATCGGTAATCCCTTAAAATCATTATTCTTAATTGAATTTATGAACCATCTCATTTTTATTTAACTCCTACAAATATAAGGATTTATAACATATTATCAAAAAAAAAAATCACCAAAAAAATTGTTTTGGTGATTGTATATTACACTAACTATTAGTTAGTAAATTAACTCATACCAAATGGTGTTTGTGATTGTGGTTGACTCATAGATGTTGCTTCATGGCGTGATACTATTGCATCTTTATTTGCCATTGCAAATTTATAAAGAGTCTTAATTTCTGAACCTGTGAATTTATGGCCTTCTGTTTGATTTGGAATATCAATTTCAAACATAGGACTAATGTTTATTGGACCTTGGTGATGAGAAGCAAACGTTGATAATATTTTGAGTGATTTTGTATAAGCGTCATATAATTCAAATATGTCTTCTAATGTAAACGGAATGTCTGCTGCATATACTAAACCAGTTGCGGTGTCTAAATCAGGTTTAACCATACCCCACATAAACTGTCCACGTTCGTTTACTTCTGTTTTATTACCTTCTTTTAACTTTCCATTAATCAACTTTGTTAACTTGTTTTGCATTTCTCTACCTTCACTAACAAGGTCTTTCATTTTCTTCATGTCTTTCATTTTATTCTCTATTACTTCAAAAATAGTTAATCAAATATAAATATAAAAGAATTATTATTTCATTCTTAGCTTCTCTTCATCCATCCTTCTAACTTCCTTTTGCATTTCCCTCAAGCCCTTTTCAACCCATGTGTCATCTGGATTTTCTGTCAATACTTCTTTGGCTACTATAATCATACGCTCTAAATCTTCTTTTGTTATTTTTTTCATCAAAACTCTCCTATAAATTATGTAGTCCCAACGGGATTTGAACCCGTACAGCTACCTTGAAAGGGTAGTGACCTAACCGTTAGTCGATGGGACCAATTTTTATAATTTTAATTTTTTTACAACATAACTAACGGCATCATTTACATATAAATCTGATATGTAATACGCTTCTATTTCGTATGGGTTATTATCGTAACCATATTTTTTATCATAACGATCATACCAACCACCTTGTTCTGGTTGTAAGTAATGAACATATTCATGTATAAATGTTCTTACAAGGTTCTTTAATGTACGATGACCTGTTATTTTTATACTGATTTCGTTTACCGAAGCATCATACATTGCTATAAACTTCTTCTCAAGGTCGGCATGTCCGAACGATTTCCAATCCCATGAAACAATAGGTAAATCTTTGTGTGGACTTATACCTAAATTTTTTACACACCAGTTATATGTTTCATTTATAATTATGTCAATTTGTTTATTTGTAATTCTTTTTTTCGATATGTGAATAGTTTCCACCGATGATTTTTGCATCGGTGGTTTTCTATCTAAACTTCTAAGTCTTTTTGTTTTAATCATTTTGCTTACTTGCTCCACTTAAAAGTTCACGATTCATAATTTTTGTAATCGTATGAACTTGCTCAGCGTCTCGCAGCATATAAGAGTTCTTAGGATAAGTTTGTAAGAAATTTTTAAAACCATACTTATCACCGAAGAAATAACTCATAACATTTATTCCACGTTGTCTCATTCTATCTACTTGTTTACGTGAATGTTCTTTAGCTGCATCCCCTCTATATCTAAAACCTTGATAGTCTGCACAAGGTTCACCGTCACATAAGTTGATGAAGTAAGCGTCGGTGTTTGCTGAACTCTTCGCAACTTCACTTTGAATCGCTTCAAATGTAAGTCCTTCTGGTGTAAGGTTTGTTGTTTTAATATGTGCAAACACTCTTCTAATATCATTAATGTTATTTTTTTTAGAATCAAATAAGTAAACAATATATGGAACATCTTTCATTTTAGTGTTATTATGACCGACGAATGTAGAGCGTGCTGTAATAACAACATGAATGTTCTTAATTAACTTAGAAGCAACCGCAAACATAACTGCAAACTTTACAGACTCTTCAAATGTGTGACCGCTCATTGAACCAGATTGGTCAATAGAAATGTGAATGTAAGACGGCTTGTATTGGTTTATATTTATTTTTTTGAAAATATCATAGTTGTTAAAGCCAATTTCGTGCAACATACGATTATCAATTTTACCAGATTTTAATCGCTTAGAAGTAAGTGTACGCTCTTCGTTCCTAACTTGAAGTCTCTTAGCAAGAACTTTACCGAGAGAAATAGCACGTTCTAATTTTTCTGTTCTAGCATACCAATTATGAATCTCAAGTCCAAAACCACGAGCAATGTCTGATTTCATAAACTTTTCAGTAACGTTTTTTATCACAAGAGTTTTAACACCCTTGAATGTAGAAGATTCATTGTTTAGATTCTTAGCAGTCATAACTTCTGTTATATCTAATGAAGTAAGTGCTTCAACTTGAATCGAAGCGTCTTTTGTTAAATTTGCTTTTTTCACTTCGCCATTGATAAATTGCTTTTGTTTTTCAAATATTTTTTCTAATTGCTCAATTTGTTTGTCAGATAATTTATATTCTTTTTTATCTGTTGAAGAATCATCGTCTGAATTACCTTCTACATCATTACCACTTTCATTTTTATCAGACTCACCATCAGACTCACCATCAGACTCACCATCAGACTCACCATCAGAAGAAGTTTGTTCATTATTTGTTTTGTTATTTTCACTTTCTAAAATATTTTTAACAATAGTAACAAAAATATCTAAGCTCAACTTTATTCTGTCTTCTTGTGTTGTTAATCTACGAATGTTTGCTAAGTCCAAAGTATTCCAGATATTTTTTAAGTCTGGAAGAGCATTTAAGTTTCTTTCTGGGTTACGTAAATTACATAAGTGAAATAAATAATTTTCAAAGTTTGCTGTCATATATTTTTTGTTGTACATACCCTTGATAATTTTTTCATCACTAAAGAATTTGTGATAAAGGGCTTGGTAATAAGACCTGTAACCAGGTGCTGCCGCATAACTTTTTGCATCAATGAATAAGTCTTCTACTATATTAAGAATAGTTTTGAAGTTTTGTTTAAGTGTATGTTCACTAAAATGTGAAGTCAATTTATTAAAATCACTTTCCATTAATCCATCAACTGCTGATTTTGATTTTTTGAAGTCAGTATAAATAATATGACTTGCTTCATGTAAAGCTAAACCAACGTTAGAATCAAAATCCTTTTCTTTAATTGAAGCAGAAAGGTTGATAGTTCTACCATCGGTATAATTTTTACCAGAAGTATTATATGTAACCTTAATATCTTTGTTGCCAGTCATAATATGAACGAAGTTTGTAATAGCACGTTGATATTGTGCCAAAGCAAAATGGTCAAACCTTGATTCCTTCTCATCATTATTTTTGAACATAGATTCTTTTTTATCAAAAAGAGAACCACGTAACCAATAGTTTGACTTATCAGTTTTAGTTGACTTAACATCCCAAAACTTTGAAGTACGAGCAATGGCCGATTTCAAAATACTATTTGTTGATTTCTTCTTCATATCTATTTCCGTTTGAGTGTGTGTTAATCTTACATACAAATATACACTTTTTTCTGATAACAACCAACTTATTCTAAAAAAAGAAAAGGGGCTGTTAGCCCCTTGTATTAGTCATTAGAAGTTTACTGCGTCCTTCTCATTGAACATATTATCATCCTTCAGATTTTCGTCTGGAATAAACTTTTGAACAATTTGGCGTACATACGTTCTTTCAGAATCTAAACCACCATCATTAGAGAAGTATGGAAACACACAAACTTCTACCGATTCTTTAATTGAAAAACCATCACAGATTAATGAAGAAGCAGATAGTATAGTTCGTGTTGAAATGCCAGTTGAAATTTTACCTGATCCAGACTCAACTTCGTTATGAATTTGATTGTAGATGCCAGTTAGAATATCAATAACTGATTGTGATAAACCTGGACAAACTTGTTTGATTAAGTGAGCTTGTTGTTCTTTAGTAAGAACGTCCATTTCTAAAATCATAAATCTATCTTTCAAAGCTCTGTCCATTTCACGAGTACCTGTATACTCAGCACCGATGTTTGCGGTAGCAAGGAATGAAACACCTTTTGCAACTTCTACAACTGGTACTGAGGGTGACTCGTCGATTCGTAGGTAACGTTGTGTCTCGTCCAACACAGTCATAAGAATGTTACTTGCTTCAGGGTGTGCTCTTGAAAGCTCATCTAATAAAATTACAGCACCTTCTGTTTGAATAGCACGAACAAAAGTAGAATCAGCGAAGTAAGTACCAGCATCTTTGTTAAAGTGTGTATTACCGATAAGAGAAGAACGCGGGTCCTGTGTAGCACCTAAGTTGAAGTAAAAGAACGGTCTGTCCATAGCTGTAGCAACAGTTGAAACTGCAAGTGTTTTACCACAGCCAGCAGGGCCTGTAATCATAAGGTTGTTGCCACGTAACACGGAACGTACTAAATATTTCCATTTAACATCGGATATAATAAGATTTTCTGGACGTAATGATGGAGATGTTTGAATTTTTTCTTGAATCGTACTCATATTGTTTTGTTTCCTAATTTATTGGTTGTTGTTAATCTTACATACAAAGATAGTGAAATTGTTTCACATTTACAAATGTTTTTATATGGCGTAGAATAATTTAGTATTTTCTTGGTGTTCCTTGGCAAGTTCTAATGCTTTAGCTCTATCATCTGGATGAACCAACACATATCTATGTATACAAAATATGTTTGATGTTTGACAAGACATTGTACGACTTTGTATTTTATTCTTGCGAAGTATTGTTCGGTATTCTTTTATTTCTTTTTCACATATATTAGAATTACATGGTGAATCACTCCATGTACCCGTATCATTTGCACCGGCTACTGCATTGATTGGTTCTACATAACCTCGGTATCCACCTGTGCTGACATATTTCGTTTTAGTTGAAATGTATTTTTTCATGGTTGTTTTTCTTGATGTTTTATTTTGAAAAAATGGCTGTCTTTCCAGTCTGTCAACCCTGTACGAATACTGTGGGATTTTTATCTTTAGTCTAATCTTTTATATTTAGGGAATTTTCCTGTTTTTATGTCTATTTCGTAAGGTGTTGAAAGCAATTCAAGTGATGCAAAAGAAACCCAGCTTTTACCGGCACTCCTCCACTCTACTTGTGCTCTGTTTTTTTCAGTATCAATAGCAATTATTTTTCCTATTCTACCTACTACATAATCACCTTTACTTCTTACTACTTCAGTTCCGATTTGAATGTTTGAGTTTGTCATTCCTTTGTTTCCTTATTGGTTGTTCTTAATCTTACATACAAAGATAGAGAATTTTCTTTATATAACAAAGTAAAAAATATTTTTTACGTAATGTCTTCTATTCCAACGATTTCTATGTTATAATTATCAACACTCTGTCTGGTCCAATAATTTTTTCTTTTTGCTGCGTCTTCCATAGTTTTTTCTAATGAAAATACATGTGGTTCATCTGAATCACCTTCATACGAAACTACTGCAAACTCGTAGTTATTTGGATATTGTTTTGTACCCCATAAATTATCAAACACATTATATTCATAAATACCGTTTGTATTTTTTCGTTTTGTTGGAATTTTCTTTTTCATTTTAACTTTTCCAATATAGAACTGTGTATTAAGTATTTAATCCGTCTGCCATTCTTTATAACTCTAATATACTTTTCATCTATCTTAGGTGATTCCTTGCGTGTTCTATCACCATATTTACGATTTCTACCTACTATCAAGTAACGAACATATTGTTCGGAACATTCAAGTTCGGTGGATAACTCTTTCACCGTTAGCCAGATGCTCATAACAATACTCCTTATGATTTTTTAGATTTAGATTTTTTAGTTTTTAATTTCTTGTTGTACTCTTCTTGAATTTTATCATCCAATGTAGGTTTTACTTTACGTGGCTTAGCAGTCTTGAATGGTGTTGGTTCAAGTGTACCACGTAGACTTGGTTGCTCTTCACCCTTATGATAAACACTTCCGTTCTGATGCACGAACTCTTTCATAAATTTCCATCCACGTGGAAAGCCAGTTGCCACATTTGATTTGCCTACCATGGTTGGTGTGGGAAGACCTTTAGCGGTACATCTCCAACAAATAACCTTCACTACGTTATCAGCTACTTTAAGGTACTGACCGCACGGTTCACTATGATAATGCTTACTCATTGGGTTATTTCCTTCACATGGCAATGTTTTCATTTTAGTACTCATATTTTTTCCATTTGTTATTCGTTTGTAAATCACTAACACACAAATATAATAAATCTTTTTATAACAACCAAAAACAAAAAAGTCCAACAGGTTGTTGGACTTTATTTTATTAAGGTTATTCTGCACTTCCCACCAGAGTATCGGGTCGAGTTACTATATCAATGTTGCCAAACTCATCATCGAAAAGAACTTCGGTGTCACTCCATGAAATAATTTGTTCGGGGTTTAAGCATCCAAATCTTTGAAAGTAACCATTGTAATCTTCAAACAGTTGATCAACAGTATCCATATCATCATCACTAAACAAAGGAATCTGATATGGAATTTCGTATTCAAACTTGGAAAATATTTTTAAAAATTCTCCACGTTCTTCCGTGTCTTCAACTTTCTCAAATAAAGAATCGAATATGTTTTCACGTACTAATTCCAATTCAATATAATTTTCTTTTAACTGCTGTAAGTTTTCTGAATCATTTACTTTAGCAAATTCTTCTTCAAATTTTTTGAGCATCTTTTTAAAATCATTGTTGTTCATTGATGTAGTCCACGATTTTTGATTCTGAAATAGTTTTAACTTCAAAAGGTTCAACACTTGCTGACAAGTATTTGTTTAATTGAACTTCTGCATCAGTAATAGATACTGCGTTCACCATGTAACTGCGAGAATGTCTTCTCACTTTACCATTATCGCTAGTAATTTCAAACTGTACTTTAGCGAGGTAGTAAGCCATAAATAATCCTTAAATAATTGTTGTTAATAATCATGTACAAACATACAAAATGGTTCAATCCATTCCAAATATTATTTTTATTTTTTTCAAACATACTTATAAAAATGAAAGGGATAATAAAAATATTCTTAGTGATATTATCACTCAGCACAGCGTATTCAAAGGAATGGGTAATTAAACTTCATTTGAATGAAATAAAGCTGTTATCCAACTCTGAATTAAAACATCCTTCCTGGTTTGTTTCCAAATATAAAGTAAAAAATATGGTTAACCTATCTTTTTTTACAACTAAAACGTTTGTTCCTCCATATAAAGATTCTGTTAGGTTTAATCCAAATAATCCATTACTATGGCCGTTTGTATCAATAGATTATTCAAACCATTTAGGTGTTCCTAATTTGAAACCGCATTTACATTTTAATCTACATACTGATGTACCCGCTATATGGTCAAAATACATCTTTTCGGGGACGCCATTGATTGTTAAAGATAGTATACCACAAAAGATACCAAACAACAAGTTTACACTCGCCAAACGTCCTAGAACGGTTTTTGGTAGTCATCACCCTGATAGTGTTTTTATCTACATTAAC
>Ga0214919_10010503_pt1 | contig 11720 bp, 5 predicted proteins | sample LL1503_MetaG_FD_177994 | JGI IMG/M metagenome (GOLD analysis project Ga0214919, IMG submission 177994) | Freshwater microbial communities from Lake Lanier, Atlanta, Georgia, United States - LL-1503 | ecosystem: Environmental > Aquatic > Freshwater > Lake | place: USA: Georgia | collected 2015-03-15
CTGTAAGCGGCATAAATAAATCAGAAACAGTTTTAACTGCTTCAATTGACCCAAAAACAGCCTCTTTTTCCATTGTTTCACCGATAGTTTCAATTTCTACGAATACAATATCACCAAGCTCGCTTTGTGCAAATTCAGTAATACCTATTGTTGCTTCATCACCATTAATTAGAACCCATTCATGGTCTTTGGTATATTTTAAATTAGCAGGCACATTCATTTTAAGAATCTTTTTACAAATGTAATTATTTTGTTAATTCAAAAGACCAATTTTATAAACTCTTTATGAAATGATAATACTTAAATTTGCATCATGACAATTGAAAATTTCAAAGATTTAATAAATCGAGTTACCGCAATTCAATCTTATCTTAAAATTGATGAGAAACGCATGCATTTAAAAGAGGCAGAATTAAAAACGCAAGATCCATCATTTTGGAATGATCCAAAAAAAGCTGAAGAGCAAATGAAGGCTATTCGTATTTTAAAATACTGGGTTGAATCTTTTGATAAATCTAAAGCTTCTGTCGACGATTTAGAAGTATTGAATGAGTTTGTTAAGGAAGGAATGACAAGTGAGTCGGATTTAGATAAGTCGTATAAAATCATTTTGAAGGAAATAGAGGATTTGGAGCTTAAAAACATGTTATCTGGTGAGGAAGATTCCTTAAGTGCAGTTCTTCAAATAACAGCAGGAGCTGGAGGAACAGAAAGTTGCGATTGGGCTTCGATGTTAATGAGGATGTATATGATGTGGGGTGAAAAAAAAGGTTGTAAAATTACAGAGCTTAATTTTCAAGAGGGTGATGTGGCAGGAGTTAAAACCGTTACATTGGAGTTTGAAGGAGAATTTGCATTTGGTTATTTAAAAGGTGAAAATGGTGTTCATCGACTTGTTAGAATCTCTCCTTTTGACTCAAATGCAAAGAGACACACCTCATTTGTTTCAGTTTATGTTTATCCTTTGGTAGATGATAACATTGAAATAAATGTAAATCCTGCAGATGTTTCTTTTGAAACCTTTCGTTCTGGAGGTGCTGGTGGTCAAAATGTCAATAAAGTAGAAACTGCTGTTCGTTTGCGGCATGCGCCATCTGGAATTATTATTGAAAACTCTGAATCGCGCTCTCAACTTGCAAATAAAGAAAAAGCGCTTCAGTTATTGCGCTCTCAACTCTATGAATTAGAACTTCGTGAAAGATTGGAAAAACGGTCAGAAATAGAGGCAGGTAAAAAGAAAATAGAGTGGGGTTCTCAAATTAGAAATTATGTTATGCAACCCTATAAACTTGTAAAAGATGTTCGTACAGGAACTGAAACAGCAGATGTGGATGGAGTTATGGATGGTGAAATAGATCAATTTCTAAAATCGTTCTTAATGATGTATGGATCTTAGTTTTTTTTACAAATACGGTATTAAAAGTTCAAGAGTAATTCCACGAGAACCTTTTAACAAAATAGTTTTCTCACTTAGCTTGTTTTTTGAGTGGAATTCTTTATAGTCTTCTATAGAATTAAAACCATCTTTATTTAAACTTTGAAAAATAGGGCCAATTGTTATATATTCAATGTTATGGTCTTTACAATAAGTAAGAATTTTATGATGTTCTGCATTGCTTCCTTCCCCAAGCTCTAACATATCTCCAAGAATAGCAATTTTATTTGTTTCTTTCATCTTCAAAAAACTTTCTAAGGCTGCAAGCATACTGGAAGGATTCGCATTGTAACAGTCAATTATCAATTCATTAATATTCGTTTTTAATACTTGCGAACGATTATTTGAAGGCACATAATTGCTTATAGCCTCATTTATTAAATCATTACTTACTTTGAACAAATGCCCAAAAGTAATTGCTACCAAAAAATTATAAAAATTATAATTGCCAATCATATTAGTTTTGATGCATGGCGATTCATAATTTTCTGTATTATAACTTAGTTCAACAAAAGGTGTTAATCCTTCTAATCTTCCTTGAACCTCCGAATTTTTATTAGTGCTGTAGAGCATTCGTTTTGAATAATCTTTTGTAGCATTATTTAATATTTCATCATCAGCATTTACTATAAATTCTCCTTTTGCAGAAGAAATAAAATCAAAAAGTTCCAGTTTTGTTTTAAGAACTCCTTCAAAATTGATAAATCCTTCAAGGTGAGCTTTGCCAATATTTGTTATAATCCCATAATTTGGCTCAGCTATTTCAGCTAATTCTTTAATATCACCGTGCTTATTCGCACCCATTTCGATAATTGCAAGTTCATGTGATTCATTAAGTTGGAGTAGGGTAAGTGGAACTCCAAGATGATTATTTAGATTCCCCTTTGTGCATAGCACATTGTATTTTTGAGATAAAACAACATTTATGAGTTCCTTAGTACTAGTTTTACCATTACTCCCTGTAATCCCAATAATTGGGATGTTAAATTTTGAACGATGAAAATTTGCTAATTTTTGAAGAAATAGTAAGGTGTCCTCTACCCAAAATATATTTATTTCATTTGCGATTGATTTGTTACATACTATTGCAAATTTAGCACCAGCTTCAATTGCTTTTTCAGCATAAAGATTTCCATCAAATTTATCTCCTTTTATAGCTATAAAAAGGGAGTCCTTTTGGATAGTTCTTGTATCTATTGAAACACCATTTGTATTATCAAAAAGCTTGAAGAGTTTTTCCATGTTGCAAATATGCAAAAAAAAGCCCTAAGAAATTTCCCAGGGCTTTTTATCTCTTTCAGATTTTTTTATTTTCTTCGATTCCCGTTTGTAGGACTTCCTAATCTATCCATTGCACATCTAAAACCAATCGCATCAGAAGATTTATCCTCATCAAGGAATCTTCTATTACCAGCAGATAACCAGTAAGCTCGATCAGCCCAAGATCCTCCTTTGTATACCCTTGATTTATCAGAAATCAATGTAACTGGTGCCCCACTAGATCCAAAAGCAATATCTTGATTGTCTAAATCCTTATTTTCAAATTGGTTTTGATACATAACTTGCTTAGGATCTCTTTTCCCTTGATTGATATCATCTTTGCGTTTTTGATTATTGTAGTAAATCGAAGACTCTAAATCTCCATCTAGAAAATCACGGTAATCATCTTTTCGATAATTTAACCTACCAACGTTTTCTTCTACAGTAACATTTCTCCATCGTTGTTTTCCCCTTGTATCAGTAATAAATTCAGTAAGACCATTACGAAGGGTAATTATCCATGTTGCAATTGTTGGATCATTTCTAAAATTTGTAAACATAGAGTCTAAATAATTTTTTCCAAATAGTGGATCACGCACATCATCATTTGAATTTAACCAAATTGATCCAGGAATTATTGTTGTTTGGTCATTATTACCTCGAATATCTCCCTTGGTAATTTGCACTAGAGATTTATTTCCAAAAAGAGCATTTTCAATATAGGCTGATGCAGCACTTTGCCTATTAGCATTCATTAGAAAAATAGCTGTATCTATATGCATATTTAAGGTGTCTAAAAATAGAAACTGTTTCCTTTCTTGCTCACTTAATGATTTATTATTAGATAAATATTCTTTACTTAAGGTATTGAATCTATATTTCTTTTGATCTTGACGTTGATTAATTCTAGAATTGCTTGCATTACTATTTATTAATGGATTCTTAGCATAATCTCTTACTTCAATTTCTAAAACTTTTTCAGTTGTCATGTTTTTAGCATCTTTAAACGATAAGCTTACATTATATTTACCAGGAGTATTAAACCAAATTACTGCAGAATCCAGTGTTTGCTTATTATCTTTGAAACGCACATCTGAAGAATTATCCACACTCCATGAATATTTCAAGTTAGTTTTAACTCCTCCATTGTAAAAACTTCGAAAAACAACTGAATCTTTATTATTAGCAATGATATTTGAACTTGTTATATAGATTTCACTTTTCTTTTCTGATTCCAATCTTCTCCTCTCAGCATCATTAGTATATTCATCTATGTATTTGCCAGAAATCCCATCAATTTTCAGATTTGTGTTTGATAAATACATAACACGGGCATATTCATTCACATATTCTTTCATTCCATGAACATCATATAGATTCTCCATTGCTTTAACAGGCTTATCATATAGTCCATTTGGGACTAAAAGTTGCGTTTTATAAACATTTCCTCTAAAAGGCATAAATTCTTCGAAAGATTCACTTGACATAGGTCTATAAACATCCATAACCCATTCAGATACATTTCCAGCCATGTGATATAAACCATAGTCATTTGGCCAAAACTGATCTACTCTTACAGTTATATCTCCTCCGTCATTAAGGTTTCCAGCAACACCCATCATATCACCTCTCCCTCTCATAAAATTGGCTTGAATTGAACCAGTAAACTCTTTTTCTTCTTGTCTTACATAGTGTCCATCCCATGGATATATTCTTCTATCATTTATATTTTCTGACTCAGGATCTAAATTCCCAATTAAACCCAATGCAGCAAATTCCCATTCAGCTTCAGTTGGAAGTCTGTAATTCGGAAGTAAAATACCATCTTCCATTTTAACAGCACGTTTTCCTAAACACATTACTTCATTTTTTTTCAAATCAGCATAAAGCGGATCATAATTTGTAAGTTGGTATGGATCTCTTGGAATTTCTTTTGCTTTTGAATATTTATCATCGACAGTATATCCATAATCTCCTTTCATTTCATATTTCCCTTCTTTTGTAAGTCTCGGCTTTCCATTGAAATATTTTTCAACTTTGTCATCTTTTATTGTGTAGTTCCCATTAAGATAATTTTCGGTACTAAACATATTTTCAGGTCTAGACTGAAGCTTTTTTTCGTAATCTACTTTATTTGTAGCCCCAATATCTCCATCTTTTTCGTTATATAAATCTGCAAAGTGCCATTTTAGAATACCTTCTCGTACCAGAATTGATTCATTAACTCGATCCGTTCTCCATTTGCAAAACTCATTAGCTTGAAGCCAAGTTACACCTACCACTGGGTAATCTCTGTATGATGGGTGGCGTAAATAGTAATCTACAAATTTTTCACGATAACCAAGGGTTTTTCTCCAAGCTAAAGTATCCGGCAATGATTTTTTGTACACGTGAGGATAACTTTTATTATAAACTCTTTTCATCCAGTTTATATATTCTAACCAATGTAAATTTGTTACTTCAGATTTATCTAAATAAAATGAACCAACCGTTACCTTCGAGGCTCTTGAATTCCAATCAAACATAACATCTTGTTCTGTTCTTCCCATTGTAAACACTCCACCTTCAATCAAGACAAGTCCTGGACCTGTTTCTTGCTCTTGAGCGTCAATTCTTTCAAATCCCCCATTTTTGTAATTATTATAATCCCATCCTGTAGAAGTTGATTTGTTTGAGTTTGATCCAGTAGAGTTTGATTTATTTTTTGCACAAGAAGTAGCAATTAAAACTCCAATAATTGCTAAACCTGAAAGTTTAATAGGTAATAGTCTCATTTTTTTAATTTATATTAATAAATAAGTAATTTTTAATTTTTTTGTTACAAACATTAAAATGAAGGACAAGAAATTTTTCTAAAATTTTTAGGTTTCTTCTTACATTTTAAATTAAATCCCATTGATATTTCATGTGAACCGCCAGTAATACCATTCCCTAGTTTTGAAATTGTTAGATCGTAACTATAACCAATTTTCATACTTTCAGTTGCCATACCTATTGAAAGTATAAATGCATCTCTATTTCTGTACCATACTCCAGAAGTAAAAATCCCATATTTTATAGATGTCCCTATGTTTAATTCTTGAAAGCCATTTTGATATTGATAAATTATATTAGGCATAATACTCGTTTTATTAGAAAATTTTCCTTTGTTTCCAATTTCTATAACAGCACCAATGTGACCAGTTAATCTTATAGGTAGTCTAGAACCCCCTAAAATTAGTGATTCATCAGGTCTATTTAAATGATTAGCAGCAAATCCAAAGGAAAAATTTTTTCCAAATCCAACAAGTCCAGCAGAGGCATCAAAAAAACCTCTCTGACCTCCTCTTGGAACATCACCTGTTTGGTATATAAAACCTCTTCTCGGGTCAATCATATCTCCAAATGTTAATTTATCCCAATCAAGAAATTTTTGAAAATAAGCAGCTTTGACACCAAACATAAGAGAAAATTTTCTATTTACTTTTAAGTTGTATGAATAAATCCCCCCCACCATACTAGTTTGAATCGTAGCCTGCCCTTGTTGGTCGTGCATGGCGATAATTCCTAAACCACCGTTTACACTTTTAGCATACGTATCGAAAGCAGCACAATATGTAACATAGTTCCCAGATAAACTTGGCCATTCGTTTCGATAATTTAGTGCAATTCTAGGACAACCACTTGAACCTGCTAACGCGGGATTTAAATATACTGGATTTGAATAAAATTGAGTAAAAGTAGGATCTTGAGACCTAACAATAAATGAATTTATCACTACAAATAGTAAGGATAAATAAATTGAATATAGACGATATATTTTCACAAACTTGAATTTTATGCAAGTGTTAATTTAAACGTATTTTTGCCTTCAAAGGTTACAAATATCGTTTATTTTTCAAATATATGCTAATTTAATTCGTTTTTTGCATAGTTCACTTTAAAACAGATATTTTTTATGAGGCGAAATGATTTAATTCTTTTTCTTTTTTTTGTATTTTCAAGTAATTATTTTATATCACAAGATATTTTATTAGAATTAAATTGGCAAAAACCAGTAAATCATTATTTAGATGGGAAGACCTATTCTATCCCTTCAATTGAAGGGCAAGAATCAAGCAATGGCAAACCAAATTATTTTTATTCAAAGTATTTAAAGAACAATTTCACCCCTTTACTAAAAGATGTATTATATGAATTAGCCCCAGACATTGATTTAAATCATTTTAAATCATTAAATATCCAGTTTCCTACTAATCTTGAAATTTCTTACCAAGTTACTAAAGCTGGAAATGATTATTATTTCGCAGTAAGTACTTTTCCCTATAAACTAATTAATAGTCAATTACATCGTGTTAAACAGTTGGTTTTTGAATTAACAGAAACTACAGTTATTGGTCATCAAAAAGACTTTGTTACCTCGTCAGTTCTTAAAGAGGGAAGCGGCACCTGGTATAAAATTGCTGTTAACAAAGATGGTATATATAAATTAGATAAAAATTTTCTTGAATCTTGTGGTATTTCCACAAATGGGTTGAATCCTGCGCACATTCACATTTATGGAAATGGCGAGGGTGTATTACCAGAATTAAACTCAAGTCCTAGAATTGATGATTTAGCCAAAAATGCACTATTTATTCAAGGAGAAACTGATGGCAGTTTTGACGCTAATGATTACATACTTTTTTATGGATATGGACCACACAGATGGTTTGCAAATGGAACAGCTGAATTTGATCGAAAACAAAATATTTATTCTGATAATTCGTATTATTTTATTAACATTAATTCTACAGAAACACCTTTACGAATAGAAACACTACCTGAAATACAGGAAGTTGCTAATGCTGAAATTTCTTCCTATGACTACAGAGATGCTTATGAAAACGATTTAGTTAATTTATTGGGTGGAGGACAGCGCTGGTATGGTGAATTATTTGATGTCGAATTGGAAAAAACATTCACTTTTACAATTCCAAATATCGACACGAGTCCAATTAGATTTAAAACTGCCATTGCATCAAATGCAACAAATTCAGCTGGCACGGCTCAAAATTATAGTATTAATGGCTTGACTTTAAGTGAAACCCCGTTACCAAGTATAGGCAGTGATTTCGCGCGTTCTACCCAATCTTTTCAGTTGATAAATCCGGTCTCTACTTTACCATTTAAGATTAAAATAACGCGTAATAGTCCAAATACATTGACATATTTAGATCGTATTGTTTTAAATACAAAGCGTAAACTTGTTTTTTTTGGGACGCAATTTGGATTTAGAAATTTAAGCCCTCAGGATTCACTTGAACTTGTTTCGTATTCCACTTCAAACTTTCCAAGTAATGGATTTATTTGGGATATTTCTGATCGACAAAAACCAAAAAAGATTTCAGGAACATTAACGGGTACAACTTACAATTTTAAAACATATAATATTTACAGAGAATATGTAGCTTCTAATGGTTCCTCTTATTTTACACCTGAAAAAGTTGGTCCAGTTCCAAATCAAAATCTACATGCTTTAGCACAAGCAGATTTTTTAATAATTACACATCCAGATTTTTTAGCGCAAGCAAATCGATTGGCTGATTTACATCGAGAACAAGGATTGAGTGTTCATGTTGCAAGAATCGACGAAGTTTTTAATGAATTTAGCTCCGGTGCACAGGATCCAACAGCAATCCGAATGTTTGCCAAGATGTTTTACGATCGTGGTGCTTTAGCACCCTCTACGAAGCCAAAATATCTCTTACTTTTTGGCGATGGAACTTATGATCCTAAAAATCGCGTTCCGAATAATAATAATTATGTGTTGACCTATCAAGTAGAAAGCAGTGAAAATCATATAGATGCGATGGTTACAGATGATTATTTTGGGATGTTAGATGATAATGAAGCAATTTTAGCTGTAGATTTATTAGATATCGGAATAGGTCGAATTTTGGCGAGCAATTTAACTCAGGCAAAGCAACAAGTAGATAAAATCGAACATTATATGAAAAATGGATCTGCCTTATTTACTGGAGGCGGAAGTTCATGTTGTTTAGGAGAATCAAGTACTGATACTTATGGAGATTGGCGAACAAAATATGTTCAAATTGCAGATGATGAAGAAGGCGGATATTTTATTAATAATGATACCGAGCCTCAGTACAATAATGTAAAAACTGATCATTTTGAGATGAACTGTGATAAATTATACTTGGACGCATATCCTCAAGAAACTTCAGCTGGAGGACAAAGGTATCCTGAGTTACAAAATGCAATTACAGACCGTGTGCAACGCGGAGCCCTAGTTGTTAATTATGTTGGGCATGGCGGTGAGGTTGGACTGGCTGAAGAGCGCGTTGTAACAATACCACAAATAAATAGCTGGACAAATATCAATAAGTTACATTTGTTTGTCTCTGCTACCTGTGAATTTACAAAATATGATGATCCAGCTAGAGTTTCTGCAGGAGAATTGGCTGCATTAAATCCTACAGGAGGAGCAATTGCGTTAATGACAACTACAAGAGCTGTTTATTTCAGTGTCAATACAACTACAGGATTAGCTTTTTACAATAATGTTTTTGATCGTAATCCTGACGGCTCGCCTTTAACTTTTGGCGAAATTGTGAAACGAACAAAGAATGCATCCGGAAACAGTAATAATAAGAGAAGTTTTACATTGATCGGAGATCCAGCCTTAAAGATTGCTTTACCAACATTTAAAGTTATTACGGATAGCATTAATGGAAAAAGTCCTTTGATTGACTTAGACACTTTAAATGCCTTGAGCAAAGTTAGAATCAAAGGTCATTTGGTAGACAACTCAGGTTCTTTAATGTCTTCCTTTAATGGATTTTTATCACCTTCTATTTTTGATAAGCCAAAAAAACAAAAAACTTTGGGTCAGGACGATAATTCTCCTGAAATAGAGTATGAATTGCAGCGAAATATTATCTATAAAGGAAAATGTTCTGTGGTAAATGGTTTTTTTGATTTTTCCTTTGTAGTTCCAAAAGACATCACATTGAATATTGGGCGAGGAAAAATAAGTTATTATGCTTTTGGTCAAGGAATTGATGCAATAGGAGCCGACACAAATTTTAGAATTGGGGGAATTGATCCAAATGGAATTAATGATGATATTGGTCCAGATTTAGAGTTGTATTTAAATGATGAAAAATTTATAAGTGGCAGTATTTCCGATGAGAATCCAGTTTTGTTTTTAAAAGCATTTGATGAAAATGGAATTAATACTATTGGCAATGGCATTGGCCATGATATTGTTGCAATTTTAGATGGAAAAACTTCTGATCCATTTGTTTTAAATGACTATTATACTACAAATCTGAACGATTATAAATCTGGAGCGGTTCGCTATCAATTTAAGGAATTATTGGCTGGAGAACATACACTTGAAGTAAAAGCTTGGGATGTCAACAATAATTCTTCCACTGCGCGTTTAAATTTTTCAGTCCGAGAAAAGCAAAAGCCTAATATTGAGCGTGTCTATAATTATCCAAATCCATTTACAACTAAGACTGAATTTATGTTTGAGCATAATCTTTCATGTAGTAGTTTAGATGTTCAAGTTCAAGTTTACACTGTTTCAGGTAGACTTGTAAAAACGATTAATAAGTACATTACAAGCAATGGTTTTCGTGAATCTGGAATAGAATGGGATGGATTAGATGATTTTGGAGATCGATTGGCAAAAGGAGTTTATATTTATCGACTCAAAATAAGTAATTCAGAGAATCAAAGCGCTGAAAAAACAGAAAAATTGGTTATTTTACGTTAGCAAACAATATAAAACAGTATTTAACGTATTTATATATCAGTTTATCAATTAATTTCATGAGATACATCAGCTTTTTTATTTTTACTACAAGTCTATCATTTTACAATTTTGCTCAAGCACCCAACGGTGGCAGTGGCGCTAATGTTTCAGATTTACAATTAAACACCATTACAACTGCATTGCCATTTATGGCAATAACGCCAGATTCAAGAGCAGGAGGAATGGGAGACGCAGGTACTGCATTAAGTCCAAGTTCTACATCCATCTATTGGAATACATCTGTATTGAGTTTCGCGAAACAAAAATCTGAAATCAGCATGTCCTACACACCTTGGCTAAGGCAACTAACAAACGACATCTCTTTATCCTATCTATCTGCTTACTACAAGATTAACAAAACACATACAGTTGGAGGCTCCATGCGTTATTTTAGTCTAGGAGAAATTACTTTCACAGATGCCTCAGGAAATGTGTTACGTGATGACAAACCCAGTGAATTTGAATTAACTGGCGCTTATGCTTTTCGTTTGGCAAAAAGATTTAGTATTGGTATAAATGGAAAATTTGCATATTCTAATCTAACTGGAGGAATACCAGTTGCTGGAGTAAATACAAAAGCAGGAATTGTAGGTGCAACAGATTTGTCTTTCACGTATTTAAATGATGATGCAAAAATAGGTAAGACTAAAGGAGTTTATATTTTTGCTATTACCTTTAATAATATCGGAAATAAAGTAGCTTATTCTGAATTATCTAAAAGAGATTTTATTCCAATGAACATGAAAATAGGAAATTCGTTCACTGTGCAAAATAACAGTTATAACAAGTTAACATTTTCGGTTGATCTTCAACGCTTATTAGTTCCTACTCCAGCAAAGTATGACATAGTTGATGGACAAAATACTTTGATATCTGGTAAATCAAATGATATAGGTGTTATAGCTGGAATACTTCAATCTTTTTCTGATGCTCCAGGTACAGTTTTAGAGGATGAAAATGGAAACTATATCCAAAATACAGATGGAACTTATTCAGTTGCAAAATGGTCGCGTTTAAAAGAAGAATTAAGTGAAATCAATATTGCTGCTGGAGTTGAATGGTGGTACAATGACGTTTTTGCTTTGCGATCAGGTATTTTTTATGAAAGCAAGAACAAAGGAAATCGCCAATTTTTAAATTTAGGTGCATCTTTAAAGTACAATGCCTTTGCTATTGACTTTTCTTATTTAGCCTCATTGAACGGTCGCCAAAGTCCCTTAG
>Ga0214919_10010504_pt1 | contig 11720 bp, 9 predicted proteins | sample LL1503_MetaG_FD_177994 | JGI IMG/M metagenome (GOLD analysis project Ga0214919, IMG submission 177994) | Freshwater microbial communities from Lake Lanier, Atlanta, Georgia, United States - LL-1503 | ecosystem: Environmental > Aquatic > Freshwater > Lake | place: USA: Georgia | collected 2015-03-15
TTGTGAAGAAAAATATAATCCTGTAAAAAAAATATTTGAAAATTACTTCTTAAAAGAAGAGGAAATAGGAGCCTCTTTTGCAATTTACAAAGAAGGAAAACCATTAATAGATCTACATGGTGGTTTTAAAAATAAAAATAATAAGAATTGGGAAGAAAATACAATAGTAAATGTATTTTCAGCGACAAAAGGAATTTACGAAATCATTGTTTCTATTCTAATTGATCAAAACATTTTAGATTTAGAAAAATCTGTTTCTTATTATTGGGATGCTTTTAAACAAAGTAATAAAAGAGAAATAAAACTGAAACATATTCTATCTCATCAATCTGGACTCTATAGATTTAAAGAAAAGATTACACAACAAGATCTTCTAGATTGGAATAAAATAATAGCTATTTTAGAAAATCAGGAACCAGATCATCAGTGTGGTGAAAAAACTTATTATCACGCAAAAACGCATGGATTTTTAATTGGTGAAATTATAAAGAAAACAACAAAAAAAAGTTTAGGTGAAATAACTTCTGAACTATTATCAAAAAAACTAGATTTAGATTTTTTTATTGGAACACCAAAAAGTAAACTTTCTAATATTGCTTTTCTATATGAGGATAAGAAAGAAAGTAAAATTTCAGCTGAATTTAATGCATTTAATAATCCTGAACATGAAATAAATTTTTATAATAACGAAAATTGGCAAACTGCTGAAATTCCTTCAATGAATGGTCATGGGAATGCAAGATCTATTGCTAAAATTTACGATATTTTTGTAAATGATCTAATATTAGAAAAAAATATTTTATTATCAGAATCATCAATTAAAAGATGTCTAACTGAGAGCATTAGTAGAGTTGATGAAAGTTTAATGTTGCCAATTAGATGGTCTCAAGTTGGTTTAATCCTTCGTGGTGGATGGTTATTTGGAAAGAATAAGGAATCTTTTGGTCACAATGGCTGGGGTGGATCTTTAGGTTTTGCAGATCCAATATTAGGTATAGGAGTTGCTTATACTACAAACAAAATTAATCCCACTATGACTTCAGATCAAAGAATTATAAATTTATTAAAAGAATTTTATAAAATTTATTCTTAGATATCTAAAAAATATTTTTTAAATCCTCATAATTAATTACATTTAGATATTCTTTGTAATTATAAAAAAAATCTTGATATTTTAATTTCTTAAAATTATTAATATATAGATTCAATAATTTTTTATTTGGTCTTTTTAAAATCATACCGATACCTTGATCTGCATGTATTACATAAGTGTCTATCTCAAGCTTAGTTCTTGACTCAACTATGTTCTTCCAGACATCTCCATTCCATAGACTTCTTGATCTTGGAACGGCTTGATAAATAAAACCTCGGGGCATGCAATCATGCAAAAGTATAACTCCATCCTTGTTTAAAAATAATAAAGAATTGTTAATATCTTTTTTAACCTGATCGTATTCATGAAGTCCATCAATGAAAATTATGTCAAATTTTAAATTATTTTTTTTGAAAAAATTATCACTGGTGTCTCGAATTGTTCCACCAGATACAGGGTCAACTCCAATTTTTTTTTCTATTTTTATTTTTGAAAATACTTGGTTTTGATCGCAGCCAATTTCTAAATAACTTTTATAACTTTTTCTACTAATTACTTCTTGAATAATTTGACATCTACCCGGATATTTATGCCATTCAAAATCTAATTTTTTATAAAATTTTTCTCCAAAAATATAATGGTATAATTTATTTAATTTAAAAAATTTATTATTTTTTTCCATAATTGAACTTATTAAGATAAGATGGTCTTAACCAAGAATTTTTTCCTTGATAAGCATTAATTAGCCCTAATAAACGATATCTGTGTATTAAGTATTTTTCTTTTTTTAAAAAAAGTATTGCTATTATCATTTTTATTAATGAAGAAATAAATTTATATAATGTTATTTTATACGCAACTAATGAACCAAAATGTTTACAATTATAATAATATAAAGACCACATCCAGTGCCAATTTCTACACAGTTTAATATTTAAACTATCACCCGAAGCTTGTTTTCCTAAATGCTGAACTTTTGAGTTCTGAATAACAAAAATTTTTCCACTATTTTCTCTTATTCTTTTACAAAGATCAATTTCTTCAAGAAATAAAAAAAAGTTTTCATCAAATATTTTTTGGAAATTAATTTTTTTTAAATTAATTAACATTGCAAAACCTTTGACATAATCAACTTCTATAATTTCTTTTTGCAAATCATTATTCTTATCTGAAAAAAACCCATAATTATTTAAAAGATTTGGCGCTAAAATTGTAAAATCTCCTTTCAATAACAATTGGGCCTTATAAAGTTCGGGTAAACAATTATCCTCTAAAACTGCATCTGGATTTAATATAAATGCATACTGAGTATTAACTTTGGATATCCCAAGATTATTACCTCTTCCGTATCCTAAATTTTCTTTTGCAATGACAACCTCTACATTTGAAAATTTATTTTCTAAATAATTTTTAACATTAACATTGTCTGAATTTTCAACGATAATAATTTTAACATTTGGTTTAATACTTTTAATGCATCTTTCTATTATATGGTCGCTCTTAAAAGAAACTATGACAAAGGTAACGTTTTTTTCAAAACTATCCATTAGTTTAAGCTATAAAATATTTTGGAATAAATATATAAAATATTTATAAAGGTTAAAACATAAACATGAGAAAATTTATTGTAACTGGTGGACTGGGTTTTATAGGAAGTAATCTTATTAACATTCTTCAAAAGAAATATTTTATTATTAATATAGACAAAGTGAGTTATGCCTCAAATCATAATAATATTGATCCATATATAAAAAACTATAAATTTTATAAACAAGATATTAATAATAAGATCTTTATTCAAAATATTTTAAAAAAATATAAACCTTCTATTATATTTAATCTCGCAGCAGAAACTCATGTGGATAGGTCTATAGATGGGCCAAGACAATTTATAGAAAGTAACATTATTGGAGTTTTTAATCTTCTCGAAGCAATCAGAAGTTATAATAAAAAAATCAAATTAATACATGTCTCAACTGATGAAGTATATGGCGATCTTAAAAAGAACTATAAATCAAAAGAAGAAGACTCTTATAATCCCAGCTCGCCATATTCTGCTTCAAAAGCGAGTGGCGATCTTTTAATAAAATCATATATTAGAACTTACAAAGTGCCAGCTGTCATAACTAATTGCTGCAACAACTTTGGCCCAAATCAATATCCGGAAAAATTAATACCAACTATAATTTATAAAATACTAAATAAAGAATCTATTCCAATTTATGGAAAAGGTGAGAATATAAGAGAATGGATATATGTAAAAGATCATTGTGATGCCTTAATTAAAGTTGCGGAAAAAGGAGTTATCGGCGAAAATTATAATATAGGCAGCGGAATAACTCTAAATAATATTCAGATTGTAAAAAAGATAATTTCAATTTTTAAAAACATTAATTACGATAGAAAAGTCAAAAGCAAAATACTCCTTGTTAAGGATAGGCCAGGACACGATTTACGTTATTGTTTAAATTCATCAAAAATAAGAAATGAATTAAAATGGAAATACAAATCAAACTTCGACCAAAGAATAAATGAAACGATTATTTGGTATATAGATAAATTTAGAAACAATTATTTTAAAAATAAAAATTTTAAATATCGAATAGGACAAAAAACATGATTAAAAAAGGAATAATACTGGCGGGGGGTACAGGTTCGAGATTAAGTCCCCTAACCAAAGTAACCAACAAACAACTACTTCCTCTGTATGATAAGCCATTAATATTTTACCCTCTGTCAATATTAATGCTTGCCAAAATTAGAGATATATTAATTATAACTAATCCGAATGAAGATATTAATTTTAAAAAAATATTAGGAAATGGTTCTAATTTTGGAGTTAAAATTCAATATTTAACGCAACAAAAACCAAATGGCATCCCAGAAGCTTTCATTATTGGCGAAAAATTTATAAATAAACAAAATGTAGCTCTAATTCTTGGTGATAATTTTTTTTACGGTCAGGGTTTTACAAAAAGACTACGAGAACAAACAAAAATTAAATCAGGATCAACTATATTTGCTTATAAAGTCAATAATCCTCAAGATTATGGAATAGTAGAAATAAAAAATAATAAAATTTTCAATATTAAAGAAAAGCCTAAAAAATCAAAATCTAATCTTGCTATAACAGGTCTTTATTTTTTTGATAAGAATGTTGTTAATCTTTCTAAAAAATTAAAACCCTCAAAAAGAAAAGAGTTAGAAATTGTTGATTTATTAAAAAAATATCTAAAAATCAAAAAACTAAAATTTGAATTTATGGGAAGAGGAAGTGCTTGGCTTGATACAGGCAATGCTGATAGTCTTTTCGAGACATCACAATTTATTTCTAACATAGAGAAAAGACAGGGTTTAAAAATAGCTTGTTTAGAAGAAATAGCCTTAAATAATAAATGGATATCTAAATCTATAGTAAAAAAACAAATAAAATTTTATGGAAATTGTGACTATTCAAAATATATTAAAAAATTAATTTAAAATAAGATGAAAATTAATATTATTGGAATAAAAATATTTAAATCAAATATTCACAAAGATCACAGAGGATTTTTTAAAGAAGTATATAAAAAGAAAGAACTTAAAAATGAACAATTAATATTTCATTGCGCATCTACTTCTAAAAAAAATATATTAAGAGGATTGCACATGCAAATAAAAAATCCTCAAGCTAAATTTTTAACTGTTATTAAAGGAAAAATATTTGATGTTGCGCTAGATCTAAGGAAAAATTCTAAAACTTTTGGAAAATATTTTTCAATTACTTTATCTCCTAAATCATATTCATCTATCTACATTCCCGAAGGTTTCGCTCATGGGTTTTGTGGTCTTGATAAGGAGAATATAGTCTATTATGGATGTTCAAAATATAGAGAGAAAAATTATGAAATCGGAATTTTATGGAATGACAAAGATTTGAACATTAAATGGCCTATAAAAAAACCAATTTTATCTCAAAAAGATTTGCGAAATATTTCATTTGAAGAATATCGCGATAAATATTGGACAAGATGAAATTAAATTACAAAATCGTAATTACTGGCGGTAGCGGGAGATTTGGATCAATTTTGCAGAAAAAATACAAATCAAATAAATTATTTTACCCAAATAAGAAGCAATTAAATATTTTATCTATAAAATCTATAGAAAAATTTTTAAAAAAAATTAAACCAAAATTTTTGATTCATCTTGCTGGTCTTTCGAGACCGATGAAAATCCATGATAATAATATTTCCAAAAGTATTGATTTAAATATAATTGGAACCGCGAATATAACTAAGGTCTGCTCCAAACTTAATATTAAACTAATATATTTTTCCACAAACTATGTTTATGAGGGAAAAAGGGGGAATTATAATGAAACACACCCTCTTTTGCCAATAAGTAATTATGCTTGGTCTAAATTAGGAGGAGAAGCTTCAGTTCATATGTATCCGAATTCTTTAATCTTGAGAATTTGTATGACTGAAAAACCGTTTATTCATAAAAAAGCTTTTTATAATGTGAAAACAAATTTTATATTTCAGGAACAAGTTGCGGAAATCCTATTTAAAATACTTAATTACAAAGGCATTATAAATGTAGGTGGTAATATTCAAACTGTATATAATTTTGCGAAAGAATTTAATAACACTATTAAGAAAATATATTTAAAAAAAAATAACAAATATAATTTTCCATTAAATCCATCCATGAATATAACAAAAATGAAAAAAATACTTAATAGTAAATTTGGTTAATTGGCGGAGAGAAAGGGATTCGAACCCTTGATAACTTTAAAATTATACACGCTTTCCAAGCGGGCGCCTTCAACCACTCGGCCATCTCTCCTAAATTAATTGAATATTTTTCTCATAATATAAATAAGATAATACTTTAAATCTCTCAATTTAAATAAGTTAAAATTTTTTCTTTTTTTTTTAAGTCCAAGATACCAAGAATTTTTATAACAAATATTACTTTCATAAGTATTGTTTTTTCTCTCAATAATAGAAATATTTCTATATATATTTACGAAACCAATCTTGCCATCAAGCGTGTTACCTTTATAAAAAGGATCATCAAAATCACTGTAATGCATTCTATCCGCTAATGATCTGATGAAATTCATTATTGTACCTTTTTTATCGAAATTTACACCATTTCCACCCCAATTTGGCATGTAGGAAGTTTGAGTATCTTCTATAAAATATAATCCATTCTCATTTAAAAATGGAAATAAAAAATTAAAACTTTTTATTACATCGCTATTTATATGACTTCCATCATCTATAATTATATCAAACTTTTCATATTTATTTATAATTTTTTTTAAAATAATTACATCTGATTGGCTACCACAAAAAATTTCAGTATTTTTTATATTTATTTTTTTTTTTAAAATATCTAATCCAACAATCCTTGCATTTAGAAAGTATTCTGACCATATTTTTAAAGAGTTCCCATCTTCAATTCCAATTTCTAAAATATTGATTTTTTTATCTCGAAATTTTTGTAAATACATCTCGTAAATTGGATAAAATCCCATTATTTTTTTTGTAGAAGAATATTTTTTTGAAATTTCTGCTATTCTATTTTTTTCCATGTTAATTTTTTTTAATTTTTAAGACTTCTATAAAGGCTTCTTGTGGAATATCGACACTTCCAAACTGTCTCATTCTTGCTTTTCCTTTTTTCTGCTTTTCTAAAAGTTTTTTCTTTCTGTCTCTCGCTCCTCCTCCATGAATTCTACTGATAACATCTTTTCTATAACCAGATATTGTTTCTCTTGCAATAACTTTTCCCCCAATTGCGGCTTGAATTGGTATTTGGAATTGATGTCTTGGTATTAAATCTTTTAACCTTTCGCACATTAACCTTCCTTGTCTTACAGCAAAATCTTTATGTATAATCATAGATAAGGCATCAACCATTTCTTCGTTTACCAGTATGGATAATTTGATCAAATCCCCTTCCCTATAATCGCTCAACTCATAGTCAAAACTTGCATAACCGCTAGAAATAGATTTAATCTTGTCGTAAAAATCAAAAACAACTTCATTTAATGGCAATTCATAAGATAGAACTGCACGATTTCCTGAATAACTTAAACTCTTTTGTTTTCCTCTTTTTTCTTCGCATAATTTCATAATTGAACCCAAGTATTCTTCTGGAAGAATTATTGTTGCATTAATCCAAGGTTCATTAATAAATTTAATAAAATTTGGTTCTGGCATATTAGCAGGGTTCTGAAGATCTATAACTGTGCCATCAAGTTTATTAATTTTATAAACAACACCTGGTGTTGTGGTAATTAAGTTTAAATTATATTCACGGTCTAATCTTTGAACGATAATTTCAAGATGAAGAAGTCCTAAAAAACCACATCTAAAACCTAATCCTAAAGCAGCGGAATTCTCGGGCTCATAAACAAAACTAGAGTCGTTCAATTTTAATTTAGCAAGACTGTCTCTTAATAAATTATATTCTGTACTATCAACTGGGAATAGTCCGCAAAATACAACTGGCTTACTAGGCTTAAATCCTGGCAACGGATCTTTTATGGGATTAGAATAATCTGTTATTGTGTCTCCAATTTTAGTATCGGAAAGATCTTTGATGCCTGTAACAATAAAACCAATTTCTCCAGGACCTAAATATTCTTTATTTTCCGCTTTAGGGGTGAACACACCCACTCTTTCAACTGGATGTCTTGTGTTTGTCGACATCAATAAAATTTCCATTCCTTTTTTAATTACTCCGTCTAGTATTCTAACTAATATAACCACTCCCAAATAACTGTCATACCAACTGTCAACTAGTAACGCTTTTAAAGGCAAATCTTTATTTCCTTTTGGAGCAGGAAGTTTTTCAACAATTGCTTCTAATATTTCATCTACCCCTTCTCCCGTTTTTCCAGAGGCTGATAAAGCGTCCGAAGTATCAATTCCTATAACGTCCTCGATTTGTTTTTTTACTCTTTCAACATCTGATGCTGGTAAATCTATTTTATTTAAAACTGTTATAATCTCATGATGATTATCCATGGCCTGATAAACATTTGCTAAAGTTTGAGCTTCTACGCCTTGAGTACTGTCAACAATAAGTAATGATCCTTCACATGAAGCAAAAGACCTGTTTACTTCATAACTAAAATCAACATGACCAGGCGTATCAATAATATTTAAGACGTAATTTTTATCATCTTTTTTTGATTTATAATTTAATCTAACTGTTTGAGCTTTTATGGTAATTCCCCTTTCTTTCTCTAAATCCATTGAATCCAAAACTTGAGTTGTCATCTCACGTTCTGTAAGACCTCCACATTTTTGAATTAATCTATCTGCAAAAGTAGATTTACCGTGATCAATGTGTGCAATAATTGCGAAATTTCTTATATTTTCTTGTGATGACATTTAGGATCTTAATGTTGCATCAAAAGATTTTTGCATTGTTTGAATTATTTTATCACTTAATTCATCAATCTCTTTATCGTTTAACGTTTTGTCTTGTGATTGAATTAATAAATTTAAAGCAATAGATTTTTTATTCTTTTCAATATTTCCTCCTTGAAAAACATCGAATATCCTTATTTTTTTTATTAATTTTTTATCTACGTTAAGCAATGAATTAACGATTTTTTCTGCCTCAAATTTTTTATCTACAATAAATGCAAAATCTCTTTCAATTTTTTGAAAATTTGAAACTACATATTTAATTTTCTTTTCTGTGTTTTGCTTATTAATAACTGGGATATTATTTAAGAAAATTTGAAAACCAAAAATTGGCCCATTTTTAATATTAAGTTCATTAATAATTTTAGGATTAATTTCTCCAAAATTAGCAATTGGTAATTGTTTATTAGAATTTAAATAAAACTTACCTGATCTACCTGGATGATAGTACGTTTCAGATTCCTGAATAACTGTTAAATCTTGCTCATGAATTCCAAGTTCAATTAATGTTTTATAAACACAATCTTTAATTTCAAAAACATCAACCTCTTTATCTTTTTCTAGCCAATTCTTTCTATAAATTTTTCCAATTTGAATTCCTCCAATAACAGCTATTTGCTCTCCTGGTTTTGAATCAAAAAATACTGGTCCACTTTCAAATATTTTTTGATCTTCAAAATTTCTATGAATATTATTTTTAATATGAATTAAAAGGTTTGAAAAAATAGAAGATCTTAAAGTATCTAAATCATTAGAAATTGGGTTGGTAATTAGTAAACTTTTATTATGCAAACCAAATAAAGAATCAATTTTTGAATTTGTAAAAGAATACGTAATTGTTTCCATAAAGCCTTTGTTGGCTACAGATCTTTGTGCAAATCGATGTAATTTTTGTTTTCCTGTTAAAACGTCTTTAGAACTATCCATTTCTGGCTTGATAAGTTGAATTTTATCATAACCTCTAATTCTTATTAACTCCTCTACTATATCAACTTCTTCCTTAATATCCGGACGCCAAGTTGGAATAATGACTGAATATATATTTTTACTTTCTTTAAGTTTAAAACCTAAATTATTTAGAATTTTTTTAATTTCAACTGATGAAATTTTACTCCCTATAATTTTTTCAAATTTATCTGAATTAAATTTAATTTGATTATTTTTAAAATTATTTTCTCCAGAAATAATGAGATTACTTATTTTTCCTCCACATATTTTATGAATGATTTTTGCTGCAAGTTTTAATCCATATTCCATACCATTAGGATCAACCCCTCTTTCAAATCTAAACTTAGCATCAGAATTAATTCCTAATTTCTTTGCAATTTTTGATATTTTAACTGGGTCAAACAAAGCCGATTCTAAAAAAATATTTTTAGTATCTAAAGAAATTGAAGAATTTTCTCCACCAATTACACCTCCTAAACCTAAGATTTCTTTCTCATTAGTAATTAGACAAGCATTATCTTCAAGTGAATAAGTATTATTATCTAAAGCTGAAAACTTTTCTCCCTTTCTTGATGCGCGTACAATAACTTTTTTCTCAATTTTATTGGCGTCATACGCGTGCAAAGGTCTATTTAAATCAAGCATAATATAATTTGTGATATCAACAACTGCCGAGATTGGATTCATTCCGACTGCAATTAATTTGTCTTTTAGCCATTTTGGACTTTCGGAATTTTTAATTCCTTCAATGTAGCAATGGGCAAATGAAGAACATCCGGAATTAGATTGAAGAATAACTTTAAATGGATTTTTAATATTAGTTTTTAATTTAATTTGCTCTAAATCGATTAATTTTCCAAGACCTGCTGTTGATAAATCTCTTGCAATACCTCTTACTCCCTGACAGTCAGATCTATTAGGGGTTATGGATATATCAATTGCTGGCTCGCTATTATTTTTAAAATAACTACTTCCAACTTTAAATTTTTTTAAATCTAGTACAGCGATTCCCTGGCTTTCATCAGATAAGCCCAATTCCGATTCTGAGCAAAGCATTCCGTAAGAGTCGATACCTCTAATATTGGTAACTTTAATTTTGAGTTGATTTTTTGGAATAATAGCCCCTGGTCCAGCATAAACAGTTAATAAACCATCTCTAGCATTTGAGGCGCCACAAACAACTTTTACTATTTTTCCAGATCCAATATCAACATCACATAATTTCAATTTATCTGCATTAGGATGTTTTTCTGCTTTAATAATTTTCGCTACAAAAAAAAAATTATTCTTATCTGCTGACCCAACACTTTCAACTTCTAGTCCTATATTATTTAAAGTTGAAACAATCTTTTCAATATTTGCGCTTGTTTTTAAATGGTCCTTTAACCAGGAAGAAGTTACTTTCATCTGCTAAAGCCTCTATAATTTGCTGGTATATCTAATGGATCAAATCCATAATGCTCTAACCATCTAACGTCTGTTTCAAAAAAAGATCTTAGATCATTTATTCCATATTTAAGCATGGCTAAACGATCAATTCCGATACCAAAAGCATAACCCTGATAGATTGAAGTGTTTACTTTGCAATTTTTTAAAACATTAGGATGAACCATTCCACAACCTAATATTTCAAGCCATTTGTCACCTTCTCCGATAACAATTTTTCCATCTTTTAACTCATAACCAATATCAACTTCTGCAGATGGTTCAGTAAATGGAAAATGGCTGGGTCTAAATCTCATTTTAATTTTATCTACTTCAAAAAACTTTCTAATAAAATAATCAAGAACTCCTTTTAAATGTCCCATGTTTACATTTTTATCTATATGTAAACCTTCAACTTGATGAAACATAGGAGTATGGGTTTGATCACTATCACATCTATAAGTTCTTCCAGGTGCAATGATTTTAAATGGCGGCTTTGCAGATAACATAGTTCTTATTTGCACTGGCGAGGTATGTGTTCTTAATAAAATTTCTTTATTTTGACCTAAATAAAAAGTGTCGTGCATGTCTCTAGCTGGATGATGTGGTGGAGTATTTAATGCTGTAAAATTATTATATTCATTTTCAACATCAGGTCCCTCTGCTACTGAAAATCCTATCTCCCCAAAAATAGCTGTTACCTCATCAATGACTTGTGTAACCGGATGAATTTTTCCAAAAGAAATGGGTCTTCCTGGTAAGGTAATATCAATTCTATCTTCTGATAATTTTTTATTAATTTCTTTTTGTTCAAAAAGACT
>Ga0214919_10010506_pt1 | contig 11719 bp, 8 predicted proteins | sample LL1503_MetaG_FD_177994 | JGI IMG/M metagenome (GOLD analysis project Ga0214919, IMG submission 177994) | Freshwater microbial communities from Lake Lanier, Atlanta, Georgia, United States - LL-1503 | ecosystem: Environmental > Aquatic > Freshwater > Lake | place: USA: Georgia | collected 2015-03-15
AGATTCCCCAGGGGAAAGCGCGCGTCCACCTGCTTCAGGTTGTTCTCCGTCGCCCCGCGGATCGTCAGGAACTTTTTCCCGGGCGCCTTCGGCTTGAGGCAGGCGGAGAGGTCCGCCCGGCCGGATAGGTAGGCGCCCGTCCGCGAGGTCGGGTGGGCCTGGCATGCGGCCGGGGAGCCCGCGAAGACAACGCGGCCCCCGTCGACCCCGGCGCCGGGTCCCATCTCGAGCAGGTGATCCGCCGCCAGCATCATGTCGCGGTCATGTTCCACGACCACGACGGTGTTGCCGAGGTCGCGCAGGCCGTGGATCGAACGGATCAGCCGGAGGTGGTCGGCCGGGTGCAGGCCGATGCTCGGTTCGTCGAGCACGTAGGTGACGCCGACCAGCCCGAGCCCGAGCTGCGTCGCCAGCCGGACGCGCTGGGCTTCGCCGCCGGAGAGCGTCGCGGCCTCCCGCTCGAGCGTGAGGTAGTTCAGTCCCGCCTCATGCAGGAAGGTCAGCCGTTGCTCCAGACCTCGGCGCGCCTCCTCGATCGGTTGGACCCGCGGGTGCGCGGCCAAGCGGCGCGAAAACGCAAGCGCCTCCGGGATCGTCAGTCGGAGGAACTGCGCCAGGTCCAGGCCATCGAGCCGCAGCGAGAGCGCCGTGGGCGAGAGGCGGCGGCCTTGGCAAGCTGCGCAGACCGATCCCGCCTGATACTGCAGCAGGCGCTGGCGCAAGGACTCTCCGGTCGTCGTCCGGTAGGCCTGCTCGAGCGCCGGGAACATGCCGGTCCAGGTCGTCTCGACCGGTTTGCGGCCCTTCGGAGGCGGCAGCAGGAACTTCCGTTGCGGGTCGCCGTGGAGCAGCAGGCGGCGCGTCGCTTCCGGGAGTTCACGCCACGGCCGGCGCAGGTCGAACGACACCTGCTCCGCCAAGGCCCGCAGCACGGCGTTGCGGTGGATCAGCACCTTGCGGGTGCCCAGCTTCCAGGGTTTCACCACGCCATCCTGGAGCGAGAGCGCGTCGTCCTGGATGGCGAGGCCTTCCTGGAAACGCATCTGGCGACCGAGGCCGCCGCAATCCGGGCAGGCGCCGTCCGGGTGGTTGTGCGACAACGCCTTCGGCGCGATCGGCTCGTAGGTCGTGCCGCAATGTTCGCAGGCCAGGTGCAAGGAAAGCGCGTGCTCCGTCCAGCCGCCTTGGCCGTCGTCGGCCAGCACCAGGGCCCGGTGCCGCCCTTCCTTGAACGCCAGCTCCAGGGAGTCGGCGAGACGGCTCCGTTGATCCTCCCCGGCGACGATGCGATCCACCACCACGTCGAGTTGGCGCGCCTCTCGGCCCGTGAGCAGTCCCGTCGCCTCGTCCAGCGTGGCGACCTTGCCGTCGAGGCGGACGCGGGAGAAGCCCCGCCGCCCGAGGTCGGCCACCGTCTCCAGCAATACCGAAGGTTTATCCTTCGCGACCGGGGCGGCCACCAGCAGACGGGTGCCCGCGGGGATCTTGCCCAGGGCGAGCAGGTTGTCGTCCAAGGAACGTCGGCGCACGGGGTGGCCGTCCTTGAGGCAGGAGCGCTCCCCGGCGACGATCCAAAGCGGGCGGACGTGGGCCGCGATCTCGGTGAGGGTGGCCACCGTGGAGCGCGGGTTCGTGTTGCCCCCGGTACGTTGGGCGATGGCGATCACCGGGGAGAGCCCGCGGATGAAGTCCACGTCCGGGCGGGCCACGGCGTCCATCATCCCGCGGGCCTTGGCCGACAGCGATTCCAGGTATTGCCGGGAGCCCTCGGCGTGCAGGGTGTCGAAGGCCAGGGAGGATTTTCCCGAGCCGCTGACCCCCGTGATCACCGTCAACCGATGACGCGGCAGGAGCACTTCCACGTCCTTGAGGTTGTGGGTGCGGGCGCCCTTGATGTGGATGGAGGAGTCCAGGCGTCGAGCCTAGCCCCGCCGGCCTGCCGGGAGAAGCCGAATATGGGTCGGCGGGGCAGGGAGGCCCACCGTTAATAACTTGCCGGGATTCGGCTTTTCCACGGTTCGGAAAAAGGTCATCTTGTCGGGATGCTGCGCGCATTCCTTCTCCTCCTTGCCTGGTGCGTCGTGCCCCTGCGGGCCGACCAGGAGGAGATGCGCATCCTGATCCTCGGCGACAACCTCGCCTACATCGGCGGCTGGACCGTCTACGTCGAGTCCGCCATCCGCGCGCAGAAGGGCTTGGCCCGCGCCGTCATCGTCAACGCCGCCTTGCCGGGCGAGACCGCCAGCGGGCTCAGCGAGGCCGGTCATGCCGGCGGCGCCTACCCGCGTCCGGATGTGCACGAACGCCTCGCGCGCGCGCTCGAACTCTTCAAGCCGACCCTGGTGCTCGCTTGCTACGGCGGCAACGACGGCCTCTACCTGCCGGCGGACGCGGAACGCACCCGCGCCTTCCGCGACGGCCAGCTGCGGTTGCACGCCGCCTGCGTCCGGGCCGGCGCGAAAGTCGTGCACCTCACGCCGCCGTTGTTCGGCGCGGATCTGCCGAAGGCGCCGGTTTACGAAGGCGTGCTCGAGGGTTATGCCCAGTGGTTGGTCGCGCAACGCCCCGCCGGTTGGTTGGTCGTCGACGCGCGCCCCGGCCTGCGCGAAGCCATCGCTGCCGCCAAGCAGTCCGACCCGCGCTTCGTCTTCGCGAAGGACAATCTCCACCCCAGCCCGGAAGGACATTACCTGATGGCCGTGGCCGTCTGGAGTCAGCTGGCGCCCTTGTTGGGTTGGAAAGCCGATGTGCCCATGGCGGAGCCCGCGAAATGGCGCCTTCTCCAGCAGAGCGCCACGCTCTTGCGGGACGCCTGGCTGGCCAAGATCGGCCATAAGCGCCCCGGGGTGCCGGCGGGCATGCCTTTGCCCCAGGCCGAAGCCCGTTCCGCGGCCCTTTTGAAGGAATATCTCAAATAATCGGCTTCACGCCCAAGCGGGGGAGGGCGGGGAGGGGGGGCTATTGCCTAAGTAACACCCCGTCGCCACGTAATCGTAACAATCCCATGGGATGATGCCGGTGCATCCTTCCCATGAACCACACCCTCCGCTCCCTCGCGCTGCTCGCCTTCACGGCGACCATCGCTTCCGCCCAGCAGGCCTCCGCCCCGGTCACCGTCGACCCGAAGCTGCCCGATTACGCGGTCGCCTCCGGTGTCTCCGGCAACCTCAACTCGGTCGGTTCCGACACCCTCAACAACCTCATGACCTTCTGGGCCGAGGGCTTCAAGGGCAAGTATCCCAACGTCAACGTCCAGGTCGAAGGCAAAGGTTCCGGCACCGCTCCGCCCGCCCTCACTTCCGGCGCCGCGCAGGTCGGCCCGATGAGCCGCGAGATGAAGTCCTCCGAGGTCGCCTCCTTCGCCGGCAAGTTCGGCCACAAGCCGACCAAGATCCCGGTCGCCATCGACGCCCTCGCCGTCTTCGTCCACAAGGACAACGAGGTGAAGGGTCTCTCCCTCGCGCAGGTCGACGGGATCTTCTCCTCGACCCGCAAGCGCGGCGGTCAGGACATCGCCACCTGGGGCCAGGTGGGCGCGACCGGCAGCCTCGCCGGCAAGACCATCTCCGCCTTCGGTCGCAACTCGGCCTCGGGCACCTACGGCTTCTTCAAGGATAACGCGCTGAAGAACGGCGACTACAAGGGCAGCGTCAAGGAGCAGCCCGGTTCCTCCTCCGTCGTCCAGGGCGTCGCCGCCGACCTCGGCGCGATCGGCTATTCCGGCATCGGCTACAAGACCTCCGGCGTCCGCGCCCTCCCGCTCTCCGACAAGGAAGGCTCGGCCTTCATCGAGCCGAACTACGAGAACTGCCTCAATGGTGCCTACCCGCTGGCTCGTTACCTCTACGTCTACGTGAACAAGGCCCCGGGCAAGGACATGGACAAGCTGACCAGCGAGTTCATCACCTTCGTCCTCTCCAAGCAGGGCCAGGAGATCACCATCAAGGACGGCTACTTCCCGCTGCCGGCCGACGTCGCCTCCGAGGGCCGCGCCGCGCTCAAGTACTACAGCGCCGAGTAAGTTTGGCCTCGAAATCGCATCGTCGCCACCACGCCCCTCTGGGCCGGTCGGAAAAGCGCGGCGATGCGGTCTCGGGTCCTCCCAAGGCGGGGTCACCCCGCCTTTCCCTTTAACCGAGCCCAAGACACCAGAACGTAACCTGATGGAAACTTCCGACAAGAAACCCGCCTCGGCCCCGGCGCCCGAGTCGCGTTTCACGGTAAGTCCCATGACGCTGGCCGCGGACCGGTGGATGGGGCGGCTGATCCGCTTCGGTGGCATCGGTGTCGTCCTCGCGGTCTTCGGGATGCTGGCCTTCCTGATTCTCCAGGTTTTCCCGTTGTTCACCGGCGCCAAGGTCGAGCCCGTCGGCGCGTTGACGGTGCCCGCCGACGCGGTCGCTTTCGGCGAGGATGAATACGGCGACTTCCCCTACGTCGTGCGCGCCGATGGCCAGGTGGTCTTCCAGCGCGCCAAGGATGGCGCCAAGATCCTGGAATGGGCGCCGTCGCTCGCCGCCCGTCGGGTCACGGCGGTCCGGAGCTACCCCCGCACCGGCCTTGTATTCCTCGGCCTCTCCGACGGTTCCGTGCAGGAGGTCCGCATCACCTACCGCTCGACCTTCGACGCCGCGGGTAAGCGCACCGTCGAGCCGAACGTCACCGCCCTGGAGCCGGTCGCGATCGGCCAGGCGGGCCTGCCCTGCGTCGATGTCTGGAACGCCAAGGGTGCGCAATCCCGCCTGCTGCTCGTCCGTCAGGAGGAAGGCGGCCGGCCGCGCCTGACCGCGGTCCGCCTGACCGAGCGCAAGGGCCTCGGCGGCAAGGCCAAGGTCACCGCCAGCGACCCGTTCGTGGTCGCCGCCGACGCCCCGTCCGTCGAGCAGGTCCTCCTCCCTTCCACCGCGGAGTCCTTGATCGTCGTCGGCAAGTCCGGGGAAGTGCGCACCTACGCCGACGACGGCGCCACCTTCTCCTTCCTGCAGGCCTTCGCGCCGTTCAAGGACGCGCGTGACCCGACCGTGGCCTCCGCCGGCCTGATCTTCGGCAACGTCTCCGTGGTCTTCGTGAGCCGCGCCGGCGAACAGCAGGTCTGGTCGATGTACCCGCAGCTCCAGCCCGATGGCAAGAGCCTGCGTCGCTGGGGCAAGATCCATGACGGCGAGCCGCTCGCCGGCGCCGGCGAGGGCGTCTACCCCGCCGAAGGCAACAAGTGCTACCTGGCGGTCGCGGCCGGCAGGTTCCAGCTCCGCAACATGACGACCGGCTCGCTCCGCTGGGAGGGCGCCGCGCCCGCGGGCTCGCTCCGCCAGGTGGCTTTCGCCGCCAACTACGACCGCTTCACCGCCCTGTCGGCCGACGGCAAACTGCATCGCTGGCGCGTCGTCGACCATCACCCGGAATCCTCCTGGAGCGCCTTCTTCGGCCAGATCTGGTATGAAGGGGCCACCGGTCCGGCCTACACGTGGCAGTCCAGCTCGGGTTCCGACGAGTTCGAGGCGAAGTATTCGCTGGTCCCCCTGTTCTACGGCACGGTCAAGGGTACTTTCTACGCCTTGCTCTTCGCGTTGCCGATCGCCCTGACCGCCGCGGTCTACGTCTCCCAGTTCCTGCGTCCCGAATACCGCCAGGTCGTCAAGCCGGTCATGGAGATCATGGCCTCCCTGCCGTCGGTGGTGCTCGGTTTCCTCGCCGGTCTCTGGCTCGCCCCGCTGGTCGACCCGCGCCTGATCTCGCTCTTCTGCGCCGTCGGCATCCTCGCCCCCGCGGCCCTGTTCGCCGGCTTCCTCTGGTCGGCCCTGCCGCAGCCGGTCCGCCGGCAGGTCAAGCCGGGCATGGAGTTCCTCTGGTTGCTCCCGTTCCTCGCGTTGTGCGCCTTCGCCGCCTGGAAGGCCGGCCCCGCCGTCGAGGCGGCGTTCTTCACCGTGAAGGACACCTCGACGGGCCTGCCGATCGCCGACTTCCGCGAATGGTGGCGCCAGACGACCGGCCTGAGCTACGATTCCCGCAACTGCCTGGTGGTCGGTTTCGTGATGGGCTTCGCGGTCATCCCCATCGTCTTCACGATCGCGGAGGACGCGCTGTCCAACGTGCCGAACTCCCTCGTCTCCGGCTCCCTCGCCCTCGGCGCCAGCCGCTGGCAGACCGTCTGGCGCGTGGTGGTGCCCACCGCCATCTCGGGCATCGTCTCGGGCGTGATGATCGGCTTCGGTCGCGCCATCGGCGAGACGATGATCGTCGTCATGGCCACGGGGAACACCGCGGTCATGGAGGCCAATCCCTTCAGCGGCATGCGCACGCTCTCGGCCAACATCGCGGTCGAGCTGCCCGAGGCCGCCGTCGGGCACACCCATTACCGCGCGCTCTTCCTCGGGGCCTGTTGCCTCTTCCTGCTCACCTTCGTGATCAACACCCTCGCGGAGGTCCTCCGCCAGCGCCTCCGGGAGCGCTACAAAGTCGTCTAAGCCATGGTCGCCCCTTCCTCCGACAGCAGCACGCCCCGCGGTGAACCGTGGGTCTGGTTCACCGGGCTGGGCCTGATCGTCGGGCTCGGCATGGTCCTCGGCCTGCTCGGCCTCGTGCTCCTGAACGGCCTCACGGTCTTCTGGGCGCCCCCGGTCCCCGTCGCCCAGCTGGACGACGGCCACGTGATCATCGGTCAGCTCGCCCAGCGCCGCATCCGCGCCGGCTCGCCCGCCGATCACCCCCGTTACGAGCTCCAATATCAGGTGGGCCTGAAGGAGATGAACGGTAACTCCTACCTCTGGGTCGACGAGGCCAAGGTCAAGGGGGAGACTTTCCCGGCCGACATCCTGGGCTTGGAGCGCGCCGAGAACGGCCCCGCCTTCGTCCGCCCGCGCTCCTTGCGCAAGTCCGACGGGCAGGTCGTCCCGGCGGCGGATCCGGGTTTCGAGGCCGCCTTCCAGGCGGAGGTCGCCGCCGCCGCGGCCCTGCGCGAGAAGCTCAACGAGATCACCCGGCACCGCATCGGCGAGGTGAACCGCGAGATGGAAGTCGCCCGCGTGGCCTTGCGCCGCGCCGAGGATCTCAAGCTGGCCGACGAGATCGACGCCCGCCGCCGGGAGATCGCGGGTCTGGAGAAGCGTTACGCCGCCCTGCAGGCCGAAGCCAAGCAGGTCGAGGCGGGCGGGGCCGTCGCCTCGCTGACGGCCACGGAGGCGGCGGGCCGGGAGGTCGTCGTCCCGCTCACGCAGATCATCCGCGGCTGGTTCCCCAACCGACTCGACACCTGGGGTCGCGCGAAGCTTTTCGGCTCCCGGCTCGGCGAGTTCGTCTTCGACGAGCCCCGCGAGGCCAACACCGAGGGCGGCCTGATGCCGGCGATCTTCGGCACGCTGGTCATGACCGTGTTCATGAGCCTGATGGTCACGCCCTTCGGCGTCATCACCGCCATCTACCTCCGCGAATACGCCCAGCAGGGCGCCGTCCTGCGCATCGTGCGCATCAGCGTCAACAACCTCGCCGGGGTGCCTTCCATCGTCTTCGGCGTCTTCGGCCTGGGCTTCTTCGTCTACGTGCTGGGCGGGTCGCTCGACCAGCTCTTCTTCGCCGATCAGCTCAAGTATAACAACAACACTCCCGTCTTCGGCACGGGCGGCCTGCTCTGGTGCTCGCTGACCCTGGCCTTGATGACCCTCCCGGTGGTCATCGTGGCCACCGAGGAGGCCCTCGCGGCCGTGCCGCGCGGCATGCGCGAGGCCTCCTTGGCCACCGGCGCCTCGAAGTGGCAGACGATCCGCGACATCCTGCTCCCCGCGTCGGCGCCGGGCATCCTGACCGGCGTCATCCTGGCGATGGCGCGCGGGGCGGGGGAGGTCGCCCCGCTCATGCTCGTGGGCGTGGTCAAGCTCGCCCCGACCTTGCCTCTGGACGGTTCCGCCCCTTTCTTGCACATGGACCGCAAGTTCATGCACCTCGGCTTCCATGTCTACGACCTCGGGTTCCAGTCGCCGGATTCCGACGCCGCCCGCCCGATGGTCTTCGCCACCACGCTCCTGCTGATCGTCCTGGTCGTCTGCCTGAACCTCGGCGCGATCTGGATCCGCAATCGTCTCCGCGCCCGCTTCAAGGGCGCCGCTTTCTAAGCCTCCCACCCCCGTCATGTCCCAGCTCATGAACCCGCCCGCTTCCTCCCGCATCAAGGTCCGTCCCGCCACCGAACGCGAAGGTCGCAAGGACTACATCAGCATCCGCGACTACGGTTTCTGGTATGGCCAGAAGAAGGCCCTCGACGCCATCTCGCTCGACATCCCGGAACGCCAGGTCGTCGCCTTCATCGGCCCGTCCGGTTGCGGCAAATCGACGCTGCTCCGCAACCTCAACCGCATGAACGACCTCGTCGACAACGTGCGGCACGAGGGCGACATCACCATCAACGGCCGCTCGATCTACGACCCCGGCCTGGAAGTGATCTCCCTGCGCCGGCGGGTCGGGATGGTCTTCCAGAAGTCCAACCCCTTCCCCAAGTCCATCTTCGAGAACGTCGTCTACGCCCTGCGCGTGGTCGGCGTGAAGGACCGCGCCGTCCTCGAGGAGGCCTGCGAGACCTCCCTCCGCAAGGCCGCCCTCTGGGATGAGGTCAAGGACCGCCTGAACGACAGCGCCCTGGGGCTCTCGGGCGGCCAGATGCAGCGTCTCTGCATCGCCCGCGCGATCGCCAACCGGCCCGAGATCCTGCTGATGGACGAGCCCTGCTCGGCCCTCGACCCCATCGCCACCGGCAAGATCGAGGAGCTCATCCACGAGCTCAAGGACCAGTTCACGATCGTGATCGTCACGCACTCGATGCAGCAGGCCGCCCGCGTGTCGGACCGCACCGCCTTCTTCTACCTCGGGAAGCAGATCGAATACGACACCACCGAGAAGATCTTCATGAACCCCTCCCAGGCCCAGACCGAGGCCTACATCTCCGGCCGTTTCGGCTGAACTTCACGCCCACCGCCTCCCTCCGACCATGCAACGCTTCTTCCACGACGAACTCCGGCAGCTCCGCGACGACCTCATCCTCATGGGGGAGCGCTCCCTCGACATGACCCGGCTCGTCCTGCGGGCCGTCGAGAACGGCGACGACGCCCTCGCGCTCCAGGTCCGCGGCATGGATGACCGCGTCGACGAGCTCGAGAAGCGCGTCGACCGCGAGATCATGCGCTACCTCACGCTCTTCGGTCCGATGGGTAGCGACGTGCGGCTCCTGCTCGCGGCCCGCGACATCGGCCATGACCTCGAGCGCATCGCCGACGAGGCCTCGGTGATCGCCAAGCGTTCCCTCGTCATCTCCGAACGCGGGCCGCTCAAGGACCTGCTGCACGTGCCGCAGGAGGGCGTGGTCGCCTGCGAGGTGCTCCGCCTGGCCCTGGACAGCTTCATCGAGGGCGACCTGGCGAAGGCCCGCCTCGTGCTGGAACGCGACGCCGAGATCGACTCCCTGAACCGCCGCAACTACGAGCAGCTCTTCGGCAAGTCCGGCGACGCCGCCAAGGTATCCGCCTCCCACGTGGAGCTGATCTTCATCTCGAAGGCCCTGGAGCGCATCGGCGACCACTCCAAGAACATCGCCGAGCAGGTCATCTTCCTCCTCTCCGGGGAGGATGTCCGCCACGCCCGCTAGGCCTCCTGGTTCCGTGCCGCGACGGCCGACCGGCTCCGGGTTACGCTGGACGGTCGGCCGCTTTGTGGTAGGATGTCCCTCGTCATGCCCGCCGGTCTCGGTTGCCTCCTCCTGCTCCTGCGCATCTTCTCGTTGCCGCTCAGCATCCTGCTGGCCTGGCGGCTCGGCTTGCTGGACCTCAACGATAATCCCTGGAACGGGCTGTGGATCGCGATCTGGCTGGGCATCGTCAACGTCCTGGTGCGGCCGTTCGTGATGGTCTTCCTGCTCTTCCTCTCCGCGCCGTTCCTGCTGGTCCTCCGCCTGCCCCAACGCGTCACGCAGGCCTTGGTGACCTTCGGCCTGATGTACGTCACCAATGTGCTGATGCTCGCCTTGGTCTGCAAGCTGCTCGGCATCCAGCGCTACTCCCTGTGGGTCGCCCCCTTGGTGATCTCGGTGGGTTCGTGGTTCATCGCTTTCTCGGCCACGGTGCAGAACGTCCCGCCGACCGGAGGGCAGGGTAGTCCCCGCGGACCCAAGCCGGTCGACGACGCGATCGATATCTGAAGCCGGCGCGGTCGGCTGACCGCTACCCCGGATACGCTCGTTTTCGCACCTTTTCCTTGCCTCCCGCAAGGCTTCCCCTTGCTTTTGGCCTCCTCCGCCATGTCGAATCCCGCTCTCTCCTCCTGGGCCCGTAACGTCGCCCCTTCACCGACCCTCGCCGTCGATGCCAAGGCCAAGGCTCTCGCCGCCGCCGGCAAGGACGTCGTCGGCTTCGGCGTCGGCGAGCCTGATTTCGACACCCCGCAGTTCGTCAAGGACGCCTGCGCCAAGGCCCTGGCCGAAGGTAAGACCAAGTACGCCCCCACGCCGGGCATCCCCGCGCTGCGCAAGGCCATCGCCGAGGACTACACCCGCCGCGGCTTCACCGGCATCGCCGACGCCAACGTCGTCGTTTCCCCGGGCGGCAAGATGTCCTGCTACCTCGCCATCCTCGCCACCATCAGCGCCGGCGACGAAGTCGTCATCCCCGCCCCGTATTGGGTCAGCTATCCGGAGATGGTGAAGCTCGCCGGCGGCAAGCCCGTCGTCGTGAACGCCGAGGACGCCACCGGCTTCAAGATCACCCCGGCCCAGCTGACCGCCGCGCTCACCCCGAAGACGCGCATGGTCATCATCAACAGCCCGTCGAACCCGACCGGCGCCGTCTATTCCCGCGCCGAACTCGAGGCCCTGGTCGCCATCTGCGTGAAGGCCAACGTCTGGATCATGTCCGACGAGATCTACGAGAACCTGGTCTATGATGGCCAGACCACCTGCAGCCCGGCGACCTTCTCGCCCGAGGCCGCCCGCCTGACCATCACCGTCTCCGGCTACGCCAAGAGCTATTCGATGACCGGCTGGCGCCTCGGCACCCTCGTCGCCTCCGACAAGGCCCTCGCCGCCGCCGTGGCCGACCTCCAGAGCCAGATCTCGTCCAACGCCACTACCTTCGCCCAGTTCGGCGCCCTGGCCGTCCACCAGCACCCCGACAAGGCCAAGGCCTCCCTCGCCGAGATGGGCGCCGTCTTCGACAAGCGCCGCCTCAACCTGCTCGCCGGCCTCAACGCCATCCCCGGCCTCACCTGCTACCGCTCGCAGGGCGCCTTCTACCTCTTCCCGAACATCAAGTCGTTCGGCCTGACCTCCGCGCAGTTCGCCGACCGCCTCCTCGAGGAAGAGCTGATGGCCGTCGTCCCTGGTTCCGCGTTCGGTTCCGAAGGCTACATCCGCCTCAGCTACGCGACCTCCGATAAGGTCATCGCCCAGGGCCTCGAGCGTCTCGCGCGCTTCTGCGCCAAGCTGAAGAAGTAACTTCAGCCAGGGGGCACGTGGGCCCTTGAACATGCAGGACGGCCAGTGGCCGTCCTGCTTCATTTTAGGGGGTTGTTTCGCTCTGGTGCGGAGGGGCGGCGCGGGTTAACGTCAGATCATGTCCGACCCAGGCATGCCCCGTGTGGAGACATCGTTTCAACTGAATGAGGCGAGGGTGCATCTGGATGGCATGCTGAGAGAGGTCCGCGCCCGTTGGGTTGACGAAGATGAGGATGTTTCGATCGCGATCGG
>Ga0214919_10010508_pt1 | contig 11717 bp, 11 predicted proteins | sample LL1503_MetaG_FD_177994 | JGI IMG/M metagenome (GOLD analysis project Ga0214919, IMG submission 177994) | Freshwater microbial communities from Lake Lanier, Atlanta, Georgia, United States - LL-1503 | ecosystem: Environmental > Aquatic > Freshwater > Lake | place: USA: Georgia | collected...
AAAGACATTTAGGCCATGAAGAAGCCTGTCTGATCCGGAAAGTGCTCTAGGGGCGCACCCAAGGAGGCCCCGAACGGGTTGTAAATTGTTCGAACGAATTGGAATCAGTTCGAAATAGTCTTGGCGGGGCAGAACATAACTCATCACAAACCGCCTAAGTTCCCTAAGGACAAGCCGATTAAGCACTTGGGGTCTATGAGCGTATTCTAAATGTTGAGACAGCATTTATTATGCGTGTTTAGTTTTGCACGGGTACCAAAGTCAGGGATCCAATGCAATCGGTCAACAACCGTTGTGAAGCTTCCATTTCTCCTCATGCCCCATCTTCTTGGCGAACTCAGGAACACGACAACGCTCTTCTTCTGCCGGACTGGCTGGTGAAGCCTGAGCTTCTGGATCCATGCTGCTCACTTGCAAGCGGGCTATATTCAGGACAGGTGACAAGAGCAGCAGCAACGCTACATACCCCATTGCAATCAGTGCCTGAGCCAAGGTAACAATCTGGATCGACTCTCGGTCTTTGATCTCGCACACATTGCCTGGACAGAGTTGCGCCTTTTCTTTGTTGAACAAGTTGTACATCTTGCAGCCCACGCAAATTCCAAATGCCGATTCGAAAAACAGAAGTATCAGACAGACCAGGCAGGTGATCATGTTGATCGGCCCACGCACATCGTTGATCACGACAAGAAACATCATGAATGTGGCAAGCACTAGACCTATTGACCAGGCAAAACGTTTCTGTGGCGCTCCTACATATTCAGCTGTCTGATTGTTGACCATCCATCGCGCCATGATGAGCGTCGGTGAGTAGCGAGGATTGATAAGAACTCGAATGAAAAAATCGATGAAGAATGCAACGATGGTCAACTTGGTTGGTGTGAAGTCACCTTTGAACCAAGCTGTCATGAAGGCGATCATCGCGAAGAGAAACATGATCCCCGCAGCGCCATGCGCTTCACGCTCGTTTAGAACGCGGACAGAATAGTCTGGGTGATCTTCACCGAATTGCAAAAAACTGGCCATTCCCTAAATCCTTACTTTTAATTCTATTTCCGAGTGCCAGATCAATCCTAGTCACAAGACGATTCTCAGATTCTTCATTCAGCTGAATGGTAGGTATCAATGAGAGACCTGACACCAGCAATAAAGAAACTGCTGATCTGTGCCCATGGGGGTATGGTGCTCAGTGAGTTCACTTCCCATCAACTGAAAGTTGTCTCCGAAGACGTGGTGAATTTGCTGATCGTCGTATCTAATGACTTCCAGGCCGCTGCACTGTAAAGGTCCGTTTGGGCCGAAGGTTGCCATGAGAACATAGCCACCAGGCTTAACCGATCGTCGAACCAATTCGACGTAAGCCTGGCGCGCAACTGGATTGGTCAAGAAATGAAAAACCGCGCGATCATGCCAAAGGTCAAACTTTTTGGATCCAAAGTCGTACTGAGTTACGTCGCCTACATGCCAACCCACCTGTGCTGCTTGTGCCCCGAGACGTTGCTTGGTGAACTCAATGGCAGTGCTTGAAATATCTAGCACTGACAGGTCAAGGTAGTGATGAATTAGCAAGTCATCCACCAAGGTGGACTCACCTGCACCAATATCGACGATAGCCGCCGTTTTATCAGGACAAAGTTGCTCAATCAGTCGAAGCGAATCACCTAAATGAGGGGCATACCAACTGACAGCATCAAATTTTTTGTTGCGATAGACGTTTTCCCAGTGGTCAGCTTTTGGCATCAAGATAGTCCTGTCTGATGGTGTCCACGTCATAATATCAGTCATCGCTGATTAAATCTTCCAAATGAAAAAACAGATCTACTTCACCTTGGCCCTGCTTCTGGCTATCCCTTCTGCCATGGCAAACGACAAAGCGAAAATGATCGATGAACTTTCAGGCTATTTAGAGTTTGTGGACTATGGCGGTGGCACCATCTTTCCAGAGCAAATTCCAAAAGGCGAGTACGCCAAGATGATGGTGATTGACGCACGCGATGCTGCTCAATATGCCAAAGAGCACATTCCCGGTGCTGTCAACATCGAGTGGCGTCAGGTATTGGCCAAAAGTGGTGACATCCCTAAGAATAAGCCGGTGCTGATTTATTGCGACACTGGCACTCTTTCAGCACAGGCAGGCTTTGCGCTTCGCGTGTCAGGCTGGGAAAACGTCCGCATTTTGCAAGGCGGCTTGTCTGAATGGAAATCCAAAGGCGGCTTTGACGCCAACGCCAAAGCTTCTGGTGCAGCACCAAAGCACTGATACAAGCGCCTGGGCAGACTCCCTCTGCGAAAGCAGTTTCTTGTGTGTTGCATCGACCGGTTGAATCCAAGGTCATGAGTTGTCGTTCGCCAATTGTTTTAAATTTAAGAATAAGAACCAGGCGTATGAAATCAACGTGAAATTGCTTTGCTTGCTGAAGCAACTGACTTGTTCACCATTGACCTCAACCTCTAAGAGGACAAATACACATTCGGTGAAATTGTCAATTTGAGCCACTATAATTTTCACCATGAAACAGTATCTGGTAATTTTCTTGCTGGTTTTGTTGCCCTTGCAGTTCAGCTGGGCAGAAATGGTTAGCTATTGCCAGCACGAAACCGGTGTGGCTGCCAAGCACCCGGGTCATCACACCCATGACCATGCGTCAGCTGACCACCAAGAGTCCAGCAAAAACGCAGCTCAATCAGCAGGTATGGATCATGACTGTGCCACTTGTCATATGGGTTGCTCAGCCGCCCTGGTCAGCGATCTGGGCAAGACCTCTGTAGCGGCCTCTTACGATCACCCACTTCACCTTCAGGTCATTCCTTCTCAGTTGTTAAGAGAACGCCCTGAACGGCCTCAATGGCCCGTGCTTGCCTGATCGGCGAGCCTCGGGTTTCCTTACCTCTTCCTTTTTTCGAATCCCCTGTGTGCGGGTGATCATGACGCTTTGTGCGTTGTGTGTCATCGCCTAGCGACGTGTTGTCGCTGCTCGCTGATCTCCTTGGATGTTTTCACCATTGGAGATTAGCTATGAGTTTGAACAAAAAAAGATCGGCACCGATTCGGTTCGTGCTGTCGGTCATGACCCTGAGTGGCTTGGTGCTGACGGCCCAAGCTCAAGGCACATCCGCTGGAGCGTTGGGTGGATCGGTGTCCTTGAAAGATGTTTTCGATACGGCTTGGCAAAGGCAGCCCGAGGCGCAAGCGCTTCAATCGCGTCGCAATGCCGCGCAGGCCCAGGCCAAAGCTGCTTCGATGCTGTCTCCCGAGCCGCCATCGCTGGAGATCAGTCAGCGATCAGACAGGATGACAGGCAACAGCGGTGCTTGGGAAGCCGAGGTGGGTATTGCCGTTCCCATTTGGCTACCCGGGCAACGCACGGCCAGTGCCGATCTGGCGCAAGCTGAAATCTCGTTAGTTGAGCGCTCGCTGCTCGCCTCACAACTGCGGCTTGCTTCTTCCGTAAGGGATGCTTGGTGGGGCTGGCTGCGAGCTCGCGTCGATACTGAACTGGCGAACGAACAACTGGTCAATGCGCAACGGCTGGCTGCTGATGTCGCCAAGCGAACCAACGCGGGCGATCTAGCCAAGTCAGACCAGCATCAAGCCGAAGGCGCTGTGGCTGCTGCCCAGGCGCATGCCGCCCAAGCTCAAGCTGCATCTGCCGCAGCCTTGGCACAAGTGATGGCGCTGACAGGCAAGACGGCTCCGTCTGACTTGACAGTCAACGCAGCAGGTGAGCCAACCTCAAGTTCGGGTCCGTCAGTTGGTCATCCCTTGTTGGCTGAATTGGAGGACCGAATCACTATGGCCGAGCGTACGGCTCAGCTGATCAGCACCCAGAAGCGATCCAACCCCGAACTCACGGTGGCCACGACGCGCACCCGTGGAGCATATGGAGACCGCTATGGCCAGACTGTGCTCATCGGCATTCGAGTGCCGTTTGGTGCAGGGCCCAGGTATGACGCACGTGTGTCGACGGCACAAGCCGAAGCGATAGAAGTGCAGTCAAAACTGATCCTTGAGAGGGACCGAATCCAAGCTGATCAACGAGGCGCTGCTTCTCGCCTAGAGGCCGCACGCACCCAACTCGACGCTGCGCAGCGACGAGCCAGGCTGGCCAACGAGTCACGGGGCTTTTTTGACAAGTCGTTCAGGCTGGGCGAGACGGATCTGCCCACCCGCTTGCGCATTGAAGCCGAGGCCACAGAGGCCGCGCGACAAGCCGCTCGAAGCCGAATTGACCTGGCAACCGCCATTTCGGCATGGCGACAGTCCTTGGGCTTGCTGCCTGAGTGATGCTGACACCCCTCAAAAATTCAAGTAATACCATGAAGCTCATCCATTCAACAGTCGCCACCTTTATGGCGCTGATATTCACACTGCTCAGTCCCATGGCCATTGCCGGTGCGGGTCACGACCATGGCGAAGCTGCGCCACAAACCCAGGGAACAGCACTGCCGCGTTTCGTCGCGGTCTCAGAGGATCTGGAAATGGTCGGCGTCGTCAATGGCAAGCAGCTGACGATTTACCTGGACCGTTTTAAAGACAACAGTCCTGTCAATGACGCCCAAATTGACATTGACATTGAAGGCAGCAAATACAAAGCCGAAAAACATGGCGTAGGTGAATATGAAGTCATCCTTAAGGACACGCTCAAACCTGGCGTCATTGCCATCACCGCAACCATTCAGGCCGGTGAACTGAACGACCTGCTGGCAGCCGATCTCGATTTGCACGCAGACGAAGAGGAGCCTAGCCATGGTTCTTCTTGGAAAGGTATCGCCCTGTGGACCGGCGCGGGTTTATTCGCCCTGATGGCGCTGGGCGCGATCGTTCGCTTTCGTCAACAAGCTCGTACGGCCTAAGGAGCCATCAGCATGAAAAAAATCAACACTTTAAAACCACGCCACTGGATGGTACTGGCCACGGCTGTGACCCTTGCTGGTGCTGCGCTGCCTACATATGCGGGCGAAGGCCATGACCACGGCGCTGCGCCTGCGATGGCCACTGCCAATGGCCCGCAGCGCATGGCCAATGGCAGCGTGTTTTTGCCCAAGCCAGCCCAACGCCAACTCAATGTAAGGACGCTTGTGGTGGAAACCGCTGAGCTGCCACGCGCCTTTGAACTGAATGGTCAGGTGCTAATGGACCCCAACGCAGGGGGTAAAGTCCAGCCCATCAACGCCGGACGCATTGAACCTGGCCCTAATGGCCTGCCCAACGCCGGTCAGGTCGTGAAAAAGGGACAGGTGCTGGCCTACGTGGTCCCTGCGGTCGCTCCCCTGGAGCGGTCTAGCCAGTCCGCTCAATTGGCCGAATTTCGCGCCGCCAAAGCGTTGGCCGAAAAGCGTTTGGCACGTTTGCGAGAGTTGTCGGACACCGTGCCACGCAAAGAAGTGGAAGCCGCTGAGAGTGAAGTGCTCAGCTTGACCGACCGTATGTCGGCCGTTAGTTTTGGCTTGACCAGCAAGGAAGCACTGGTCGCGCCAGTTTCTGGCGTGATTGCCTCGGCGCATGTCGTGGCAGGCCAAGTGGTGGACACGCGTGAATTGATTTTTGAAATCGTCGATCCGAAGCGACTGCGCATCGAAGCCTTGGCTTTTGATGGCGCGTTGGCCAACAACATCGGCGGTGCCACATTGGCTGTCGGCGAACAGCGCACGCCACTGATTTTTATCGGTGCAGCGCGGAGTTTGCGAGAACAAGCGCTACCGCTGAATTTCCAGGTGCAAAGCCCGGAACTGTTGGGCCTGGCCGTTGGACAGCCGGTCAAGGTCTATGTGCAGTCCAAGCAAAAGACGCAGGGCATTGCGGTTCCCCAATCGGCACTGATGAAGAACGCGGCCAACCAGAACGTGGTCTGGGTCAAGTCGGCACCTGAGCAGTTTGAACCCCGCACGGTGACCTTCGAGCCCCTCGATGGCGCGCGTGTCACGGTGATCTCGGGCTTGAAGTCTGGCGATCGTGTGGCGACCCAGGGTGCCACGCTCATCAATCAAGTACGTTAAAGGGGTCACGATATGTTCAAGTGGCTTCTCGAAAACAGCCTGACCAACCGGCTGCTGGTGTTGATCGCCGGTGCCGTGTTGATGGCTTACGGGGCATTCACCTTGTCCCGAACGCCGGTTGATGTCTTTCCCGACCTCAACAAACCCACCGTCACGATCATGACCGAGGCGGGCGGCATGGCACCCGAAGAGGTTGAGCAACTGATCACCTTTCCCCTTGAGACAGCCATGAATGGCTTGCCTGGGGTCGAATCGGTCCGCTCGACTTCATCTGCTGGTCTGTCTTTTTTGTATGTCACTTTCAACTGGGACACAGAGATTTTTCGGGCACGCCAACTGGTGTCTGAGCGCCTCTCTTCAATGGAAGAAGGTTTGGCTGCAGGTGTGACTCCCCGCATGGGACCGATCAGCTCCATCATGGGCGAGATCATGCAGATTGCTATTCCTGTTGATCCTCAAAAGATCTCTCCGATGGCGGTGCGTGAGTACGCCGATTGGGTGCTCCGGCCTCGACTCCTTGCCATACCGGGCGTCGCACAGATCATCCCCATTGGCGGCGAAGTGCGCCAGTTTCAGGTGCAGCCCAACACAGCGCGCATGTCGGACTTGGGTATCTCCTTGGACCAGTTGGAGAAGGCGTTGCGCGGGTTTTCGGCCAACACCTCGGGGGGATTTCTGGAGCTCAACGGGCGCGAGTACCTGATTCGAAATCTTGGACGCACTTCCCGTCTGGAGGACTTACGAAATCTGGCCGTCACCGCCAAGAACGGTCAGCCCATCTTGTTGCGCCAGATCGCTGAGGTCACTTTTGCCGCAGCCATCAAACGTGGGGATGCAGGCTTTGAGGGCAAACCCGCCGTGATTCTGGGCGTTCAAAAGCAGCCTACCGCGGACACGACGCGTTTGACCCAGTCGATTGAGGAAGCCATTGCGGACCTTAAGACCTCCCTGCCAGCGGGCATGGAGGCCCCCCGTGTGACTTTCCGCCAGGCCAGCTTCATTGAAGCCTCGATCTCGACACTGCAAGGCAAGCTCATTGGTGCATCTTTGTTTGTGGCTGCGATCCTGTTCTTCTTCTTGGGCACGGTTCGCCCCACCATCATCGCGCTCACCGCCATACCGGTGTCCATCTTCACCACGGCACTGGTGTTCAAGTATTTCGGTTTGTCGATCAACACCATGACGCTGGGAGGGCTTGCGATTGCCATTGGCGGCCTGGTAGACGATGCCGTGGTGGATGTGGAAAACATCTTGCGTCGCATGAAAGAAGACCGGGCCAAAGATCCAACTCAGCGCCTGTCTCTGCTCGCGCTCGTGGCCAAGGCATCCATGGAAGTCCGCTCAGCGATCCTTTATGCGACGGTGATCATCGTGCTGGTCTTCTTGCCGCTTTTCGCTTTGCCGGGCCTGGAAGGCAAGTTGTTTGTGCCGCTGGGCATCGCCTTCATCATCTCGACACTGGCCTCTTTGCTGGTGTCGGTGACGATGACGCCGGTGCTGAGCTACTACCTGTTGCCGGGCATGAAAAACCTGGACCATGGCGACACCAAGGTACTGGCATGGCTCAAGCGAGGCTACAAAAGCAGCTTGCAGGTGGTGCTGGACAAGCCCCGCGTGGCGATGGCCAGTGCCTGTGTGGCGGTGGTGTTGGCTGCGGCGGCCGTTCCGTTCTTTCCGACCACTTTCTTGCCACCCTTTAATGAAGGGACGCTGCTGGTGGGTATACGACTCAACCCGGGCGTGACGCTAACCGAGTCCTCTGACCTGGCACGCCAGGCCGAAGTGCTGGTCAAGCAGGTGCCCGAAGTGCTGCATGTGGGCAGGCGCAGCGGACGTGCTGAACTCGATGAGCATGCCGAAGGCGTTCATGTCAGCGAATTGGACGTGGGCATCAAACCCTCAGGCGAGCTGACGCGCTCGATGGATGAGGTACGTGCCGACATCCGTGCACGTTTGGTCAACCTGCCCGCTTCTATTGAGGTGGGGCAACCCATCTCACACCGCATCGACCACATGCTGTCTGGCGTGCGCTCCCAAATCGCCATCAAGATCTTTGGCGAAGACTTAGACGTGCTGCGTGGGCAAGCCGATGCACTGCGATCAAGGTTGTCAGGGATTGAGGGCATTGCCGACCTGCAAATCGAAAAGCAAGTCCTTGCGCCCCAGATCAAGGTGCGGTTGGACTACGCAGCAGCAGCGCAATACGGCCTGTCTGGCGCGCAAGTGCTGGCCACACTGCAGACCCTGGTGGAAGGCGAACGTGTCACGCAAATTATGGAGGGAGGTCGCCGCTTCGCGCTGGTCGTGCGTTTGCCAGAATCCGCACGCTCGCTTGAGGGCCTGGGCCAGGTTTTGATCGAAACACCCTCGGGCAGAATTCCACTGTCCAAAATCGCAACGATTGAGGACGCCGATGGTCCCAACCAAATCAGTCGGGACAACGGCAAACGGCGCATCGTGATTTCTGCTAACGCTTCGGGCCGCCCATTGTCAGAAGTCGTGGCCGACATACGCAAAGTGACGGCGGATTCTCGGCTGCCAGAGGGCTACTTCATCACCCTCGGAGGGCAGTTCCAGGCGCAAGAAGAAGCCTCGCGCCTGATCTCTTTGCTCTCGGTGGTCTCTGTTGTGTTGATGTTTGTGGTGCTTTACAGCCGCTACAAATCCACCGTTTTGTCTGCCTTAATCATGGTGAACATTCCCTTGGCGCTCGTGGGTGCCGTGTTGGGCCTTTGGCTGTCAGGTCAGCCCTTGTCGGTGGCCGCCTTGGTCGGGTTCATCACGTTGGCTGGCATTTCGGTGCGAAACGGCATTTTGAAGGTCAGCCATTACATCAACCTCATACGCTTTGAAGGAGAGTCCTTCACCAAGTCCATGATCTTGCGCGGTTCGATGGAACGTTTGAGCCCGGTGTTGATGACGGCCTTGGTGACCGCCTTCGCATTGGCACCCTTGCTCTTCGAGGCCGAACGCCCCGGCACCGAAATTTTGCACCCGGTCGCCGTGGTGATTTTCTCGGGCTTGATCAGCTCGACGCTGCTCGACACCTTTCTGACGCCTGCCATGTTTTGGCTCTTTGGCCGCAAACCTGCCGAGGCGCTTTTGCAACACAAAGATGCTGAAGCATTCTGACCATTCATTCGTTTCTTCAACCTCAACCAAAACCTCAAAAGGACATCTCATGAAATTCCATACGCTCTTGATCACGTCGTCACTTTTCCTCAGCGGACTCGCATGGTCAGGGCCACACGATGCAGATCACAAACCCATGCAAGGGGGTGTTTTGACCACCGTCAAGGATGTTGACTACGAGCTGGTCGCCAAACCTGATGTGCTGCAGTTGTTCGTACGTGATCATGGAAAGCACGTTGACGTGAGTAAATCGACGGCCAAAGTCACACTGCTTTCTGGCGCTGACAAGCAAGAAGTTGAGTTGAAACCAACAGGCGACAAGCTTGAAGGCAAAGGCACCTTCAAGATAAGCCCTGGGACCAAAGTGGTTGCACAAGTCATTTCAGCGGGAAAAACTTCATCGGTGCGTTTTGTCTTGAAGTGAGGCTCGAGCATTTATTGAACATGTCTGTCAATGACGGTGCAAATTGATCCTGGGTTCAGACTGCTGTTGGCGGGACTATATCAACCGGTCTGGCCAAGCGCCCCTTCAGTCTGCACGATGGTGGTTGAGCATCAATCGCACTTGTTGACCTGCTGTTTTGAAAGCTCGCATCATGACTAGCTGTCACTAGCAATGATGAGCTCAGTGCTAACAGGCAACATGTTTAACTGGATGTCATGAATGCGAATGCCGGTGGTGAACATCCGGGAAATGTGCATGCTCGTGTTTGAGTTTTGCATGCTTGTGATCATGTGTATGAGGTTCAACGCCATCCCATTCAAATTCATGGACATGCTTGTGGTGTTCGTCATGACGGTGAACATGCCCATGAGAAAGTTCGACGTGGGTATGTTCATGTGCATGACGTTCGGTCAGATGCAGCCAAACGCCAACTGACATCAAACCCGTCGCCATCCAAAACGCCAAAGATGTTGTTTCCGGGAAGACCATCAAGGCCGTAGCCGCTCCTATAAATGGAGCCGTAGAAAAGTAGGCACCGGTGCGGGCTGTTCCCAGACCACGCAAGGCCAGAACAAACAGAACAAGACTGATGCCGTAGCCCAAAAGACCAACTGCCATCGTGGCCGACAGAGTGGCAAATCCGGGCAGCACGGCACCCATACCCATCGCAATCAACGTATTGACTGCGCCTGCCATGACGCCCTTGGTAGCAGCAATGAACAGTGCATCCGATGCTGACACCTTGCGGGTAAGGTTGTTGTCAATAGCCCAGCACAGGCATGCTAAACCCACCAAGGCGGGGCCCGTGAAGCTGGATTGGACATCGGAGGCAGTCGGCCAACTCAACGCAACACCACCGGCCACGATAGCTAGCATTCCCAATATGATGCGCTTATCAGCGTTCTCCTTGAAGATAACCCAAGCAATTACAGCAGTCAGAACCGCTTCGAGGTTCAGCAACAGCGATGCAGTGGAACCGCTGGTTGATAGCAATCCAAACATCAGCGCCACAGGGCCTAGCATCCCACCAAAAAAGATCGCCCCCATCAGCCAGGGCCACTCACCTTTGGGCAGGCCCGACGGCCTAAAGCTGCGATCGCGGATCACGCGTGCCAGACTTAGGCCAAGCCCGCTTCCCAAATAAAGCAGCCCCGCCAAAAGTACCGGTGGCAGATCACCCGTCAATAACTTGGCAAACGGGGTGCTAGCGCCAAACAGTGCCGCAGCACAAAGCGCGTAAAGGACGTCTCTATTCATACCGAGATTTTCCGACAACCAGCGGAAGGATTCAATCGGATTGGCTCATTGGACGTAGCCATGGTGATCGTCCTTGGCAATGTCTTCGCTTAATTCACCGCGCGCCTGCTGCAGCACGGTCCAGCCACCGTGCAAGGCGAGCGCCGCCATCAGGCTGGCCACCGCAAGATCGGGCCAAGCCGAGCCGGTGCCGAACACGCCCAAGGCGGCGATGAACACGGCAAGGTTGCCGATGGCGTCGTTGCGAGAGCATAGCCACACGCTTCGCATGTTGGCATCGCCTTCACGGAAGGTGTAAAGCATCCACGCCACCGCGATGTTGGCGACCAGCGCCACGAGGGCGATCGCACCCATAGTGGTGGCCAGAGGTACGCCGCCGTTCCACACCGACCACAGTGCTGCGCCTAGCAAATACAGGCCAAAACCCATCATGCTCACGGCTTTTAGCATGGCGGCGCGCGCTCGCCATGCCAGCGCCGAAGCTAGTACCGCGAGCGACACGGCGTAGTTCATCGCGTCGCCAGCAAAATCGACTGCGTCGGCCAGCAAAGAAAGTGACCCAGACTGAACGCCAGCCACGATCTCGACCAAGAACATCGCGGCATTGACCACGAGGGCGATCCAGAGGATCTTGCGGTAACGGGCCAGGTTAACAATGGCATCAAGTTTCGGTGCGACGTGGTCACAGCAGTGGGCGGACATGAGTTTTCCTTTAAATACTTGCATTGGAAACCCTGTAGCCGCTACAGTGTCAAATACTTATCCGAGATTTTCCATTAGGCCGGCTGCGGTCGATAAGACCATTCAACCGGTTCGTTTGCATTAGCCCATAAACCCTTAAACCACGGCCTTCGCTGTCGGGCTACTGCCAAGTTCAAAGTGGGTC
>Ga0214919_10010509_pt1 | contig 11715 bp, 10 predicted proteins | sample LL1503_MetaG_FD_177994 | JGI IMG/M metagenome (GOLD analysis project Ga0214919, IMG submission 177994) | Freshwater microbial communities from Lake Lanier, Atlanta, Georgia, United States - LL-1503 | ecosystem: Environmental > Aquatic > Freshwater > Lake | place: USA: Georgia | collected...
GCCAAGGGTAAGATTTTGGTCGGCTCATCCGGCGGCGAGACCGGCGTGCGTGGTTTTGTGGCTGCATTTGATGCAGCTTCTGGTAAGGAAGCCTGGCGTACATTCATGACGGCTGCTCCAGGTGAACCCGGCGGCGACACTTGGCCTGGCGACACCCACAAAAATGGCGGCGCAAGCGTCTGGATCACCGGCACCTACGATGCCGCAAACAACATTGCTTACTGGGGTACAGGTAACCCCGCACCTTGGCCAACCGAAGGACGTCCTGGCGATAACCTCTACAGCACCTCAGTGGTTGCGCTGGATTTGGACACCGGCAAAATCAAAGGTCACCATCAGTACCACCAAAACGACGCATGGGACTGGGATGAGGTCAGTGCGCCTGTATTGATTGACACAGAAATCAATGGCCGCAAAGTCAAAGGCGCAGTTCATGCAGGCCGCAATGGCTACCTGTGGATGCTGGATCGTCAATCCAACGGCAAAATCGACTTTGTCAACGGTGTCCCTTACGTCTACAACGATGTGTTTAAAAGCATCGACAAGAAGACCGGACGACCCACCTATGACATGAGCAAAAAGCCAGGTATGGGTAAAGCCGTCAGCTTCTGTCCCTCCTTGTGGGGTGGTAAAGACTGGCCTCCAGAGGCTTGGAACCCCAAGACCAAGCTGTTCTATATCCCTGCAAACAACCATCTGTGCTCCGAATTGCCAGCCGCTGACACGGCTCAATACAAAAAAGGTGACCTCTACATTGGTTACCCGATCGAGGGTGTGTTGGGCAGCTTGCGTTACCAAGGCGGCAAAAAACCCGACAGCATTGGCGAACTTCAAGCTTGGGATTTGAACACCGGAAAAATGGCTTGGTCACACAAGTATGACCGCGCTATTTGGGCACCGCTCTTGACCACAGGTGGCAACCTGTTGTTTACTGGTGGAACGAACGATCGCCTCTTCCGTGCGTTTGATGCGACCAGCGGCAAAGTGCTGTGGCAGTACAAAATGCCGTCAGGTGTCACAGCCGTTCCTTCATCATTTGAAGTCAATGGCGAACAGTACATTGCGGTGCAAGCCGGTTGGGGTATCGATGCAGAGCGTATGCAATCCGGTATCAATACGCTTGACGGCTCTGCCACTGCTGTGCCTCAAGGCGGAACAGTCATGGTGTTCAAATTACCTAAAAATTAATTTGTTTACTTTGATGAGCTGAAAACTAAAACGCCCCGAAAGGGGCGTTTTTTTATGGCTTACAAGCGATAGAATGTTTAAGTGGATAACATCAGATGCGCCAAAAACATAGTACGCTTTGTGCTAGCGTGGTTTGTCATGTCTGTCAGTGTTGCCATAGCCTCCCCTCTGGTTGCGCCAAAGGCCATGGATCTGGTCTGTACCACAGGTGGAACGATGAAGATCGTATCTTCTGACGATGCTGACAAGGCAGAGTCAACAGTCCACACCATGGACTGCGCCTTATGCATGACAGTGGGTATTCCTGTTGCACTTGCAGCAAATCCTTTTATCAAGCCCTCCCCCTTAGCCCATGCCCTGCACCCTATAGCGGCGGCTCATATCGCTTCGGCCACTGCGCCGCCTTTACCTTCTCGCGGACCACCCTTACTCTGAACTTCATCTGAGTTGATGGCTGAGCATTGATCAGCCATTGTTTTCATTTGTTGTATGCGCATACCTATGTGGTGTGGGTTTGGAGAATTGATGTTGAGTTCAAAAAGAAATGAATATTTGAATTGGAAGCTTGGGTTTAGTCTGCTGTTGATGACAACACATGTGTTTGCTTTAGATGAGAATGCATTGGGTGAAATAGTTGTGAAAGGTAAAAGAACCAACGACATCATGCCAACTTTTCCGTCCACCGCCATTGGCATTGATGCCAAAGAAATCACTGACACGGTTAATGCGGTAGATACCCCAGATGCCTTGAAATATTTCCCCGGCTTGTTTGTCAGGAAAAGAGACAGCGCAGATTACAACGGTGCGCCTATTTCTTCACGAGTTTGGGGCAATGCTTACAGCGCAAAAAGTACCGTGACGGTGGATGGCGTGCCCATCACCAATCAAATTTTTCAAAATAACAGCTATGGCTCGCCCAAATGGTGGATCACGTCACCTGACAGTATTGACAATATCGAAGTGATGTACGGCCCATTTTCTGCGGCATACCCCGGTAACTCTGTAGGTGCGACTATCAACATAGCCACGGCCATGCCCGAAACATTCACTGGTTCAGCCAATGTGACTCAAGCGATTCAGCATTTCAATTTGATGGGCACCAGTGATGACTACAGCACCACCGTAGCAAACGCTATGTTGGGAAATACCAATGGTGATTTATCCTGGCGAATCTCGCTGAGCAGAGAGGATGCGTATACCCAACCTAGGTCATTCATTTACAGCACGACAACAAGCAGTTCCTACAGATACCAGTCAAAAACAGACAGCAGTCCATCTGGGTACTATCAGGGTGCAGGCGGAATCACCCACGGCATATCAGACAGTTTGAGTGTGAAACTTGCCTACAAAATCCAGCCTGCATTAACGCTTGGCATTCTTTCCTCGTTATGGAATGGAAACTCTGATGCACATGCGCAGACCTACCTGAGCAGTTTTGCATCCACCAGTTCTGCAAATTGGCAAAACAGCAGTAATGCATCAGCCTATTACCTAGATCAAAAGCATTGGATGCATGCTGTGAGCTTGAAGACAAATGCAGATCAACCATCGTCTTGGGAATGGACGATCAGCAAATATGAATATGCCAACGACAAGCAAAGATGGTCGGGCGGTACAGCAAGCAACAGTGGGAGTAGCTCATGGTTTAACAGTGACGGCAGCATGAAAACTACCGCCACAGGTTTTATTGCAGACTATGGTGGCACTGGTTGGGTGAATACCGATTTCAGAGGAAATTACAAAGTAGACAATGGAGAACATACGCTCAGCTACGGGCTGCATTACGATCAAAATAATTACAACTATCTCTTGACCTATGGTTATAACTGGTCAACCGCAAACAGCTTAGCAACCAAGCATACGATCGCACGCGGATCAAGTAAAACCAGCGCCATCTGGCTACAAGACTTTTGGAAAAAATCAGACTATCTGACGCTGACAGCAGGTATTCGATTAGAGGAATGGAAAGCCTATGACGGATACAACTATGCTTCAACGGGGGCATATTCGAACCAAACCAGTCAGAGCGCCACTGGTGCTTCTCCCAAATTGTCAGCCATGATCGACGGTCCGAACAATTGGCTGACCACCGCATCATTGGCCAGAACCACCCGCTTCCCTACGCTGACGGAGTTATATGGCATGACAAATTGTTTGACAACTGTTTCCACCTGCGCTGACACAGCTTATAAAACTACTGCAACCGCAAACTTAGATCCAGAAATAATCACTTCAGCAGAATTGAGTTTTGAAAAGAGTGAATTATTGAGAACTGTGCGTGTTACTTTGTTTGGCGAATCAGTCAAAGACGCGATATTGCAGCAATATGGAAAACTTTATCCATCAGTCAATCCCAACGGTTTATATCAATACTGGCAAAACACCGAAAAAGTCCATGCCTACGGCATAGAGTTAGCCGGAAAACTCAAGAACGCAGGCACAGACGGGCTTGATTTAAGTGGTCAAGTCACCCGCGTCTGGTCAGCCATTGATGAAAGTTCTTCGGTTGGCAGCACAGGTAAAAGTGTGGTCGGCAATCCAATTACGTATGTGTCTCCTTGGCGGGCAACGGTCATATCCACCTTCAGACCAGATGGAAATATTGTCTATTCAATAGCAGGACGTTACCAAAAAGCAGGCGCCTCTTCATTGGATAACAATGATGTCAAAAGAGATACCTACGGGGGATTTCAATCTTTCCTTGTGATTGATGCCAAGCTTAGCTATCAATGGGATAAGCACTGGAGTTCATCATTTGGAATAGACAATATTGGCAACAAAACATATTGGATTTACCATGCCTTTCCACAAAGAACCTACATATTGAATATGAAATATGTCCCTTGATAATTGACAGTACACATCAATAAACGCATCTGAATAAAATAAAAACTTAAAAGGTAAATCATGAATATAAAATTCTCTTCATTCATTTCTCAATTTTTTTTATTGGCAGGACTGTCAATCACTTCTGCCGCCATTGCACATGGTTTTCAAATAGGTGATATTTCAATCCAACATCCCTATGCGATCCCATCTATCGCTGGCAGCAGCAATGGTGCCGTTTTTTTTAAGCATATCAAGAACGCAGGAAAAGAAGCAGATCAACTGATTTCTGTAAGAACGCAGGTTGCAGAAAAAACAGAAATCCATGAAATGAAAATGGATGGGGATGTGATGAAAATGCGGGCTCTAACCAGCATTGATATTCCTGCCGGCGTGGAGGTATCTGTTGCCAAAGGTAACCCCAACGGCTATCACCTTATGTTGCTGGGTTTAAAAAAGCCTTTGAAAGATGGAGATAAATTTCCTGTGTGGCTGACATTTAAAAAAGCCGGCGTGGTGGAAGTCGAGGTATGGGTTCAGCTACCTACTGACGTGAATAAGCCCGAGGAACACAAGCATTGATAACAGTAAATCCAAGGTTTCAATGGCATTTTTTGAAATTAAAAAGCACTATGCTCTTGAATGAATATTGACAATGCTCAGCCGAATCACTTGTATGACATGCCTTTGATCATAAATTGAGGGTTGATATAAAGTTTCGCTGAATGTAATGTCTTCATTTTTTGATGCAATATAACGTGTTCACAAATTTCATTTTCATTGTCAACACCCCAGTATCGGACATGTGTAAGAGATTTAGATTTATAAATTCCCATTCCTCCAAATGCAGAATCAACTTCAAGCCAGCCCTTAAGTAAATTGAAATTAATGTTTTGCAGAGGCTTTAAATAAATGTCTGCAATATTGGGTTCGCTCAAGCTATACACAGCACGGTTCATTCTGATGCTGAAATCCTCTGGGATTAATTCGCTGTGACGCAGAGCCCACAAATCATAATAAATTCCATCGTTTATCGGAAAGCAACCATCCCAGCATTCTTCAAAAGCCCAACTTGAAAAAAAACTTTCTAACTCCAACGATTCATTAAATACGCCATCTAAATCAGCAACACATATATAGTCATAGTTCAATAATTTGGCTTTATCTAAAAGAAAATTTCGGCAATAACTCAGTCTTTGCGTTCTCAGACTCATAGAAGAGTCTAAATCGCCAAAACTGTAAAAGTCTAATGGATAACTTTTTTTTAAATCATTTAAAAGATGCAAAGTATTATCTTGAGAGTTATTTTCAGCTACTATGAGTTTGTATTCAAGAAAATTGTCTCCTAGCTTTGACATGACCTCAATAGATTTTTGTAGGCTTGAATCGCAGTTTCTTGCGCAACCTATAAAAACTATTTTTTTGCGTTTAATAAAATCTCTCACAACATTTGGGCTTTTAGGTTCATAGTAAACAAGCGAAACCTGATCATGTTCTATTAAAGCGCCACTGCATATTATTTTAAAATTAAAGTAATTATGTGGTCTATGAAAATTAATATCAACATATGTACCGCAAGAGGATTCAACTTGACTGTATTCAATTGGCAGGTAATTTTGTGGAATCCTCTGGTGCGTTCCCAGCAATTTAAATTCAGACAGTGGATTATCTGTTTTAATCTTCACAGCATTGATAAATTGCAAATCTAAGTTGCGAAATTTGATTTCAGATAGAGAAGACATTGAAAGCGCTTTCCTAAATACTTATCAATTGATTATCCGGCAAATACAAACTGCTCTCAACAACATGACAAACGCTTCTATCAGCTGGCTTTTTTTTCTTTTCCATCAGCCAGCGCATTGGTGAATTGCTTCTCTGATGCACCTGATAAGTAAGCAGCTAGAAAGCATCTTTAGGGTGATAAGGCCGTTTATCCGTGTTATAGCTCAAACAAAACAGATGCTGAATGCCAATAAACAGTAACAATACCAACACCGCATGCTTTTACGATTTATTTGATACCCCTTCCCTTTTGCCGAAGAAGTTGAGTCTCAATACTGATTTACATCTTCTTCGCCTGAGATGGTTTGATCCGACTTCTTTTTAAAAATCTTTCTACTTGCAAGAATTACGATTAAACAAAGAATTGCAAAAATCATTAAATCACGATTGAAACTCATTCCATCCAATACGTATTGAACAAGTGCAACTGCAAAAGATGCAATGCCCATGCCTAGAAAGATGTATGTCAGAGTAAACATCTCAATGATGATGAAAGAGATGCCAACAATTATTGAGATTTGATAGAACTCCATATTCATATTTTTTCTATGATTTTTCCGATAGTTCCACTAAGTGATGACAACACATCACTTGGAAGCATCACTAATTTCGTATTGTTGCCCTGTGCAAGTTCTTTGACTGCTGCTGCTTGAATTTTTCTAATTTCAAATTCAACTGCACTTGCACCACCATTTGAAATTGCTTTAGAGACTGCATTAACTGCATATGCTTCAGCATCTGCTAGAACCATAGTTGCTTCTGCTTTCTTCTGCGCCGTATAGAGTTCTGCGTCTGCTCTGAGTTGTGCAGCTTGCTTTTTTCCTTCTGCCTCAGTAACAGTGCCTCTTCTAACCCGTTCTGCATTGAGTTGAATTTGCATTGCTTGTTTAGTTGCTTCATCAACTTCAACTTCAGTAACTTCAACTCTTGTTAGTTTGATGCCCCACTCAGTTGCAACATGCTGTAACTCAGTTTCAATTTCATCTGCGATGTGCTTGCGGTTAGATTGAACACCATCTAAGTCAGTTTTACCAATCACACTTCTGACTGTGCCGTTGATGATTGTTTTAATGCCTAGTTCAAGATTTTGTATGCGATACATCGTCTTTGATGGATCAATGATTCGATAAAGAATCGCAAGTTGAACTGATATTGAAACATTGTCATGTGTGATTGCATTAATTGGATCAGGTGGTAATTGAATCTCTTGTGCAGACACTTTGAATCTGACTACTTCCAATAAAGGAATAGTTAGTTGAAATCCCGCATTCAAGGTTCTGTTGTATTTGCCAAGACTTTCAATGACCCAGTTTTGGGATTGAGGCACGATGTTTATAGATAACCATAAGGCGACAATTACCAGAATTAATATAAAAATATATACAAATGTCGAAAATTCCATATGAACTCCAAGTGGCTTAAATCACCGAATAAACAGTACCGATACCAACACCGCATTCTTTTGCGTTTTGTTTGATACCCATTCCCTTTTCACGCAAAAGTTGAATTGCAGACTTCAACCCCTCGTTCATCTTGCTCGGTCTTCCCATATTCACTTCCTTTGCCTTTGCACGATTCTGACCCGCAATGACTCGTTCACGAATCAGATTGCGTTCAAACTCCGCCAATTTACAGAAGATACTGAACATCATGCGACCACTTGAAGTGCTTGTATCCAGACCTTGCTGAAGAAACTTCAAGTCGATTCGCATTGATTGCGGTTCATTTGGCAGTTCGACAAGATTCTGGAGACTTCTGGCCAATCGGTCAATAGACCAAACCAGAACCATGTCAAAACGTCTCTGAGTTGCTGCTTTCATCATTTGATTGAGAGCAGGTCTCTCCGAACGACCTTTTTCACCTGAGATTCCAGTATCAACGAACTCGGTGACGATTGTGTATCCGCATCTCTCTGCGACTGCACGATGTTCTATTAGTTGATTCTCACAAGTCAGTTTGTCAGTTGAGACTCTTGCGTAGATTGCGAGTCGTTTCATTACTTTTCCTTCTATTGGTTTGATAGGAGGAAGGTAACTGTCCAAGGGAATGAGTCAAGCAAAAGGCCAGTACAAAAACCCAGTGAAATAGTGCTTAGACAAAGAAAAAACCGCACCATACTTAAATGTGCGGTTTTAAGCACCTGACATGTGGTGAAAAAATGTGGTGAAAGTAGTATTTCGTATTTCCGTAAGTCGTTGATTTTATTTAAGAAAATACGATTTTCAGTACTTGGCGGAAACGAAGGGATTCGAACCCTTGATGAGGCTCAACACCCCATACTCCCTTAGCAGGGGAGCACCTTCGGCCACTCGGTCACGTTTCCTGTGAGACAAATTATGCCTGATTCTGCTCCAGTTCAAAGGCTTTATGCAAAGAGCGCACAGCCAATTCGAGGTATTTTTCATCAATTACCACGGAAGTCTTTATTTCGCTTGTGGAAATCATCTGAATATTGATACCCTCGCCGCTCAAACAAGCAAACATTTTGCTGGCCACACCCACATGGCTGCGCATACCAATGCCCACGATGGATACTTTGCAAATCTTGTTATCGCCCTGCACTTCGGGGTTACCCAGCTCGGGCAGCGCCTTGTTTTTGAGTAATTCGATGGCTCGGGCATGGTCATTGCGGTTGACTGTGAAACTAAAATCCGTCAGTCCGCCCTTGCTGATATTTTGAATGATCATGTCGACTTCAATATTCGCTTCTGCGACAGTACCCAGAATCTTGTGGGCGATACCTGGTTTATCAGGTACCCCGATGATGGAAATTTTGGCTTCGTCGCGCGTAAAAGCTATGCCGGATACGATGGCTTGTTCCATTTGTTCGTCTTCCTCAAAAGTAATCAGAGTACCCGAACGGGCTTCCTCTGTGATGTCTATATCCCAAGGGGTAAAACTCGATAAAACTCTGAGCGGTACCTTGTATTTGCCAGCAAATTCTACCGAGCGAATCTGCAATACCTTGCTGCCCAGCGATGCCATCTCCAGCATTTCCTCAAAGCTTACCGTGTGCAGCCGTCTTGCCTCTGGCACCACGCGGGGATCCGTGGTGTAAACACCATCTACATCCGTGTATATCAAACACTCTGCAGCTTTCAAAGCGGCTGCTACAGCCACAGCAGAGGTGTCTGATCCTCCGCGTCCTAACGTTGTGATGTGGCCTAGTGGATCCACACCTTGAAAGCCAGTGATGATGACGACTTTGCCTTGTAACAAATCGTTGCGGACACGAACATCATCAATGGATTCAATGCGGGCTTTGGTGAACGCGCTGTTGGTGTGGATTGGCACTTGCCAGCCTGCATAGCTGACTGCATCAATGCCTTGTGTTTGCAATGCAATGGCAAGCAAGGCAGAGGATGCTTGCTCTCCGGTAGCAGCTAATGCATCCAGCTCTCTAAAGTACGAATCACTGTAAGCGTCACCAGCAAGTTCCTTCGCTAAACCAAGCAGTCGGTTGGTTTCGCCGCTCATGGCCGATGGCACAACCACCATTTGGTGTCCAGCCTTGGCCCATTTAGCCACGCGCTTTGCCACGTTTTGAATGCGTTCGGTCGACCCCATTGAGGTGCCGCCGTATTTATGAACGATTAAAGCCATGAATTGGTTATGGGTGGTCAGTCAAAGCTTTAAATTGTACCAACCGATGACATCGCCAACTCTTTTGACATGTCCACGGCCCACTTTGATGTCAATTGCATGTCCCTTGGTTTGACAGGCCGCTATTTGAACCAACAGAGCTTCTAATTGACTCGAGCTGGCCTGAGCGCCACAGTGACTGAGCCACAACCTCAATACATTGACTTGTCTGGCATCACTGAGTTGCTGCAAGCGTGAAATCACTGGTGGTTCACCCACTAACTCCAAATCCAGTTGCGCCAGCGTGACCAACAATTGTTGCGCCTGAGCAGAATGCCTGGCACTGCGGGCAAATGTCTGACGAAAGGCGGGAAATGCTTTTTGCAGCACAGGCAGTAATTGATGTCGAATCAGATTGCGAGTGAATTGTTGGTCAAGGTTGCTAGGGTCTTCTACCCAAGCCACGCCGGTAGACAACAACCAATCACGAATATCTGCGCCAGGTACCTTGAGCCAAGGTCTGTGCAACACCAAGCCATGACGTTCTGTTTTTTCAGGCATGGCGGACAAGCCCGGCAAGCCCGCGCCACGCGATAAGGCCAGCAACAAGGTTTCGACTTGATCATCCGCATGTTGAGCCAAAGCGACGTCGGCAATATTTCCGCCCCAATGGGATTTCAAAGCAGATGCGATGGCGTTGTAGCGACCGCGCCTGGCGGCCTCCTCAGGACTTTCGCCTTGCGCATGCCGTGCATCAATTCGCTCAATCGCTAGCGGAACTTGCAGTTGTTCGCATAATTTTTCGCAATGAAGGGCAAAGTCGTCAGCCGCCTGCTGTATGCCATGGTGAACGTGTACCGCTTTGACCTGATTGGGCCAACGAGCCACGCATGCCAACAGCATGGCGGTGGAGTCTGCACCTCCGCTCAAAGCAACTGCAAAAGGGAGTTCCGGTTTGAAATGCTTTAAAGACAGGGACGCCGGTGGTCCCACTGCCATGAAGCCTGAATCAACGTGTTTCAGCTTTGGTGTCGTTGAATCGGCCATAACTTTGCAGCCGTTCGTAACGCCTGTCCAGTAACTCTATCGGCTTGAGATCGCTCAGTTGACGCCAAGCATCATTCAGTCCGCGTTTGAGTTGAGAAGCCATCAATTTGGTATCACGGTGCGCGCCACCTACTGGCTCATTCACTATTTTGTCAACCAGGCCCAAGGCCTTGAGTCGGTGTGCAGTGATGCCAAGCGCATCTGCAGCATCCGAAGCACGATCAGATGTCTTCCACAAAATGGAAGCACAACCCTCAGGGCTGATGACCGAATAAATGGAATACTGCAACATCAGCAACTGGTCGGCGACACTGATGGCCAGTGCGCCGCCAGATCCGCCCTCACCAATGATGGTGGTAATGATGGGCACTTGCAATTGCGCCATCTCGTAAATATTGCGACCTATGGCCTCACTTTGACTGCGCTCTTCTGCATCAATACCTGGAAACGCACCTGGTGTATCAACAAACGTAAAAACCGGCAGTTTGAATTTTTCTGCGGTTTTCATCAGGCGCAACGCCTTGCGGTATCCCTCTGGACGTGTCATACCAAAATTGCGAGCGGTTCGCTCTTTGGTGTCTCGTCCCTTTTGCTGCCCCAAGACCATGCAAGCATTACCGTTAAAACGCGCCAGACCGCCCACAATGCTCAAGTCATCAGAAAAATGGCGGTCACCGTGCATTTCAACAAAGTCTGTGAATATTTCACTGATGTAATCCAGCGTATAAGGACGCTCTGGATGACGCGCAATCTTAGTGATCTGCCAAGGGGTCAGATCACTGTAAATATCTTTGGTCAACAGTTGGCTTTTTTTAGATAACTGTTCAATCTCTTGAGATATGTCTACAGCTGATTCGACTTGTACATAACGCAGTTCTTCAATTTTCGACTCTAGCTCTGCGATAGGTTGTTCAAAATCCAGAAATGTTCTTTTGGCCAATCGGTTCTCCTTAATGGCAAAGTACGCTCAATTGCTTAGTAGGCAACAGGCTGTGGATCCAGCGATCGCCAAATATACCAAGTTGCTACACTGCAATATGGATGCCAAGCGGCAGCCACTTCGCGGGCATCGCTGCGGCTGACGTCTTCGCCGGAAAAATAATTTTTACTGATGCCGTTGATCAGGCCGACATCATCCAGGGGCAGAACATTGGGACGTAGCAGGTAAAAGATCAAAAACATCTCTGCGGTCCATCGACCAATACCGCGAATCGCTACCAGCTCCTCAATGATGACCTCGTCGTCCATGTCGGACCATTGCCGCGTATGCACCGCTCCGTTAGAAAAATG
>Ga0214919_10010510_pt1 | contig 11711 bp, 5 predicted proteins | sample LL1503_MetaG_FD_177994 | JGI IMG/M metagenome (GOLD analysis project Ga0214919, IMG submission 177994) | Freshwater microbial communities from Lake Lanier, Atlanta, Georgia, United States - LL-1503 | ecosystem: Environmental > Aquatic > Freshwater > Lake | place: USA: Georgia | collected 2015-03-15
CCGAGGCATCCACCGTGGCCGAACCAGAACCCGTACTTGTTAACGTGTACGAAAGATTCCCACCAATACTTGATGATAGGGAGCGAACCACCGTAACACTTAAACTATCATTTGCCACGAGCGTAGTAGCTGATGTGATCGTAAGCGACTGACCTATCTTTTGTAAAAAGACGGCTACATTATTGACAAGGCCACTCGTTGTTACCACAAGATCTGGTTTACCGTCGGCATTTAAATCCCCCACTGCCACGCTAGCAGGATTGATGACACTCGCATTAGAAACATCCATATTCGGAATAAAAGTAAGCGAGCCCACAGTAGAAATATTCCGCAAAATGGCTACCGTATTATTTGGTGTATTTGCTGTTATTAAATCTGGACTACCATCCCCATCGGTATCGCCAATGGCTAACGATTGGGGACCACTACCAGCACCAATACCCATATCTACCTTGCTAGCAAAGTTAACGGTACCACTCACCGACATATTCCGAAAAGCAGATGCATTATTGCTACCCGCATTTGTGATTGCCAGATCGAGCTTACCATCGCCGTCGAAATCACCAACAACGATTGAAGATGGATTCGTGTTTGCCGACAATGTAGTGACTACCCCCAAGCTTATTCCACCTGGCATCGATGTGGTATTACGAAATATAGACACATTGCTGGATCCACCATTCGCTACTGCGATATCTGTTTTACCATCGCCATCCAAATCAGCAACAGCCACTGAGCTCGGATTCGTTCCTGCAGTAAATTGCATCGAACCAAATGTAAGCGTGCCTAAGACATCCCCTAAATTGTGCAATACCGAAACATTGTTGGAAGCCAAACGGCTCACTATAATTAAATCAAGTCGACCATCCCCATCCAAGTCGGCCATCCGTACAGCAACAGGAGCAGCCGCAGTAGCGGATGAAGTAGGTGCAGAAAAACTTGGATTGGCACCTGGTGTACCTGTGATATTACGATACACCGCTACCGTACTGATACCTGAATTTACCACGGCTATATCTAACCAGCCATCCCCGTCCAAATCGCCAATGGCCAACGAGGAGGATACCGAACCATTTGCTGAACCAAACGTAATGGCAGGGCCAAAACTAGCGGCAGATGTAGTCGATGTAATCTGATTAAAAAATACGGATACAGTATTGTTGGAATTGGAAACGATCATGTCTGGCTTACCATCGTTATTCATATCACCAAAAACAACAGAACGCGCCCTAGCCGTCCCCCCGTCGCTGGTCAGTTCCACCTTCGTCTTAAATTGATTATTGCCCAGCGGCGTATAAGTCACATCAAAAGGGATAGCCGAATAACATTGTAAGCCCGTATCCAGATCGATGACGGAAATACGGCGATAGTCCGTCCCATACGGGACGGTTACCGTGATCGTAGTACTCCCCACAACGGATTGGACAACTGCCTGGACGGCCCCAAAAAACACCCCATTTTGGCTTGCAGCAGGATTAAAATTAGCCCCCACGATCGTGACCGTCGTACCAACGGGACCAACACCAGGACTAAACGAAGTAATTATTGGCTGCGCTTGAGCAATCGATGAGATTGCTAAACCTAATAAGCTGCTATAAATAGCTTTAAAAAATCCGTTAAATAACTGTTTTTTCATGATCTTTTTTTAAGACGTTTTGATGTTTGAGGCACACCTAAGCCATTAATTGGTCAATCGTATTTCGTTCGCATAGACACCACCAATCCCATCTCAAAAAAAAACCATTCATTACTAATTAAATTAACTATGAATAGATATCAAAAGTAATAATAATATTATTAATATTTAAATTATTTATTTTATTTATTAAATAAAATTATTTTAAATAAGTAATAAAATAAATTACATAATGAAGATATGACCCTAGGTGGCTAAAACGTTTATTCGAAGTCAATAGACTTAGAATAGCCGAATGCGTAACAAACCGTTTAATAAGCACTCCGACTTAGTCTACCTAACACTACTACAGAAATTAGTAAATCCTCGGCCCATCCTATTGCTACAACATTGTAAATCAGCAAAATGAATAATACCTTCGTGGCACAAAAATTTTAAAGATTATGAGACCACCATTAAGCTTACTTTTTGCTCCTTTTGGATTGATTTTTTTACTATCCGCATGCAGCACAACAAAGAAGATACAAGCCTTAAAACCTGCCCCAAACTACAGTACAGAGCTTGTCTATGACAAGCAGACGTCCTTTTTAAATCTTCCGATTGAGATCGCAGTAACCGACTTACAGAACCAAACGAATAAATACCTGAGTGGATTAATTTATGAGGACAACTCCCTCGAAGGAGATAACCTCATGATGAAAGTATGGAAACAAGCCCCCATAACCATCGCCGAAAAAAATGGAAAACTAGAGATGGAACTCCCACTTAAAGTATGGGTGCGCGTACGCTACGGAATTGAAAAATTTGGTTTCTCAGCATATGATACCCGTGAGCTAAACCTTAATGGGAAAGTAAGAATAAGCACTTCGGTGAGCTTCCAAAACTGGAAACTAAATACAAACACCCAAATATTGGGTATCGACTGGGTGGAGAACCCAAGCATTTCAATCGCTGGTCAAGATATTTCAATCACCTATCTCATCAATCCTGCACTAGCCATATTCAAGCCCAAATTGACCAAAATGATGGATGATGCCATTGCGCAGTCTTTAGACATTAAACCCTACGTACTCCAAGCACTGGACCAAATAAGCAAACCCATCGAAGTGGATAAAACGTATCATGTCTGGTTTGCCATGCAACCTTTAGAAATTTATACGCAACCAGCTGTTATTGCCAATAAAAAAATATCCATCGGCTTAGGCATGAAAGCGTATTTAGAAACTTCCGTGAACTCAAAACCCACTTTAAGCTTCGATAAAAACAAACTAACACTGGCCGCTGTGGATAAAATGCCCACTGATTTCCATGCAAGCTTAGCAGGTATTGTGACCTATTCCAATGCAGCCGATTTGATGCAAAAAAACTTCGTTGGACAACAGTTTCAATCTGGGAAACGCGCGGTGACCATCAAAAAGGTAGATTTATGGGGCAAAGATGGCAACCTGATTGTTGAACTAGCAATGACAGGATCCATCAATGGTTCATTTTACCTGAGCGGTACTCCGATGTATAATCCCGATACAAAGGAAATCTATTTAGATCAAGTTAATTTTGTACTCGACTCAAAAAACAAACTATTGAAACTCGGAGACTGGTTGGTTCACGGAATCATCGCCAAAAAAATTCAACAAAGCTGCACGTTCTCCATTGCAAGTCAATTGTCAGAAGCTGAAAAAATCATGAAAACCTATCTCAACAATTACCAACCTATAAAAGGAGTGAATGTATCAGGAAATATAACTGGACTAAGCCCCGACAAAATTGTCCTAACACCCAATGCCATTGTTGCCATCATTACGGCCAAAGGCCAAGTAGTTATTCGTATTGATGGGTTAGAGTAATTTTTTTACGGATTGGCGACCTAATCTGCCGAATCTGTCCGTAGAGTTCAGCGCAGCGTCTCTACGGATTAGCAATGATTGGAGTCTCTAGACTCCCCGTAACGATCGAGTTTCACTACACAATACGAAAACACATGCCTAAAAACACCTCCATCCGCTCCGTTCTGATTATTGGATCAGGACCTATTATTATCGGTCAAGCCTGTGAGTTTGATTACTCTGGCTCGCAAGCGGCACTTTCTTTGAAGGAAGAAAGAGTTGAAGTATCGATTATCAATTCCAATCCCGCCACCATCATGACCGACAAAGTAATTGCGGATCATGTGTATTTACTGCCTTTAACGTGCGAAAGCCTCGAGCATATTCTACAAGAACAAAAGATCGATGCTGTACTCCCAACCATGGGTGGACAAACAGCCTTAAATTTATGTAAAGAAGCCGCAGAACGTGGGCTTTGGCAGAAATATGGCGTGGATATTATTGGAGTGGATATCGATGCGATCGAAAAAACAGAGAACAGAGAAGAGTTTCGCAAACTGATGATCGAGATTGGGGTTGGCGTAGCTCCATCCAAAATTGCCAATTCATTTCTGGAAGGAAAAGAAGCCGCACAAGAAATTGGATACCCCTTGGTAATCCGACCTTCCTATACCCTTGGAGGATCAGGCGGTGGATTTGTGCATCAAAAGGAGGACTTTGATCAAGCGCTAAGTCGTGGATTGCAGGCATCACCCACCCATGAAGTGTTGGTAGAAAAAGCAGTTTTGGGATGGAAAGAATTTGAACTCGAACTACTTCGCGATAGCAAAGACAATGTGATTATCATTTGCTCGATCGAGAATTTCGACCCCATGGGCATCCACACTGGTGATTCAATTACCGTTGCTCCAGCGATGACTTTAAGCGACCGTTGTTATCAAGACATGCGCAATCAAGCCATACGCATGATGCGCGCCATTGGCAATTTTGCCGGGGGCTGCAATGTGCAATTCTCCGTGGATCCACTTACAGAAAACATTATTGCCATTGAAATTAATCCGCGCGTGTCTCGTTCTTCAGCACTTGCATCTAAAGCAACGGGCTATCCAATTGCTAAAATAGCCGCGAAACTGGCCATTGGGTATAATTTAGATGAGCTGGAAAATCAAATCACCAAAACTACTTCAGCTTACTTTGAACCCACACTCGATTATGTGATTGTCAAAATACCTCGCTGGAATTTCGACAAATTTAAAGGAGCCAATACCGAACTAGGTTTACAAATGAAATCGGTAGGCGAAGTGATGGGCATCGGGCGCTCCTTTATCGAAGCACTTCAAAAAGCGTGTCAAAGTTTAGAAACCAATCGTTTAGGCTTAGGTTGCGATGGTAAACAAAGCCGGAATATCGACGATATTATGCAGAGCCTAGCCCACCCAAGTTGGGATCGCCTATTTCATATCAAAGATGCCATGACCTTAGGTGTACCGCTAGAATCCATCCGTAAAGTAACCCATATCGACAAATGGTTTCTAGAACAGATTCAAGAGCTGGTCGCACTTGAGCAGGAACTAAGGCGCTATTCGCTCAACAATATTCCAAAAGATTTTTTCATGACGCTCAAACAAAAAGGGTATGCCGATACGCAAATTGCATGGCAATTAGGAAATGTAACGGAAGATGAAGTATATGATCGTCGGACAAAACTAGGGATCAAACGGGTATACAAGATGGTAGATACGTGTGCTGCCGAATTTCCAGCTCAAACCCCCTATTTCTATTCCACTTTTGAAGATGAAAATGAATCCGCAGCAAGCGATAAAAAAAAGATCATTGTCTTGGGATCTGGACCCAATCGAATTGGGCAGGGTATCGAGTTTGACTACTCCTGTGTGCATGGCTTGTTGGCCGCAAAAGAATCCGGGTACGAAGCCATCATGATCAACTGCAATCCCGAAACAGTTTCTACCGATTTTAACATGGCCGACAAACTCTACTTTGAGCCAGTATTTTGGGAACATGTGCGCGAGATTATCGAACTCGAAAAGCCAGAAGGAGTCATCGTCCAATTGGGTGGGCAAACAGCCTTAAAAATGGCCGAGAAACTACACCAGCATGGCATCAAGATCATTGGTACTTCGTTCGACAATATGGATATTGCCGAAGATCGTGGTCGTTTTTCAGATCTTTTAAAAGAACTCAACATCCCATATCCCCAATACGGTGTTGCTGAAAGTGCCGAAGAAGCACTGGAAGTGGCACATCAGGTGGGTTATCCTGTACTTGTTCGTCCCAGTTACGTACTAGGCGGACAAGGGATGAGCATCGTGATCAATGACGAAGATTTAGAAAAAGCAGTCGTTAAATTATTGAAAAACCTTCCAGGCAATCGGGTATTAATTGATCATTTTTTAGATCGTGCCGAAGAAGCAGAGTCAGATTCTATTTGCGATGGCGACGAGGTCCACATCATTGGCTTGATGGAACATATCGAACCCGCTGGCATTCATTCAGGCGATTCATATGCTGTGCTTCCCCCTTTTAGTTTATCGGAAAAAGTGATCGCAAAAATGGAGGAGTACAGCAGGCATTTAGCCCAAGCATTGCAAATACGGGGTTTGTTAAATATCCAGTTTGCGATCAAAGATGAGCATGTGTATGTAATTGAAGCGAATCCCCGTGCATCGCGCACCGTGCCATTCATTGCCAAAGCATACGAGGTACCCTACATCAGCATCGCAACCAAAATTATGTTAGGTACCAATAAGCTGAAAGATTTTAAAATCGAGCGAAAGCTGAAAGGCTTTGCCATTAAAGAACCTGTATTTTCTTTTGATAAATTCCCCGAAGTCGAAAAACAACTAGGCCCCGAAATGAAATCAACGGGCGAAGCCATTCGTTTTATTAAAGATCTAGACGACCCATACTTCAGACATTTGTACAAAGAAAAATCGATGTATTTGTCGAAGTAAATTGCATGACCATTTTTTAGCTTCAAAAAACGCGCATTAAAGCTGCATTATTTCAAGATTTAAATATCATAAACATGAATGAACCTACAAAAACAAAAAAAATTCATCCTGTTAAGCACTTTTGGCGATTACTGCATATTCACATACATGAAGTAAACAGCATTTTTGTATATGCTTTTTTTAATGGAATCATATACCTTTCATTACCTCTGGGAATACAAGCGGTCATCAATTTAATACAAGGTGCACAAGTTTCTACCTCTTGGGTGGTGCTTACGATATTAATCATCGCAGGTATAGCCGCTTCCGGGTTTTTCCTGATTATGCAGTTGATTATATCAGAAAACATTCAACAAAAAATTTTCGCTAGCTCCGCATTTGATTTTGCTTATCGATTTCCTAGGTTAAACCACGAAGCGGTTGACAAATATGTTCTACCAGAATTAGTGAATCGTTTCTTTGATACGTTGACCATTAAAAAAGGTGTTTCAAAAATACTTTTAGACTATTCTGTTGCCATTATGCAGATCATTTTCGGTCTACTATTATTATCATTCTACCATCCATTCTTTATCACGTTCAGTGTTATCTCGACAGCATTAATTTATCTTATTTATAATTTTACAGCTAAAGAAGGCCTCTCTACCAGTATTGTAGAATCTAAGTATAAATATAAGCTCGTTCATTGGTTAGAAGAGGTTGGACGCTCAACCAAAACTTTTAAACTGGCTGGTTCTACAGAATTACCTTTGGTCAAAACAGACAATATTACAGCTAGTTATCTAAAGGCGCGAAAAGCACATTTTAAAATTCTAGTATTGCAATTTATCTGCTTGGCTGGTTTCAAAGTTATTTTGGTAGCGGTTTTCTTAATTATCGGAGGATTATTGGTACTGAACCAGCAAATGAATATTGGGCAATTTGTTGCGGCAGAAATAATCATATTGATGATTGCGGCATCAATTGAAAAACTTCTAACAGGATCAGAAACGTTCTACGATGTGCTTACCTCTATGGAGAAACTAGGTGAAATTAGCGATCTACCCCTCGAAAATGAAGACGGCCATATTGGGGATGCCGATATTCAAGCTAACGGATTATCCTTGGAAATGAGGAATGTAAGCTACTGTTATCCGGGAGCAAAAGATAAAACACTTAGCAACATCACGTTTAAGGTATCGTCAAATCAAATGATGGGTGTTGCTGGTTACAATGGATCTGGCAAATCGCTGTTATTGGATTTAATAGCTGGCCTTTACAGTGATATCTCCGGTTCTATCACCTACAATGAGTTTCCGCTAAGCAATTTGAATATGGCTGCACTTAGGAACATGATTGGTTATAGCTCAAGTGTGAATGATATATTCGAAGGAACCATTTATGAAAATATCTCTATGGGGCGAAATGAGATATCTCTTAACGATGTTCTGAAAGCTTGTGAGCCGGCAGACCTGTTAAGCTACGTGCAATCGCTTCCGGATGGATTTGATACGATGCTTTTATCAGAAGGAAAGACCTTACCCCAAAGCATCAAACTAAAAATAATATTGGCCAGATGCATTGCGAAAAAACCAAAACTCATTTTATTGGATGATAACCTTGATCAGCTAGCGACTGTTACCAGAGAAAATTTCCTCGAATTTTTGCTAGATAAGCAAAAAGGATGGACAATAATAGCGGTAAGCAATGACCCCAAATTGTTGAAAATACTCGACCATGTTATTGTTATTGATCAAGGTGAAATTATTGACGCGGGCAGCTATGATGAGTTAAGTAAAAGGAATTACGCACCAGATTTATTCAATATAAAGTAAAAGCGATGTCAAACATCCACGAAAAAACGATGACAAAATCGGAGCTAATCGGAAATTTTCATAGCTTTTCTCTGATAAAAGACTTCCAGGCCAGGGTCATATTAGTGCGGTTATTAGTTAGTGCATCTCTCTTATTTCTGATTATTCTGTTTTTGCCATGGACTCAAAATGTGCAGAGCAGGGGAACGGTAACATCTATGAATCCAGGAATGCGCCCGCAAACCATACAATCAATTATTGGCGGGCGCATTGAGAAATGGTATGTGCAAGAAGGCGATTTTGTAAAAAAAGGAGATACCGTTTTGTATCTATCCGAGATAAAGGGAGAATATTTCGACCCTAATCTAGTACAGCGAGCAGATAAGCAAATTAATGCAAAAGAACAATCCGCAACTGCATACTCAGAGAAAATCCGTGCGCTTGATAGTCAAATTGATGCCTTAGTTTCCACTAATAAATTAAAGCTTAAACAGGCCAGAAACTACATTGTGCAAACAAGATTAAAGGTTCAGTCGGATAGTATTAATCTCATGGCAGCAGATACCGATTATTTGACGGCCAAAAAACAATATGAACGAACCGAACAATTATATAAAGATGGTTTAAAATCATTAACTGATCTGGAAATTAAAAAGCTCAAATCACAGGAAACATTAGCCAAAAAAATCGGAGCTGAAAATAAACTCTTAACCAGTAAAAACGAATACATCAACACTGTAATTGAATTAACCTCTATTCAAAATCAGTATGATGACAAAATTTCAAAATCGAAATCCGAGAAATACGCCTCCTATTCCGATTTGTATACCACAGAGGCAGAAATCGCTAAACTGCAAACTCAATCTTCCAATTATTCGCTAAGAAAAGGGATGTATTATGTCACTGCTCCGCAGGATGGTTATATCACTAAAGCTATAAAAACAGGTATTGGTGAAAATGTGAAAGAAGGTGAAAATTTAATCAGCATCATGCCTTCTAATTATGAAATGGCTGTTGAGTTATACATTGACCCAGTGAACGCACCATTGATTGAAAAGAACCAACATATCCGAATCATATTTGATGGCTGGCCAAATATTGTTTTTTCTGGATGGCCTAACTCATCTTACGGAACATATGGGGGTAAAGTAGTTGCCATAGATAATTTTGTAATCGAAAATGGCAAGTACAGAATTCTGGTAATTAAAGACAGTAAAGATTACCCATGGCCTAAAGAACTTCGAGTAGGAGCCGGAGCCTTTGGGATGGCACTCTTAAAAGATGTGCCCATTTGGTATGAAATATGGCGAAAACTTAGTGGATTTCCGCCTGACTATTATAAAAGCAGTGAGCAAACCAAACCTAAGAAGGAGAAGTAATGCGGAAATTATTTTATGCGCTTTTACTGGCAGGAATTTTTAATTCTGCGGCTTTGGGCCAGGATACTTCAGCGATATTTTCGCAAAAGGACTTGTTTTATTATTTAACAAATTACCATCCGATAAGCAAACAAGCTGCATTACAAATTAAAAAGGGCGAAAATGAACTACGGAAAGCCAAAGGAGTATTAGACCCTGCTTTGTTTTCATATGTTGATCAAAAACAATTCAAAAATCAAGAATATTACAACTTGTTTTCTGGTGGCTTAACGGTACCTACCTGGTATGCAGTAGATTTCAAAGCCGGCTTTGAACAAAATCAGGGCTTATACTTAAATCCAGAAAATAAAACTCCAGCCAATGGACTGTTTTTCGCTAGGGTGTCGGTACCTATCGGGCAAGGTTTATTAATTGATAAGCGCAGAGCAGCTATTAAACAAGCTGATTTGTATGCACAATCTACTTTCGCAGAACAGAAATTGACACTCAATAATCTTTATTATGATGCCACGATCGAATACTTGAAATGGACAAGTAGTTACAGCCAAATGCAATTATTGCAAAATGCAGCCGACTTGGCAAAAATGCGTTTAAAAGGTATTAAACAAAGTTTTTTGGGTGGAGATGTGCCAGCAATTGACACATTGGAGGCATTTATACAATTCCAAATACGTGAAGTCAGCCTTAATCAGGCAAAATTAGATTATCAAAATGCTGGTTTAGATTTATCCAACTATTTATGGTTCAAAAACAATATCCCGTTGGAAATTACCGATAAACTAAAGCCACCGGTTGTTGAGCAATTAGCCACCGAAACCAGAATTACCCAAGATTCTTTAAATGCAATTTTGGGAAAATTGAAGCTTAATCATCCAGCTTTGCAATTATATGGCTTCAAATTAAGGCAACTTGATGTGGAACGCAGATGGAATGCCGAGCAATTAAAACCGAAACTGAATTTAAACTATAACCTGATAAATTCTCTGGTAGCAGAAAATACGTTCAGTGGAATTTCTATCAACAATTACAAGTGGGGATTAGACTTTTGCATTCCGATATTTTTACGGGAAAGCCGGGGCCGCCTAGGCTTAACAAAAATAAAAATTCAGGAAACACAGTTTGATGCAGAGATAAAAACACTGGAATTAGCTAACAAAATAAAAAGCTATTACAATGAATTAATTGCCTTAGAACAGCAGATCAAGCTATTTACAAATGCTACGGCAAATTACTTTACCTTGTTAGAAGCCGAAAAGCGAAAGTTTTCTATTGGAGAGAGTTCCATATTTTTAATCAACAGCAGGGAATCGGCTTATGTGCAAGCAGCTACAAAACTGATAGAATTGCAAATAAAATACCAGTCGGCTATTGCTAAATTCAAACTGGCAGGGGCAATTGGGCTCTAAGCTCTTTTGTAAGCACCCGTTATAGCTCGGGTTGAATGAACAGAAAGGCCCCAAGTATTTAAAAAACCCGTAATTGAACGCGCAAACACATGGCTAGACGGATTTAAAGCTATAGTGACCAGATATGAGAAAACTATATCCAGTTGGATTGAACTACATTGGATCGCTTTTACAAGCATGTTTATCAATCGAATTAACAACCAAATAATAATGACTTGAATTCAGCATCAAAAAACAACAAAAAGTTTAAACAAGCTCAATAATATAAAATAACATGGGTGCTTTTGCTCCCCTAAAGACTAAAATCATGTTGGGTCGAAGTTCAAAACTTCAAAGGCAAGAAAAAATTCAGGAGCAACAAAACTTTTTTTTCCTCCTGCCTTAGTACGATTGAGTCAATTTCTGAATGAGTCAATTTCTGAAAAAATAGATCTATTTGTAACTAGGAAGTGTTGCGGTGAAAAACACCGCCCAAAAGCAATCATGAAGATTACTAATACAATTCTTAACTTTGGGTTATGAAACAATACTATTTATATCTCATTTGTTTTGTTTGTTCACTAACAGTTAAGGCAAAGGTTGATACCAGTCAATATGTAAATTCGATACATCAAAACGACAAAAAAGATCATGCTCAATTGATCTCCCCCTATCCAAAACACTCGGAGACCATTAATTTGAATTTTCTAAACCAGAACGCTG
>Ga0214919_10010511_pt1 | contig 11710 bp, 9 predicted proteins | sample LL1503_MetaG_FD_177994 | JGI IMG/M metagenome (GOLD analysis project Ga0214919, IMG submission 177994) | Freshwater microbial communities from Lake Lanier, Atlanta, Georgia, United States - LL-1503 | ecosystem: Environmental > Aquatic > Freshwater > Lake | place: USA: Georgia | collected 2015-03-15
ACACAAACGCTTTGATGTGCCCTTCTTGGTGGCCCGCATGCCCGAAGGTCAAACACCCGTGGCCGATGAGTCCGAGCAGTTCGAACCAGTGTGGGTGCGCCCTGCCGAGGCGCTCAAGCGGCACGAGACCGGTGACTTTTTCATCGTCTTACCCACCATTCGCACATTGCAACGCCTTGCACCTTTTGCCCATGTGCAAGCGGTGCTCGATGCCTGCGCTGTGAACGACGAGCCACTCTGGACCAGTTGCCCGCGTGCGGGTTGGTTGGCCGGCAAAGAAGAGCGTTACATGGAGCATGAGTCGCCCTATGGCGAATTGGCGCTCACCAGCCCCGATGGTCAACTCGTGCACCACCTAGATTGGCAATCCCAGCACCCCGTGGCACTGCTTCAAAACGTGCAACGCCTCACCGCACCCAACCCTGGCGTGATGACGGGCCCTGGCACCAACACCTATTGGGTGGGCGACCCCAACAGCGGTTATATCGTGATCGATCCAGGCCCTGCCGACCCCGATCACCTAAACCGAATTGGGCGTGCCACCGATGGTCAAATTCGCATGATTGTGTGCACGCATTCACACCCCGATCACTCACCGGGTGCCAAGCCTTTGCAATCTCTTTGCAAAGGCCAAGCCGGTGGCATGCCACCTATTTTGGGCTTGTCATCTGCCAGCACGGCCAACGCACAAAGCCAATTCAAGCCCGATCGCGAACTAGCGCACGGCGAAATTTTGAAGGTCGGCGAGCACAGTTTGAAAGTCCTGCACACCCCAGGTCATGCGGCCAATCATTTGTGTCTGGCGCTTTTGGAAGATGGCTTGTTGTTCTCTGGCGATCATGTGTTGAACGGCAGCACCACGGTAGTCAATCCGCCCGACGGCAACATGAACGATTACCTCGATTCATTGGACTTGTTGGCCCATGAATGCCAAGCACACCCGCTGGAATTCATCATGCCCGCGCACGGCTATGTGTTGGGCTTTGCTGCACAAGCCATTGCCCAACTTAAAGCGCACCGTTTAAAGCGAGAAGCCAAAGTGATCGCTGCCATGCGCGCCTTGCCAAATGGCACTTTGGAAGAATGGGTAGCGCATGCGTACGCCGACGTGCCCGAACGCTTGTGGCCAGTGGCTGCGCGTTCCCTGCAAGCCCACGTGGACCGCATTCAGTCGATGCCGCCTGGCAACAACTGACATGCCATGACACCCACCCAAACAAGCAAGGAAACCGAGGGCATACGACTGTCCAAGCGAGTGGCCGATATTTTGAAATGTTCACGCAGCGAAGCCGAGCAAGTGATTGTGGGCGGTTGGGTCAAAGTCAATGAGGTGGTGGTGGACGAGCCTGCACACCGTGTCAGCCACGAAAACATCGAGATTCACAGCACCGCTCAACGCGGCAAAGTGCCCCTGCTCACTGTCATCTTGCACAAAGCAGCTGGGCAAAGTTGCTTGCCCAAAAGCCATCACCCCATCTGGAAAAACTTAACGCCCGATCTCCGCTCCAACCAAGACCGCTCTGGCATCAGCCTCACACCGCGACTTCTAAAAATTTTGCAATGCGCTGTTGCTTTGGAGGATGCTGCCACGGGTTTGGTGGTCCTGACTGAAGACCCCAGCATGCTGCGCAAACTTCAAGACGAACGCAGCCCCTGTGAACATGAAATGCTGGCCGAAGTACAAGGCTTGGTCAGCCCCGACCAATTGCGCGACATGTGCCCCATGGGGCTTAAAACCAGCATCAGCAGCGAAAACCCCGAAAAAACGGGTTTGCGCATGGCTTTCAAGGGGTACCAACCGGGGTATGCCGCGGGTGTCATTGAAAATACAGGCCTGCGGCTAATGGGGCTCAAAAGGGTTCGAATGGGTCGAGTTTTAATGGCCCCTTTGGCGCCTGGCCAATGGCGCGCCCTGATGCCCTATGAAAGATTTTGAAAAAATGATGACTTTTGGCGCATTTTTGCCACATTATTGACAATGAAGCCCTTGAAATTCATCGGGTCATCCTCAATTGTGCTTGTAAGTTTGAGAAAATGTCTCAAAGTTTGATTCGCCGCTTGCGCTGAAAGGAAACCACCATGCGTTTGAGCACCAAAAGTCGTTTTGCCGTCACGGCCATGATCGATGTCGCGTTGCGCGAAGATCGAGGCCCCGTCTCGCTCTCGGCCATCAGCGAACGTCACCAAATTTCACTCTCCTATTTGGAACAATTGTTCAGCAAGCTGCGCCAGCACCAATTGGTGGAAAGCACACGCGGGCCTGGCGGTGGTTATTCTTTGGCCCGCAGTGCCGAGAAAATCACCATGGCCGACATTGTGAGCGCCGTTGACTTTTCAGCCGAATCTGAAGACGCCGCCAACACCGACGCCAGCACATGGATGAGCAGCGAGTTGTGGGCCAGCTTGAATGAAAAAATGCTGGCACACCTGCAATCTATCAGCTTGCGTCAGTTGGTGTCTGAGCAACGCGCCAAAGGCGTCACCGTTGAGCCAGCACCCTCGGTGGTCAAGCGCGGCGTGTTTGCCAAGCCCAAAAGCCAGCCCGTCAAAATGAACGTGCCCAATTCTGTTTTTGCATTGGCTGCCAGTTTGATACCTACACGATAAGTCAATACGCTAACAAGCGTTCAATCTCACAGGCAAAACGCGCTCTAGGGCGCGTTTTTTCATGGCTTGCTGCAAAGACATAAAAAAAGTGTGAAGCCTGCCGATAAGCCGGATTCTGTGCATTGAGGTTGCCCTCAATGTGACCGCCATTACTCTGGGCCGAGGGTTGCCCACTCAGCTCGATGCTACCTACCCGCACACTCTCCGGAACCAGATCAACGTGTGCCTATTTGGTATTGCTGCGCGTAGAGATTGCCCGTTTCACCCGAACTCAATCGGCTCGTCTCTGTTGCTCTAATCCTCACCTTGGTGCCTTGCAGCCTTTCGGTGGAGAGGTGTTACCTCCTACGCTGTCCTGTGCAGTCCGGACGTTCCTCCAGTGCGGCCTTTCGGCCCATTGCTTGCGCAATGGCTTTTGTGCAATGGCTTGCGCAATCACATTTCAGCTAGCACCAGCGGCGGTCTGGCAGGCTTCACAACGCCATTATCGCCTCGCGGCATATCCTTATGCATCAATTGACAGAACAAGTAGGACAAAATCAGTCAAGTCAAACAAATCTTATCTTTTGAAAACACAAGGACAGCCATCATGAAAGCTCAAAACGTCTTGCACACTATTGGCAATACGCCACACATTCGCATCAACCGTTTGTTTGGTGCCCATGCCAATGTGTGGATCAAATCTGAACGCAGCAATCCCGGAGGTTCTTTGAAAGACCGCATTGCCTTGGCCATGGTGGAAGATGCCGAAAAATCCGGCAACCTCAAACCCGGCGGCATCATCATTGAGCCCACCTCTGGCAACACCGGCATTGGCTTGGCCATGGTGGCTGCTGTGAAGGGCTACAAGTTGATCTTGGTGATGCCCGATAGCATGTCGATTGAACGTCGCCGTTTGATGTTAGCTTATGGCGCCACGTTTGATCTCACACCCCGCGAAAAAGGCATGAAGGGCTCTATTGCCAGGGCTGAAGAGTTGGTGGCCAGCACGCCCGGCGCATGGATGCCACAGCAGTTTGAAAATCCTGCCAACGTAGAAGTTCACGTGCGCACCACAGCCCAAGAAATTTTGGCTGACTTTCCTGATGGCATTGATGTCATCATCACTGGCGTTGGCACAGGCGGCCATTTAACCGGCTCGGCCAAAGTGTTGAAAGCCAAATTTCCAAACCTCAAAGTGTTTGCTGTTGAACCGACAGCTTCGCCCGTCATTTCGGGCGGCTCTCCCGCACCTCACCCCATACAAGGCATTGGCGCTGGCTTCGTACCGAAAAATTTAGACACTACTTTGCTAGACGGTGTCATCCAAGTTGAAGCTGAAGACGCGCGCGAATACGCGCGCCGCTCTGCCCGCGAAGAGGGTCTGTTGGTAGGCATTTCTTCGGGCGCCACCTTGGCAGCAATTGCTCAGAAATTGAAAGATTTGCCTGCCGGCGCAACCGTGCTCGGTTTCAACTACGACACGGGTGAGCGTTACTTGTCGATTGAAGGCTTCTTGCCAAACTAAACGCGCGATAATCGGTGGGTCTGCTTGATAACCACAAGCCTCACTACCGATCGCCATGATTCGAATTTCAGAACTGAAACTGCCCTTGACCGCGTTGCCGGTCGAAGATCGCCGCGCAGCGGATGCCCCCTCCGAAACGGATGAAGATCGGATACCGCCGCCGCATCCCGAAGCTGCGCTTCGCCAACTGGCTGCACAAGCGCTCGGCATTGAGACGCACACCATCGAGCAACTGCATGTTTTCAAGCGTAGCTTTGATGCACGAAAGGCTGATTTGTGGGCGGTTTTCATTGTCGATGTGTCTTTGAAAGACGCTGCAACAGAAACACCGCTGCTTGCTCAGTTTACCAAGCACCCTCACATTCAATTTACCCCCAACATGACGTGGCAGGCACCTCGCCATGCACCCGCTAATTTTGGCCTGCAAAAAGGTGCGCGACCGGTGGTGGTAGGCTTTGGACCTTGCGGAATTTTCGCAGCGCTGAGTTTGGCGCAAATGGGCTTCAAGCCAATCGTGATTGAACGCGGCAGTCCTGTGCGCCAGCGCACCAAAGACACCTGGGGTTTGTGGCGTAAGAAAACACTCAACCCCGAAAGCAATGTGCAATTTGGCGAAGGCGGTGCCGGCACTTTTTCAGACGGCAAGCTTTACAGTCAAATCAAAGATCCGCGTCATCTGGGTCGCAAGGTCATGAACGAGTTTGTCAACGCTGGCGCACCCATCGACATTTTGTTTGCAGCGCATCCACACATTGGTACATTCAAATTGGTGAAGGTGGTGGAAAACTTGCGCGAGCAAATCATCGCATTGGGCGGTGAGGTGCGATTTGAACAACGCGTGGTCGACATCGACATTGAAACCACAGCCTCGGGCCGACAAGTGACTGGCCTGCACATGGAAGACCGCTACACACGCGCGCGAACGCATCTGGCAACCCAACATGTGGTGCTGGCTTTGGGTCACAGCGCGCGCGACACCTTCACTTTGCTATATGAGCGCGGTGTTTACATGGAAGCCAAAGCCTTCTCGGTGGGCGTGCGAATTGAACATCCCCAAAGCGTGATAGATGCAGCACGTTGGGGCCGCCATGCAGGCCACCCCTTGCTGGGTTCAGCCGATTACAAACTGGTCCACCATGCAAAAAACGGCCGTACGGTTTACAGCTTTTGCATGTGCCCCGGTGGCACCGTGGTGGCCGCCACCAGCGAAGCCGGCCGCGTGGTGACCAACGGCATGAGCCAATACTCACGCAACGAACGTAATGCCAATGCCGGCATGGTGGTGGGCATTGAGCCTGCTGATTTTCCTCAAGACATTTCGTCTTGGCAAGCTGCATTTGGCGATGTCGATGGTTTGAAATGGGCTGCGCAAGCACAAGCCATGACACTGCAAACACCCAAGGCATATCACCCTTTGTCAGGTATTGTTTTGCAACGGCAATTAGAGTCCAAGGCCTTTGTTGCAGGCGGTGAAAACTACAGCGCCCCTGGTCAGTTGGTCGGAGATTTTTTAAAAGCACGCGCTTCCAAAGAATTTGGCACTGTGATGCCATCCTACAAACCCGGCGTAAGCTTAGGAGACTTGTCCAATGTCCTGCCAGCCTATGTCATTGAAGCCATGCGCGAAGCGTTGCCTGTTTTTGGTCGGAAAATCAAAGCTTACGATATGCGTGATGCAGTGCTGACAGGCGTGGAAACGCGCACATCCTCGCCACTTAAAATGACGCGAGGAGAAAACTTACAAAGCTTAAATACGCAAGGGCTTTATCCTGCAGGTGAAGGCGCCAGTTATGCTGGCGGTATATTGTCCGCTGGTGTAGATGGTATCAAGGTTGCAGAAGCTTTGGCTCATCACATTCTCAAGGTTTGAAAACATGAATTCACTGATCACTCCAACATATAAACGCCCATTGATGAGCGCCCTCCTTCTGGCTGGCATGCTGAGCTTGGGCACGACAGATGCCAATGCGCAAGATTTGCAGAAGGAACCAGAGTGGGCCTTCAAATTTACGCCTTCGTGGTATGTCACTCAAAATGAAAACAATGCAGCAGATGTCAATTTAAGAGGCAATTTAGGACAGCACACCACCTGGGTGGGACAGTATGTGCGGGGCAATGAATTCCAGCAAACGCGCTTTGGATATGAATACAGCGCCAATTTTTCTTGGGGTCAAATGGTGCCTTCTATGCAAATTGCTTCCAAAGGATTTGTGGGTGGTTCACTGAATTTTCAAATTGGTGGATCGACCTACCTTCTCACTGGCTTGGGCCGAACCAATTTGAAAGATTATTACAACTTGACATTCGATCCTAACGATTCTTATGTCATCGGTGTGGGCACCAAAGTCATCGATAAACAGATTTTCAATGTTTTCACCGTTCGCGACAATCGCCTGCACACCGGCCAAACCGTGACACACGGTGTATGGCGTTGGCAAATCAGCAATTCAGAACGCTTGGTCGTCGATGCGTCACGCAAATCGGGTAAGCTAACTACTGATTCACCGGCCATCAAAGGCAACGCGATCTCTTTGACCTATGACATTGGCAACAATTTTTTCAGACTTGCCAAAGAACAAAAAGTGAACTTCACCGATCACGATCAACAGCGAATTTCAGCGGGACTTCGTTTTTAAAAAATGCGTCATTTGATTTCAAAATCACTAACTGCCCTATTGTGGCTCAATCTGACGCTTACCTCAGGCCAGGCTTTTGCAGCTCGACCCCTTAACACAGACGATGCCAATGTGGTCGACCCCAAAAGCTGCCAAGACGAAAGCTGGGTCAAAAAATCAAAGCTCAGCATCGAGCGCTGGACTGTTCCGGGCTGTAATTTTTTCGGTGACACCGAAATTTCTTTAGGCGCTAATTTTCAATCTGAAACAGGCTTAGAAAGCATTCAATTCCATTTGCTTCAAGCAAAGAAAAGATGGCGTGTTTTAGAGTCAGGCAGTTGGGGACTTTCCACCACTTTGGGCACGCTCAAACACACAGGCCGAACAAGTTCAGATACCGTCAACGATGTCTATTTGAATGTGCCTGTCACTTGGTCCATGGATCAAGACCGCTTCACCCACCTCAACTTAGGATGGGTGAGCCACCAAGCGCAGGGCTATGGCGCCAAAACCTGGGGGCTGGGATTTGAGCAACCGTTTAACAGCCGTGTGATCGGTATTTTAGAAACCTACGGCGAAGACAAACAATCCACCAAGTACCAAGTGGGTCTGCGGTTTTGGATCATCCCACAACGGGTTCAAATCGACACCACATTTGGCAATGTGTGGAGCGCTTCAGGCAGTGCAGCATTAAGCCAGCGCTGGGTTTCGGTGGGCTTGCGATTGCTTTCACCTGCGCTTTATTGATCAAGCCTGAATAAAACATGGGCTGCCAAGCCCATGTCGCCCTGCGAATTAGCAAGCCAAAATTGAGCACCCATCAATTCAGCATAGCGCGTGACGATCGACAAACCCAAACCCATCCCCTGATTTGAACCATCACGGTTTCCACCTTGCACGCCTCGTTTGAGAATGTTTTCGCGGTCTTCACTTGCAATGCCAGGCCCATTGTCTTGCACCACCATCTCAACCCCTTGTGCATGTATTTTCAATGACACGGTGACGATCCGCGCACCGCCGCCAGAAGGCTTGCCATAACGCATCGCATTGTCCAGGAGATTGTTCAAAATTCCTTCAGTCAAAGCTTTGTTCGCCAAAATGAAGCACGCTTGCTCAATACCAGTAGCACCCAAATCAATGTTCAGTTCTTTGGCCAAAGCACTGCGTTGCAAGATAGCGTTGGTCATCACCTCATCCAATTGAACTCGCTCCGTTTTTTTCTCAATATCCGCTTCATCGGCAAAAGCCAATGCCAACAGCTGATCGGTCAAGTGGCTTGCGCGAATACTGCTTTCTCTGATCTGTACCAATTGCGCTCTGAGCTTTTCGGGCTCCGAGCAGTCCAAACCATATTCTGCCAATGCGCGAATGCCCGCCAGAGGGGTTCTTAACTCATGCGCAACGTTACCCGTGAATTCTTTTTGTGCTTTCAAGCCAGCTTCAATTCGCCTTAACATGGCATTCATCGCATTGCCCAAATTTTCCATATCGATGGTGCTAGCCCGCACTTGCAAGGGTGAAAAATCAGAACCATCACGGGACTTCACCACGCTCATGAGCTCGGCCAGAGGCTGCAAATCTTTGGCAATGACCCACCGCAGCCAAGCACCAATCATGATCAACAGAATGAGCTCGGGGATGACGGAATATGCCAACAATTTCTCAAGCAATTGAGTTCGGCTCAAGGCAGTTTGCGCCACGATGACAGAAAACTTTTCAGGTCGTTCTTGGTGCAAAACCACGGCACGCATGGACTTGCCTTGGAAAACAATGTTTTCAAATTCAATTGTGGCTGCAGAGGTTTGAGTCACAGTGGAAGCGATCAAACCTGGATGGCCCGCCAAAAATGTGCCATCACCCCTAAACACGGCAAAGGCAACAGCCTCACTTTGGTCAAACAACAAACCGTTCAGTTCGGCAGAGGTCATTTTGACTTCCAAGCCAGACCCTGGTGCCAATTTCAACTTCACGTGGCTGCCGACCATGTAGGCATCATCTAACAAAGAGCGGTCGAAGGCCTGCTGCACAAATAAATTAGCAATGCCAGCAGATATCAAAGTACCCAACAACCACACCATGCCCAAGGGCCACAAGACATGGCTCATCAGTCTGTACTGCAGGGACGATTTGACGGCCTGACTCAAGTTTTGGGGCGCGTTCATTGGTCTTCTTCAATCAAATAACCAATACCGCGCAGGGTCCGAACACCGGCACCTGAATTTTCCAACTTGCGCCTCAATCGAGATATAAAGGTCTCCAAAGCATTGTCGCCCAAGGACTCATCAAACGCGGAAAGCTTGTCCGACAAATTTCTTTTATTGATGACGCGTCCAGGTGGACTCATCAACTCCCAAAGCACTTCAAATTCTCGCGCGGGAAGTTGCAAGAGTTCACCGGCCAAAGAGAACCGGCGTTGTTGGCGATTGAGTTGAAGTTGCCCAACTTGGGTCAGGTCATCGGCACCCTGACTGCGACGCAAAATGGCGCGCAGCCTGGCTTCAACTTCATTCAACTCAAACGGTTTGCCCAAGTAATCGTCTGCTCCAGCGTCCAAGCCAGCAATTCTTTCTTCTGTCCGGTTTCTGGCCGACAAGATCAACACAGGGGTTCGGTCCCCTTTTGCACGCACCTGCCGCAACAAGTTTAAGCCACTGGACATGAGGGCATTGCTTTTTGTTGACTCAGGCAAATTCAAATCCAGCAAAACTACATCAAAGGACTGAACCGTCCAAAAATGGTGGGCTGTGACCAAATCGCAAGCCACATCCACGCGATTGCCAGTGTCCACCAGTTTTTGGGACATGACATCACGCAAGGTCGGATCGTCTTCTATGAGCAAAATTCGCATTGTCAGTGATCAATTTGAGCCAATTTAGACCTTCGTTCAGGTTCTCGGTCAGGTGATGGTCAGGTCATCTGGCCTATAAACAAGGCATGAGCATACGACAGTTAATTTTTTTCGCCGCTTGTCTGACTAATTTTTCTTTAGCAGCACAAACCCTGACTTTCGCCCTGACTGCGCCATCAGCGCCCTTAAGCTTGGCACAAACACTGGAGGCCGCCAAGCTGAATGCCGCATCCAGAATGTCCCAACAAGATTTGGCGGCCGCCAATTCAGATATTTTGGCAGCAGACCGAGCGCCTTTGCCAACTTTCTCAGCCAAAACCAGCGCCACAGACAACAGCGGCCAAGCCAGTGTCACAGCCGACAGTCTCAATTCGCAACGCAGAACCGATAAGTCTTGGGGTTTAGATTGGATGCTAGAGCGCGGCGGCAAACGGACTCACCGTACCGATGCAGCCAAGCTCAACGCACAAGCCGCAAAAGCCGAGTTTGCAGAGACACAAATTCAGCAGCAGCTTTTGGCCAAAGATTTGTACTTTGAACTTCTGGCTGCACAGGAACGCACGCAGCACTTAACAGCCATTGCGCAATCTGCTGAAACCAGCGCCAACGCCGCCAAATTTCGAGCTAAAGCGGGTGACTTATCAGCCCAAGACATGATGCGCGTTGAAATTGAAGCTGAACATGCACTTTCGGACTTGCGCAAAGCGCAATTGGATGAAAAGCGGGCTGGCTATGTTCTCAGTCAAAACTTAGGACTCAACCATCCCAACAGTCTAAAGTTAAGCGTGTCGGCCGATTGGCCTAAAGCGTCTGCGCTGGTCTTGGAACAATCGGAATCTTTGGAAGCTTGGATCACGGCCCGTCCCGATGTACAAGTTTTTCAATTTCGCGCGCAAGCTTCTCAAGCGCTGCTAGACAACGCCAAAGCCCTAAGCAAGATTGATCCCACCATTGGCTTGTCGGTCAACAGCAGCCCTGGCACCAACAAACGCCTCACAGAATTGCGAGTGCAATTTCCGCTTCAAGTGGGCAGCACTTATGAAGGCGAAATTGGCCGCGCTACAGCGCAATCCTTCCAAGCACAGACTCAGTGGGACCAAGCGAAATTGAATGCTGAGGCAGAGTGGCTGAGCATGCGCGAAGCCTACTCAGCGTCCATGGCGCGCTTCACTATTTACATGCAGGAGATATTACCTCGTGCCCACAAAGTAGCCACGCAAGCCGAACTGGCTTACACCAAAGGTGCAATCCCCTTGGTTGACTTGCTGGATGCGCGACGCACCCTCAAAAATTCTTTGCTTGAAGCGGTTGAAGTCAAGGCTGAACACGCCAAAACCTTCATCGCTTTGCAATTGCGAGCCCCAAAGCTTTAAGCTGGGTGAGCTTCTCTTTTTAATTTGACTGACACAAGAATTCCCGTGAAAAATATCTACCTCACACTCCTGATCGCTGGCAGCTTAGCCGCCTGTTCAGAGGCGCCCGCGCCTAAGGTCGCAGAGCCTCAGCCCATCATGCAAAACAACCAGTTGCGATTTCCTGAAGGGAACTCACAGCTGGCCTTGTTGGTCACGGCGACAGCCGTTCCCGCAGAGGACATTGCTGTTGATTTGCCTGCACATTTGGTTTGGAATGAAGACCGTACACAACGCATTTACGCGCCTTTGGCCGGCCGTGTTTCCAACATTCACACCGACTTGGGAAAGTCTGTTCGGAAAGGGGAAACACTGCTGACCTTGAACTCACCAGAGTTTGGGGCTGCACAAGCGGATGCATCGAAAGCCATGGCTGATTTGCGTCTTGCAGAGAAAAATTTCAACCGACAAAAAGAGCTCTTTGAAGCTGGTATTGTGGCTCGCAAAGATTTCGATCAAGCAGAAACTGACGCCTTGCGCGCTAAAGCTGAAGCGGATCGAACTATGACGAGAATCAACTTGTACGGCGCTCACGGCTTGGTGAATCAACAACTGAACTTGAGCAGTGACTTGGCCGGCGTGGTGGTTGAAAAGAATGTCAATCCTGGCCAAGAAATTCGGCCTGAACAATTTGGGCCTGGTGCCTTGGCACTTTTCGTGGTGTCCGATCCTTCTAGCCTTTGGGTCCAAATTGATGCACAAGAATCAGACATCAGTGCGC
>Ga0214919_10010512_pt1 | contig 11709 bp, 5 predicted proteins | sample LL1503_MetaG_FD_177994 | JGI IMG/M metagenome (GOLD analysis project Ga0214919, IMG submission 177994) | Freshwater microbial communities from Lake Lanier, Atlanta, Georgia, United States - LL-1503 | ecosystem: Environmental > Aquatic > Freshwater > Lake | place: USA: Georgia | collected 2015-03-15
GGTCAAAGTAATCAAGGAACAAATAGTATTGCAATTGGAACTAGAGCTGGACAAGGAACACAATCTACTGGTTGTATTGCTATTGGCGATAGCGCAGGTCAAACACAACAAAATCAAGGAGCTATTGCTATAGGTGTAAATGCAGGTGGAGCAAATCAAGGAACAGGTGCAATTTCTATTGGGTATCAAGCTGGTCAAACAAATCAAGGAACATATAATATTGCTATAGGATATCAATCAGGTTCTAGTTCTCTTTCTGTTGCTTCTAATTCAATTGCTATTGGTATACAAGCAGGACAAAGTAATCAAAATTTTAATTCTATTGCAATTGGATTCCAAGCTGGTCAAGTAAGTCAAAATCAAAGAGCTTTGGCTATTGGTAGAAGTGCTGGACAATATTACCAAGGAGATAGTGCAGTTGCATTAGGAAGAGATGCTGGAGGAACTGCACAATGGTCTGGTGCTATTGCTATTGGTTTAGCTGCAGGTTCTAGCAATCAAGGAACTAATGCAATTTCAATTGGATATAATGCTGGTCAATATAGTCAAGATCAATTATCAATTGCTATTGGTCAATTAGCTGGTGGGGTCAACCAAGGTCTTGGTTCTGTTGCTATTGGTTTTATAGCTGGTAATGGAACTCAAGGTCAACAATCAGTTGCTATTGGTTACTTATCTGGTCAAATTAGTCAAAGTTCGGCAGCAACTGCTATTGGAGTTAATTCAGGTTTAAATCAACAAGGGTTTTATGGATGTGCATTTGGAGCACAAGCCGGTCAATATAATCAACAAGCATTTGGTACTGCTATTGGCCCACAAGCTGGATATCAAAGTCAAGGACAAAATTCAGTTGCTATTGGAAGAGCAGCATTTAACAATCAAGGACAAAATTCAGTTGCTATTGGAAATTTTTCTGGAAACACAAATCAAGGACAATATGCAATTTCTATTGGAAGTGAAGCTGGAGCCAGTAACCAAGGACAATTTTCAGTTGCTATTGGTTCACAAGCCGGTCAAATTACTCAAGGTCAAAATGCAGTTGCTATTGGTTATTTTGCAGGACAAACATTACAAGGAACAAATTCAATTGCAATTGGATATCAAGCAGGATATTACACACAAAAAACAAATTCAATTGCAATTGGATATCAAGCAGGTAATACAAACCAAGGAGAATATTCTATAGCAATGGGTTATAATGCTGGTTATACAAATCAAGGAATAAATTCAATTGCAATTGGTAATAGCGCAGGTGTTAGTTACCAAGGAAATCAATCTGTCGCAATTGGTAATTTTAGTGGTCAAAATACTCAAGGTGCATATTCTGTTGCAATTGGTTATAGTGCTGGTTCAGAAACACAAGGTGACTATTGCATTGCTATTGGTAATGGTGCTGCACCTAATGGTCAACATACTAACACAATAGTTTTAAATGCTGCTGGAGGTGCTTTAAACACTGCTGGTAGTAGTAGATTTTATGTTAAACCTGTTAGAAATGCAACTGCTAATTTTTTATTAGAATATGCTACGGCATCAGGTGAAATATCATATGGTTCCAAAACATTTGTTATTGATCATCCTACAAAAGAAAATCATCATCTTATTCATGCTTGTTTAGAAGGTCCTGAAGCTGGTGTCTATTATCGTGGTGAAACTACATTAAAATTTGATAGAAAATCTGATAAATATGTTTCTACTGTAACTCTTCCCGAATATGTTGTAAAACTTGCTAAAGAATTTACCGTTCATGTTAATCCTGTTATTGAATTTGAAAATGAAGATTTTGAATTTACTCAAGTTGTTTCTTCTAAAGTTAAAGATGGTAAATTTAAAGTTTATTCAAATAATTCTTGTAAAGTTCATTGGTTAGTCTTTGGTAAACGTTTTGATATACAGGTTGAAGTTCATAAAGATGAAGTACAAGTTAAAGGACAAGGACCTTATAAATGGATTTAAATTAGAATTATTTTTTTTTATTTTTTTGTTTTTTTATTTTATAATTTTTAAAATTATAAAATAAGTTAAAGTTAAATAAGTTTAATGTTTAATAAGAAACACTCTGTAACTTTTATGTAATAAAGTATATTTATTTTTATATTTATCTAAAAATTGGTTTACTGCTTCATATGGACTTTCTAAAATATTATCTTTGTTATAAAGATAATCATCAATGATCATCATTCCGTTTTTTTCTAATAATTGCCATGATAATATTAAATCTACAAAACAATCTAACAATCTATGACTTCCATCAACATAAATTATATCAAATTTTTCAATTTGATTAAGTGATTGTAATTTAATCAATTCTAATAGTTTATCAACAGAATTTCCTTTAAAAACTTTAACTCTATCTTGAATATTTTTATTTTTAATATTTTGATAAAAATAACTTTCAATATTATTTTGCTTTATATTTTCAGTTAATGTAGATTTGCAATTCTTAAATTCTTTATAGTCTATCCAACTATCTATAACAGTTCCATATGAATTAGGAATATTTTCCATAATTTTAATTAAAGACACACCAGAATAAGTACCAATTTCTAATATTTGTTTATTTTGTTTATTATTATTTTTATTAAATTCATTTAATTGTTCTATAAAAATATCTCTACTTCCTTCAGGTAAATCATTTGTCCAATTATACATACCCATATATTTTAAAGTATTATCTATATATTTTTGTGTTCCGTGATCTTCTTTTATATTTTCAGTTACTTGTTTAATTTTATCTTTATTTAAACAATATTCATTGTATTCTTCAGTTATTAATTCATATAAACAATCCATTTGTCCAGTAATAATATGCTTATATCCATTTTCTTCTAAATAACTACATAATTTTTTATAATTTTTTGTCCAAGTATTATAACCATCCATATGTGCATATTCAAATTGTATATATCTTGGTTTTAATAATTCAAAATCATAATTCATTAATATTTTATAATCATGTCCTTCTGTGTCTACTATCAAATAATCTAGTTTATTTATATTGTACATTTTTACAAGTTTATTTAATGTTATTTTATTAACTTTACATTCATTTATTTTATCATTATATCCATGATTTAATATATGTTCTTTTGAAATTGAAGAACATTGTTTTATCCATTTTATATTATTATTATTTGTTGGACAATATATAGTTGTGTAACCATTACTATTGCTTATAGCTTTATTGACATATTCAATTGTATATTTAGGATATTTTTGAGAATATGTATATTTTAATTCATCATAAAATTCTTTTACTGGTTCAACTAATATTATTTTCATATAGTCTTGTGGGATAAATGAATTATCATCACTACCTGTATGTGCACCTATTTTAAGAATGTTCCAATTGTTATCATCTTTATTGTATTTGTTATATTTAATGTTAGTTTTTGATTTTATTGTTATATTATTATTTTCATCATTTTCACTATTTTTATCTAATAATTTAATTAAATCATTTGCTCTATTTTCCCAAGTCATATTTTTCGCCCATTCATAGTTTTTATTTACATAACATTCATGTTTTTCTCTATTGTCTAAAACATCAAACATTTTTTCCAAACATTCATTGTACCATCGTTCACTTATTAATTGACCTTCCATTGGAATTACTAAACCTCTATCAGCAACAGTATTTTTTAATGCTGCAAGATCATTTGTCACAACTAATGTTTTACTAATTGCTGCTTCTAATGCGGTTAAACAAAAAGTTTCACGAAAAATACAAGGATATAACCATACATCTGCTGATTTCCAAGATTGTGCTAATTTTTCTTTTGATGTCCAACCCATATAATATATATTGTATCTGCTTTCTTTTATCATATTATAAAATACTTCTTTTAATAATTTCATATGATCTGTAGCGTTTTCATTCACCCATTCATTTTCAATATCACAGTGAATATACAAAGAAGCAGATGAATATTTCTTTATAATACGTGGCCACATTTGTAAAAGTGCAAGTAAACCTCTATGAGGAAAAGATGAATAAATAAATTTATATGGTTGTTTTCGTGTATTGTGATTATCAAATAATTCCTTATCTATACCATAATAAAATGGTTCTGTTATATGTTTTAATTGGGGAATTATACTTATAAAATGTTCTACATGCCATTCACTCAAACAAAATACTTTCTTTAACTTTTCTTCTAATGGAAATACTAAACCTGTAGGTGTTAAATCATGTGCAACAAAATATGCATTCTTTACATGACTTTTAAGAGTAAATGGTAAATATTCTGAATAACGACTTATAATACAATGTTCAACAGAAATTTCTCTTACAAAATCAAAATATTCTAATATATGCTTATATTCAACACCTTCAAATACTTCATTATTTTCACAATTGCAAAAGACAACTACATTATATTTTCCACTCTTTTGTATATATCTAGCCAATTCAATAATATATGTTTCAGATCCACCAACACCTTGTTTTAATATAGTACTGCCACTCCATTTATTAAAACCACCATCCGCAAGAAAACAAAAAAAGGGTTTAACTGGCCTTTTTGGAGGTTGTAACATATTTCTGGCATTGTATTTATTTAAAATGACAAAGATATCGTACCATGATTTCATAATATCATAGTAATCATCACCCATTACTTTATTTTCTAAAAATAATTTGCAACATTTTTCACCAGTTTCATAATCATTATATAGGTATGATAATTCACTAAGAAATTTTGGTACAAAATGAAAAGATAATGTTGGTTTAAGAGAATATTGGCAATGTACTGGATATCCTATCTCAAATGCACTTTTCATAAATTTATAAGCTTCGTATTTATTATTTTCTAAATAATGATGGATACCAATAAAATACATTGCTTCTGGTCTTGTTTTATCCATTTCAAATACTCTCCAATATATTTTTTCACATTCTTCCCAAGGACGATTTAAAAAGAAATTAGCTAAACGTGCTGCCTCAAAACATGCATCTAATTTTTCTTGAATATTGCCTTCAATTGGATGTTCAACTCTTTTCATAAAAAATTCAAAAGCTAATTCGTGTTTCTTCAAAAGATTGTAGGTTTGACCTATATAATAAAGATGTCGTGGATCATTTGGTAATTCTTCAACCATTTCAAATAATAATTTTAAATCATAATCTTTTCTATCCATTGTTCTCTTTTCCATATAATCTGCTCTAACATCAAATATTCTTGACTTTTCTATTGGAACACACACATTGACATTATTTTCCATTTGTATTACTTCATGAATTTTATAAATATATTTTAAATTGCTAGTTGTTTTTGTTATACGGTTAGAACAATACTGCACATCATCACTTGTTATATACAGACTAAACGAATCGGCGAATTGATCACCTCTTGTTACTTCTAGAAAATCTCTCAATCCCCCTTCTATAACATAGGTATCATCTAACATTAATTTGTATTTACAATCATTTCCTGCTAATTCAAGACATCTATTTCTTGAAGCTCCAAAATCTATAAATGGTTCTTGATATAATTCTCCTTTCTTTTTACCTACTAATACTTTCTTGATAATATCAATTGTGTTATCAGTACTGCCTGTATCTAATATTGTCCATCTATCGATTATTGGTAGATTTTTTGTCAAGACTTCTTCAAATTTTTCTCCAGCATTCTTAACTATCATTGTTAAATGTATTAAATTATCATAATCCAATATTTCGTTAAAAACATTGGTCTCATCTTTCAATAGATCATCTTTGATATAATAATAAAAATGTTTTCTAAATGATTTGGAGAATATATAAGGTACCAATACACAATAATTGCTTTTTGATAAATTATAACATGTGACATCATTGAATATGTATTTTTCATAATATATAGATGGTAATACCATAATTGGATCATATTTTAATAATGTATTTATCTTATTGTATATTTCGTCCATTTCGTCTGCAGAAGTATCATCTGTGTCTTTACAATAAATAACTAAATTATCTTGTTTGTTATTCAATTCTTTATTGATTTTAATTATATTATACACATTACGATAATATATACTGAAATTATCAATGTTGTTATGTATATATTTTATTTTATTTTTGTCATTATTATATATATGTACATTATTGTATTTTTCTGATATATTTATAGGTATATATCCACCATGTGTTAAACCCAGACACACAGCTGATTTATTACTATCAGGTTTAAAAATATTTGATATTTCATTTATCAATGATACTAACCTTTCATGTTTTCCTAATTTATCAATAATATTCAAATTGTTATATTCATTGTGTGGTATTTGTTTATATTCGTCAAACGATACAATATACTCTTTTTTATCTAATGTTACTACTTTGCCAAACATTTCCTATTTAAATTACTGTATTATTTATATTATATTATTTATATTACTGGTTTTTTTAAATACTATTTTATATTTGTTGATATGAAATATAAAATAATCTATAATAATATATAAATAATTATTGAAGTTTATTTATTTTGCTGTTTTACGTACAGTTTGTACTTTTGTTTTCAAGTTTGTTAAATTGGTAACCGTTAAAGGTGCTGTAGTTATTTGTAAATTATTTATAGGTACATTTGTTTTTTTTCTTCCTCGAGATACTTTATCATTACATATAGGTATAACTGACGAATAGGGATTTATAGTTTCTTGTTGTGGTTGTTGTATTTCTTCAGTAATATTTACTTTATCATTGTTATCATTTAATTCAACATTATTTACTTCATTTGTTTCATCAACAGAAGAATGTTCGAGAATAGTACAAACAGTATTAATTATTTCCGGTTCATTTGTTTCTGTCTTTTCTTGCATATTTAATATTGTTTTTATATCATTTGTACTTATATTATTTTCTGATTGTACAACTGTATTAGATACAGAAGTAGTTTCAATTACAGCTATTTGTATTCTAGTTTCATCATGTTTTAAATTATAATATTTACACAGTTCAATATCTTCTGATGATAATTTATCCATTGACATGGTATTTGTATTCCATTTACCAATAACAAGAGAAGTTTGTAAATTAAATATCAAATCTTTAAAAGTATAAAATCCACTTTGATTTTTGGTTATAATTACTTTTTCCTTTACTTTAAATAATTCACTTTTATCGTTCACAAAATCACATCTATTTATTGCTTCTTTATGTAATGGTACAGTGGGTAATACAGGTTTAACAATTGGAGGAATATTCAACCCAGAATTGTGAATGATATAGTTTAATACTAAATTGATATTAATATCATTAACAATAGGTTCTTGTATCCATTCTAATAGTTGATTATAACGATCATTTCCCAATTCTTTTTGATATAATTGGTTCATATCTTTTGGAAAATCATCGGTTCCTGCATATTGTGCATATTTACACATTAAAGATTTAGATAATTCCACAAATTGTTTGAAAAAATATGTGTATTTATCAAATGATAAATCACTTTCTACTTTATGACCTAATACATCATTGTATGCATTATCTATCAATGTAAATAGATCATATTGCATATTGGTATTTTGTGACAATAATTGTTTTAGATTACTGAACGATTCAATTTGTGTTTTATCATTGCAAACTGTTGCAATGCCCAATAATTCTTTTAAATTCACCATTTCACAATCTTCATTAGAATAATCAATATATACTTGTTCAGGTATATGTTTTAAGACTAAATATTTATATAAATTATAATTGCGTAATACTCGAGAGGATTGTAATTGTACACCATATTTTGTATTATATTGTAATTTTACAAGTACTTCTCTATTATCCATTCTTTTAAAAAATAGTGTTTTATTTTAAATATTAATTACATTAAATAAAATATTTTAAATCATTATATAAAAAATGATAATAGAATTAACAACTAGAAATATATTATAAACATAGAATAATATAGAATAACATTAAATGTCATTAACAAGAGCCAATCCAATATTACATAATCTTGATATTAGCAAACTATACCATCGTTTATTGAACACAAGTTATAATAACGATTGTTGTTACATTGATAAATATGGGAGAACATGTAAAAATAAATGTATCGATACATCAACGTTCATAATAAGAGAATATTTTTGTGACAATCATATAAAGAAAAACATAGACGATATAATTAAAATAAATCACTTATTGTATTTATTTAATCATTATGATAAATATATTCAATATGAAATATGCGAAACATATACTGTATTGCATAAATACAATCATAATATCATGCACAAATTGAATATGAATAAAATGTTCAGATTATTAAAAGATAACAGAAATTACATAGTTATGACACAACCAATGATTGGTATCATGCATGGACTTTTATTCAGGTATTTTCAAATTGGAGTTTATGATATGGACCTATATAAAATGAATTTGGGTGTTATAAAAACTTATAAATATAAAACAATTATTCAAACTAATATACAATATAAAATAGATTGTATGAATTGTTTGATAGATTTATCAAACAAAAATAATAATACTATTGGTATTATATTTCTCAATTCTAATATTGCTGATTATAATATTTTTAAAATTATAGAAAGTTTTATTTGATTTTTATTTTTTAATTCTATGATTTTATTTTGTAATTTTATTTTGTAATTTTATTTTGTAATTTTATTTTGTAATTTTATTTTGTAATTTTATTTTGTAAAGAATTATTACAAAATAAATAATTATGTTATAAAATTTTTGGGAATTTTGGAAATCCCTGTTTAGATTTTTTGTCTTCTCTCTCACAAATGTTTCGGTCTAGATCGTAAATTATTTATTAGTTATTTCTCCCTTAATTTTACTTTAATATACACATCTTATATTTCTACAAAAAATACAGTTTAATTGCAGGTTAAAATATATTTTTAGGTTCTTCCTTCAATGAAGAGGCCTCTTCCTTCACGGAGTATTACTCTTCCTTCACGGAGATATATATTTAAAGGTATATACAGATATAAATATATAATGGATAATATAACATGCAATTATTGTGATACAAAAATATCAAGACAAAATCTGTCAAGACATCAGAAAAGTGATTTTTGTATAAAAGTACAAAATGTTATAAAAAAATATAATGCAGAAATAGTATCATTAAATAATAAAATGATATTATATGAGAATAAAATATATCAATTGGAAAAGGATATAGAAATATCAAACAAATTATCAGAAGATTATAAAAATATAATTGAGAAAGCTGCAACTAAAACAACTATTAAAAAAACATACAATCATAATAATTATCTTAATTATATATCTTCTGAACCTTTAAAAATAAGTGAATTTACTAACCAATTACAACATATTGTGAACTGTGATACTGTCATGTATGACGATAATGATTTTCATGATCATATTGTTGATAATATATTAAAGGATAAATCTGGTAAAGATAAAGTACTTTGTACTGATATAAATAGAAAAAACTTTACTTATAAAGATGAAAATAGCGGCGAATTGATCAGTGATCCTGAATTGGAAAGATTACGAGAACAATTAAAAAAAGGTACTAATATAAGACAAATAAGAAAAGATCTCTTGGATAAATTAGTTACTGAATATGAAGAAAATGGATGTGTTGGTGTTGATCCATATAAACAATTTTCTGATATAATACAAAAGTTAAACTTTGGTTCACCATTTGTTGATCATGTTGCAAAAAAAACATATGTAAAAAGTAAAAATGGAAACGAATTAAAATTAAATAACAACGAATTAGAATACAATGAATATTTACAATTAGAAAAAGAATTTGGTTATGAATTATAAAATGTGTATATTGTCTACCTTGAAACAGATAAATATCTGTTTTTTAATTTTTTCTAACCATATAACATATTGAAATATAATAAATAATAAATTTATTATTTATTATACCTTTGAACACGTATTATTTTTATAAAAACATTTGTGTGAGAGTTGAAAAAAAATTCCAATAAAGATTTATAAAGATTTCTACAAAAAAATAAATTATTTTTAAAAATCAATTACTTTTTTACATTCTTCAACTATTTTTATAAAATCTTCTGCGTCATCTTCTGATAAAAACCATTCTTTATTTGGTTCTATTCTTTTACTTTCTAATCTATCTTGTATTATTTGTTCCAATAAATCCATTTTCTTTTTTGTTTTACAACTTGTGTAATAAATAACTTCGTGTTTATCACTTGTATTATAAACTGACATTCTCTCTTTTAAATCTTTTGCTTTTCCTATTTTATAATGTCCTTGTGCTTCTTTATATTCTGTTGTTATAATATAAATAACATTTTTACCATCTTCAAAAGTTTCTCTAGGTTGCTTTTGTAAAACTTTGCTTTCTAATAGTTTAATCCTATTTTTTAATAATTTATTTTCTTTATTTATTTGATCCAATTCTTGAGTTGTTTTATTATCTTTAATATCAACTTTTCCAGTTAACATAATTTCATATACCCATTTAGATACTAAAACATCAAATTCAGGAGAAATCCATTGAGCAATATTAATAGCAACTTGTGGATGTGACCATGTGTGTCTTTCTCCATTTTTACCATGTTCTTGCTTTATTAATGTGACTACCGGGATTCCGGCCGTCGAACTTAAAACATCTAAAAATCGTTTTGTTTTATCAATAGAATTCCAATGATTGAATTTTTTTCCACCTGCTTTACAGAGATTTGTAATATTAATATATCCATCTGTTTCTCTATGTTCAAGTTGATAATTATCTTTCAATTTAAGAGATTGTATATCTTTTTTAATAACATCTTCTGGAACATCTTTGTATTTAGTCCTATTGAGTTGTTTATTGTTGATATTTATATCAATTTGAAAATTATCATTTTCTTTATTTTTAAAATTAAATTTATTAATTGTAGATTTTTCAACTATTATTCTATATTCATTTGATTTTTCTGATACTTCTTTTAATTTAATTTCTAATGTTAATATTTTTTTATTTTGTTCATTATTTTCTTTTAATAATATATTATTTTTTTCTTCTAATAAATTTAATTTTAAATCATATTCATTTTTCTGTTTATTTATTTTATCTTGTAATTTATTTACTTCATCTTGTTTTTCTTCTTTTAATATTTTTATTATATTATTTATTTTTTTACAAGTTTCACTTTTTTTATGTTTTGCTAAATCTGTTTTACGTTTTACTATAGTAAAACACATATCGCATTTTATTTCAAATTTTTCCATTTTTATAAACATATATTTTTCTATTTATATTATAAATACACTTTAAATAAGATTGAGTTTTTTAATTTTTTCTAACCATATAACATATTGAAATATAATAAATAATAAATTTATTATTTATTATACCTTTGAACCCGTTTTATTTTTATAATTTATTTTTTTATATTTTTATAAAAAAATTTGTGTGAGAGTTGAAAAAAAATTCCAATAAAGATTATAAAAATTTCTATAAAAAATGTTTTATAAAAATAATATAATTAAATTTTATAAAATAATATAATTAAATTTTATGAAATAATATAATTAAATTTCATTGAACAACTATATTTATATACATAATCTTTTGATAAATAAGATAAAATTCTCAAATTGTTAATATAATATATAATTTATAAATTACAGAACGATACTCCGTTTATTTGAGACATGATACTCTTTTTTGGAATTGTTATTACTTTAATGATTTTTGTAAAAATAATTTATTATTTACCAATAATAAATATTATAAATGAATAAATTGAATA
>Ga0214919_10010514_pt1 | contig 11709 bp, 11 predicted proteins | sample LL1503_MetaG_FD_177994 | JGI IMG/M metagenome (GOLD analysis project Ga0214919, IMG submission 177994) | Freshwater microbial communities from Lake Lanier, Atlanta, Georgia, United States - LL-1503 | ecosystem: Environmental > Aquatic > Freshwater > Lake | place: USA: Georgia | collected...
ATTGGGGCGGACGATCTCTAAAGTAGGGGGAACCGTAGGTTCCCCTACTTTAGAGATCGTCCGCCCCAATTCCATCATCAAACTCGTCATCTCCAGTTGCCGTCTGTTTGAACGAATCGTCGCGCTCATACTTGATTTTGGCACCTGTCCAGGCCCCCTTCTCCTTCTTCTCAAACTTGCCAAACTTCTTGTCCATATACGCATGCACTTCTTTCGGCGAAGGCGCGCCCTTTCCGTAAGTACTTTGGTACCACACTGTGAATTCGCTGTTAAGCTCCGTCTTCTTAATCTTGCCATTTGGATCCACCACAATCTTCTCGCGGATAAACTCGGCAATGAAGTCCTGGCTTTCCTGGTATGCTTTGCTGGCCTGATTCACGATATCACACTCGCCCACCTTACCATCCGTCTTGAACGCCCGTTGCACCAACATATACATAAACGTGTATTTCCAGTAAGCAAACTTATCAACAATTGTTCCATCCACTAAGAACTGAAACGGTTTGTCTGGGTCATCATGCACCGGATTTTCCGTAAATAGTGATTCGAATGGTACCTCGCGAATACGTCTCCAAGTACCGAAATCCTGCGACTTGACTTCCATGCGAACGTTACTGCACAAAATCAGCTTGAACTGCGGATAATAAATCATTGTTTTGGTGGAATATGGAGCACGACACTGAATCGGGTCCAAACCACTGGTAAGCTGTTTCAACGGACCTTCCAGAATCGCATCTTTCTTGGACGGCTCCATAATCACTGCATATCGGACACCCTTGAGTTCCGCCAACTCCGCGGATGTACCACCGACTTTTGCTCTATCTTGTGTAATCGCAGACAGGGGAACCACGCCCTTGTACTCGCCCATAATCTCGTCAATCAGCGTTGTCAATACCGATTTGCCGTTACGACCTTCACCAATGTACATATGGAACGTCTGTTTGTCTGGGGTACCAAGCAACATCGACGCCAAATGGTCCCACATATAATCGCGCAACTGGGGTCTCGGAAACAGTTTTGCCATAAAGTCATTGATTTCGGCAATTGTCTTGGCATCATTGTTTGCGACATAATCAATGCAAGTTGATTTGCTCACATAATCTTCCGGATATCCCTTTCTGAACACTTTTTCCTTGAAATCCACCACGCCGTTCTCAAAACACAGAAGGTAAGGATTGATATCTAGCTTGTCCATGAACAGCGGGTCGTGAAACAACTCCTTCGCCTCCGTCATGATATTTTTCTTGTCGTTCGTCGTAACCAACCGCAATCGGATATCCAGAATTTTTCCCATTTTTTTCTTCAGTGTCTTTATCAAATCGTTGGTTTCGTCTTGGCTTTCCAGCGCATCAATTGACGTTTCAATCCCCTTCAATTTGCTCGCATAAATGTCGTTGAGATCCGTGGAAATCGCCTTTCTCAAAGTGGTTCCCGAATCAATTTCTACCCAGCGGTGGTTGTGGAATTTGTACCAGATATTGTGCTTGATGCTTACACACACATACTCGTCCTTGTACAACTGTTTCAAAACATTCGCAATATCGAAATCGCCACACGGTTTTCCATTGCCTTTGCCACCCTCGTTGTAATCGGACATCATCGGCGCAATCGTCTTGTCAATGTAGTAATCCACACTTTCATTGCGTACTGCGCGGAATTTCGCGGAGGCGTCCTGTTTTGACCAGTGCATAATGGAACGCCGGGTTAGAATCGCCGCGCCTTTTTTGCAATCGAATTTCTGCCACTTTTCATACATATCCTGAATATCCGAGAATTTAAAATTGGCGGACTGGGCACTGAACGCCACCCAAGTAATGAATAGCAAATTGCACGTCTCCGACAACGCCATACCAACGCGCAACCATTTCTCATAACTGCCGGCGCCGTAATACTGTTCGGGCAATGTCATCGTGTATTTATGAGTTTCCACCAACTCATAATCGCGCACAGTCATTTGGTTCAGCGTTTCTTGAACCACCATATCCAGTTCTTGGTGCGATTTGACGTAGAGAATCGCTTCCAAAACACCCGAATTTGTTACAAAATGATTGTTGCTTGTAGGACCCGCATAAGTGCGTTTCTTTTGACCACCACCGGCAACAATTGCATTGTCAAACGACACATTTGGATTTAACGGAAACTCGGGAAATCCAGTGTATCTCGCCGACAAATACTGGATCTTCTGCGCAATCTTGAAACTTTTTAAAGGAACGTAATCCGTCATCGGCTCATTGTCCGCCGGGTCAAACTTGTTCTCGTAAATGTGTGTGAGTTTGTAAGGCTTGTGGTCCGGCTTCCTGCTCCCGAAAAGTTGCCATCCCGTGTTTCCACTGCTGATTGAGCTGTCAAACACCTGGTCCCACTTGTTTGTAATGGGCAAACCCTTCCACATCGCGCCGATTTTCTCCAAAACCTTGGTCCGCAAATGCATCTGGACTGCACGGCTGGCTTTGATTCCAATCAACAAATGGATACCATCCTTAGTCAAAGATTTGTCGCCGTCTTCCACTTGATTCACCTGGTCTTTTTCCATTACAAATATGTAGAAGGGGGTTTCATCAAATCGGTAGATGTCTTTCAGAATGACTAAATAAAGGGAAACCAAATCGTCGATGTGGTCTTTGGTGTGGATTCGCGAAGTTACCGAGGCGTCGTACTTCAAATCAAGGTCAACCAAGATTGGTGCCGAATCTTCGCGCTGTATCTCGGTTAAGAACTCGTCTTTTCCGCCCTCAATGCAATATTTATAATATAAATTTAAGAAATCGCCGTATTTCTCGTCAGGAATGTTGTATTTTCCGCCATAAACCTGTTCTTTGTCGCCGGGCTTGCTCGGAATTCGCGTGTTTGTTTTTATTGATTCTTTTGGTGCATCTTTTGGCACTGAATGTGCTTTCATAAATTCTTCGTATTTTTTTATAGCTGACATTGTTACAGATTATATTATAGTGTTTTATATTTTTAACTCGTTTTAAAAATTTTTGTTCAATTTTGCAGAATTAAAAGTATTGGATTCCAATAAATCTAACGAATAGTATATACGCAAAATGAATTTAAAACGGTTATTATACACGGATTTTGGGCAGTTACTGATATCCATTATGCTGGGACTCGGTCTTGCCACAATGTTTAGACAAGTGTGCGAAGGCAAGAACTGCCTCATTTTCAACGGACCAGTTATCAGCGAGATTGACGGAAAAACATACAAATTCGGCGAATATTGTCACAAATATGTTTTGAATCCGGTTTCTTGCAATAAAACCAAAATAATCATTGAAATTGACCACCCAAATGATATTGCACAATAATCTGTTTAGGAGCAAATCGGTCAGAATTATACAATGTTCTCTATTGTATAATTTATAAAATGGATGTCACTCGGATTTCAGATTTGCCAAATAACAATGGAATTGGATACTCAGGTTCTGGATACTCGGCCGAATCATCAAGTAGAGATGCTGGTTCGCGTGGTACCAGTGCAGGACAACAATATCAGCCGTTAAACATTCATCAAAACCCCTACGGGATTCCAGAGCCGACAGATACGAAATTGCCGATGATGGGACAAAGTATGGGCCAAAGTATGGGCCAAAGCCAAAATCAGATGATGAGTCAAGAACATTTTGGAGGCGGTTCCGGTGGATTTAGTGGCGATTCCATGCAACGCGCCCCTCCCCCCATGATGAACCGAGGATTTACTCAAGACACGGAAATGTATCAAAATGACGAACAAATACGACCCAACCATATTCCTTCGGCGAAACTGACAACAGACTATTTGCGCGAATACGAAGACCGAATGGTGAAAATGACGGATGAACATCAGAAGGAGAAACACCGCAAAGATTTGGTTGGTTCTCTCTATGACGAGTTCCAAACACCCATTTTGATTGGCGTTTTGTTTTTCCTTTTTCAGATTCCTTTCATTAATACGTTGATGTTTAAGTACCTGAGTTTTATGAAAATATACAATGAAGATGGAAATTTGAATTTGTACGGACTCATGTTCAAAAGTGTTTTGTTTGGATTCACGTATTTTGGATTTGTGAGACTGACTACCTTTGTGTAAAATATTTGTTTATAATATATGAGTGTTTTTTTAGAAAATAAAGAAATACAAAAAAAACCGAATTCGGAATCATCACCCAAAAGCTCTACAAAAACAAAAAAACCAGAGCGAATTTTCATAGGAACTGACCGCAAGATTGGCGAAGGAAGTTTCAAAACTGTATATTCTTGCAAAATAACCAACGAAGATAATGCATTCTTTGAGTTACCACAGGGCACTGATGAAAACAAGTTATGTATTGCGAGTATTGATATTTCTAAATTAATACAAAGACAAACCCGTAATGATAAAACATTTAATACAACATTATTTAATGAGTATATTGCTCAACCTTACGACAAAAAATGGTATAAAGAAGAATTGAATATCAGAGAGAGAAAAATGTTTGAATCTATAATTAATAAAGAAATTCGTAGTATTGAACAAGAAATTGAATTGCAAAAAGAACTTTTTCAAAAACAGCTTGCACCCCAAATATATGATCATGCAAATGACTACACAAACATCTATTATATATTAGAAGAAAAATGTGGATTATCCCTGGTTAACTACATTCGTATGTATTCTGACCAATTAGAAAATGTTCCAGAAAACGAAAATGGAACATATAATTATAAAGGCACCATTATAGAGAAACTTCCATATACCGACGAAACCGTTTTTAACAAAATTGTGAATTTAACACAAAAGCTTGCAGATGCTGGTTATATAAATACTGATTTAAAACCAGAAAATACGTGTACAAAAATTGGCGCAGATGGTTCATTGGCGGATATCATTGCGCTAGATTTTGACCCTCAATTTTTTATAAATATTAATTTGTCATTGGAAAGAGAAAATTTATTGAAAAATGCAAAAATATTTATGCTAACATTATTTATTGCATATTTGGGTAAATGGCGCTACATAAAATTTGTAGAGGAAATTGTAGAAAAACATTTGACCCGTAAAAAAATAAGTGATATGATAACCTTTTTTGCGAACTATCAACTAATTTGTCTTAGAGACAGACATCCATTGTACATGTTATACCACTATATTATTGGGTTAACAAGTGAATCATTAACAAGTTGCATTGACAACCGAAGCCCTGAAAAAATAACATATCTTACCAATAAAATATGCCAGTATATATTTTTTGGTGTTGGGGACGGTCGTGGGAAGAAAACCAAAGGTTCAAAGCGAATCAAGGTTATAAAAGGTTCTAAGAGAACCAAAAGGACCAAGAAATAAAATGCTGTATTTGAATAAAACATTTTATTTGTGCATTTAACGTCGTTTGCTGTAACGGCGTTTTTTAGATTTTTTAGATTGGTTTCGTTTTTTGCCTCCAGAACTTCTAGCAAATGTTTTTTTTAACCACCTACCAGTATCAGTTTCACTAAATTCAAAAACAACATATTGTTGTCGTGTTCTTTCATAATATTCTTTTGCTGCGGAATCTAATCCAATTTCTCTTGCAAATGTATCAAATTTACCTTTTGGAATATACCAGGTACCATATTTTTGCTTTATTTCGTCATTTGTATATTTTTCTTTGTCTGGTACAAAAGTTGTTGGACATTCCATTATATAACGAAAGTAATCGGGATACCTATCTGGTGACATATTTGCCTTATAAAATTTTTCTAATAAATATTTTAAAAAAAGTTTTTGTATTTCTTTCTTATTGGGGTCTGTTTCAACCAAAAATGCATCGTACTGTTCTTTTACTTTTTCGCCACACATTTTATAGCCAGTTTTAATGTCTTCCCAAGAACGTTTCTTATCTATACACGTTGCGTAGTCATTCTGCTTTGTAGGACACATAGTATTCATAACCTGATGTTGAAATTCAGTTGCCATTTCTTTTGCAACTTTGGCATTTTGTTGTTGTTGAGTTAATTGAATCGGCGCGTTCACTTTAATAATATGGGTTTTGACTTCTTTGTCAAGATTAAGTGGTCCAAGTTCTCTATAATCGGATGACATCTCTTTAATAATAGGTTTTTTGACTTCTTTGTCAAGATTAAGTGGTCCAAGTTCTCTATAATCGGATGACATCTCTTTAATAATAGGTTTTTTGACTTCTTTGTCAAGATTAAGTGGTCCAAATTCTCTATAATCGGATGACATCTCTTTATAAAATACCCAAATATTTTAATTTTTAAGGCCGATACGATATAAAAACAATCTAAATACTAAATATACAAATGAGTAGTCAAAATCTTCGTTCCATCATCATTGATTTCACCAATGATTTAACCAAGGTTTTCCCCGAGTATGCATTTTTGTGGGAAAAGTGGTTAACTGCTGACGATGCCGAATACGAGAAATTGAACCAGCATTTTATGGCCGTATTCCCTGAAAGATTCTTTGACATTATGAATTCCAATATGGAGATTTTCAGCGCCGAATCCAACGCAAATGTGATGTTTTTGCCCGATGTGGATTTTAAGCTTCTGTTTAATTGTGCAGGCGTCAGCGAAGGAACCAAGACATCCATGTGGAAATATTTGCAACTTTTATTGTTCACGGTTTTGGGTGATATGAAAGACACCGCTAATTTCGGCGAAACTTTGAATATGTTTGAGTCGATGGACGAAAACGATTTGCAGGAAAAAATGAAAGAAACCATGGAAGGACTTGGTGATTTTTTCAAGGGCTTTGATTCGACAAATGAAGAAGGACCCGTGAACGAAGGACTAAACGAAGAGCCCGTGAACGAAGAGCCCAATAACGAAGAAAGTTCTCCAGAAGAAGAATCATCTGGTTTCAAATTGCCCAAAGGGTTTAATGTACCCAAAGGGTTTAATGTACCCAAAGGATTCAAGTTGCCAAAACCCGAGATTATCCAGGAACATATGAAAGTATTGATGGAGGGAAAGTTGGGAAAGTTGGCAAAAGAGTTGACGGAAGAATTCACGGGTGATTTGAAAGATGTGTTTGATGAAACCGATAAGGACAAATCCATGAAGGACATCATGGCCCAGTTAATGAAAGACCCCAAGAAAATAATGGGAATTATGAAGAAAATCACCGACAAACTCCAGAATAAAATGCAAAGTGGCGATATTTCACAAGATGAGTTGATGAAAGAGGTTGCGTCGCTCGTAGAGAAATTCAAGGAAATGGGTGGAGGCGAGGATTTTATGAAGAATTTCACGAGCGGTCCGTTTGCCAAGATGTTCAAGAATATGGCGGGTGGCATGGCAGGAAGCATGGCAGGAGGAGGGGCATCCGCAAATCAGATGATGCAAATGGGTAAGCAGTCAGCAATGAAGGAGCGTTTGAGAAAAAAGATGGAAGAAAGAAAGATGCGAGAGGCGTTACAGTCGCAGGTGTTAGCACAGTCGCAAGCGTTAGCACAGTCACAAGTGCAGGCGTTAACACAGTCACAGACCCAACAATTAGCTGAAGGTTCTAGCAAAAACATTGTTGTAAAAATTGGAGACGAGAAGCAGGAGAAGTCAGGGCTTAGGCCACCGTCGGCTAACGCCTTAAACGCAGTACCTTTAAGCGAAGACGAACTGGTTGCCCTGTTCAAAACCGACAAGAAGAAAAAGAAAGGCAAGAAATAAAGTAAACAAAGGATTAATTAAAACTATTAAAAATATAAAGGTTCTTTTTATATTTTTACATATGTTTGACGTAGTAATTCCCCTAGGTCCAAACGATTTGGAAAACATAGAGAAGCAAATTGCTTGTACAAAAACCAATGTTGTCGGGTTGCGGAATATTTATATTGTCACTCCGATTCTCAATTTTTTTACTTCAAATTCCATTGTAATTGACGAGTCCATTTTTCCATTCATTGACCAAATCGCAGTATATCACGGCAAAGATAAACGAAACGCGTGGTATCTGCAACAGCTCATCAAATTGTACGCGGGTTTCGTCATACCTGGAATTTTGGACCGTTATTTGGTCATTGATGCCGACACCTTTTTCTTAACTCCGACCACATTCATCAATTCGGAAAACCAATGCCAGTACAATTTTGGAAGAGAATACCACTGCCATTACTTTGATCACATGTCAAGACTCCATCCGGAATTAACACGCGTCTATGAATTGTCGGGCATTTGTCACCACATGATGTTTGAAATCCGATTTATCCAAGAATTGTTTGACTTGGTAGAGAAAAAAGAGGACAAACCTTTCTGGATAGTATTTTTGGAAAAGGTGGAACCGTGGCTACGCCACGGATTTGGGTCTGGCGCGTCCGAATACGAGTTATATTTCAACTACGTTTGCAAATTTCATTCCAATGAAATTGAGGTGAGAGAATTATGTTGGGAAAATGTGCGAAAACTGGATTTTACTATGGAAGTCAATTACATTTCGCACCACCACTTCAATCGGGAGTAGGGAACCTACGGATTCAGCGAAGCTTATGCCCCTACGTGGTCGCTTCGCTTACCCCTCCCTTATGTAGAGAAGTTTAATCGGGAACCTACGGTTCGGCGACGCTTCGCTTACCCTCCCTTATTTAGGAAAACCTAATGTTTTATTTATAGGTTCTTAACCGAAATTAGTAAATAAAGGGAAGGTATAAGCAAAGCAAAAAAAGGCGGAAGCCCGAAGGGCTGTATCCGTAGGTTTCCTTTAAAACTGAAAATTTTACAAAACAATTTATAATTACAAAACAATAATTATAAAATGACAAAATACACGTTGATACCGCATTACAACAAATCGTTGATGGAAACCCAGACTTGGCACCGAACTTTGGAGAATGGCAAGCAAGTTACACTCAAAGTATCTACCACGTATCGCTGTTTCAAAATAGAAATTGAATTGACCGATGCAGAGAAAGCAGAAATTCTCAAAATGGATACAATCAAGTTAGACAACTATTCGTTCATTCCAGATGAAATGGAAGGATGCGACGTAGATTGGGAAATAGTGAGAGAAGAAGATTTTACGGAAGAAGAGAGAGAAGAAATTACAGAAGACTTAGACATTGATTTCTTAGACGACGATTGGACCTGCTCCGATGACACCAGTTTTGAATTATTGTGCGGATGTGATTTGGAAGACCCAATGGCTTAATTTGAGCCATTTGCTAATAAATTTATCTTTGAAAAACGGTTCGAAATTTGGAACATTTATATTGGTCAAATCGGTCCACGAATCAATAACGTAAATCGGCAATTCTCCCTCAGTGTAATGCATCAATGCGTCAATGAATGGGCTTTTCAACACAATTGGTATAGACCTCAAATACATGGCCTCCCACAACCGGTGCGTGTCTACGCCATGTCCTTCCGGACAAATACACCATTTATATTGGGCCAGCCTCTTCACGTTTTCTGCAAATGGAAGCATCGGCAAAAACTCGTATTGGTCGTTGAACGCATTATAACATGGTTCCCTTTTTTCTCTATTTGTGTAAATGTTAAAGTTGAAATAAACATTTTGGGTTTTTTTTATTGGACCAATCATCAAATTCTCTACTTTGCCGTGGTCCCACATTGAGTTGGCAATCCCAATTGGCAGAATCCGCATTTTAGGATGGATAAAACAGAGATTTTGCCCCCACCAAAGAACTAGTTTTTTCGAATTCAGAATTTTTTGAACTATCGGTTCCGATTCAGTCAAGTTGAAGTCCGAGTTGTGAGTAATTAACGTAAATGGATTTTTTAAGTGGATCAATTTCTCTGCAAATTGTTTTAGCAAATGGTTATAGACAAATAAAATTGGCGGATTGTCAAAGGGTGCATCAATGTCATCCAGAATCTGGTGTTTCTCTATTTGCTCAAAAATCACGGGATTGTACAAAAAATCGCTTGCCGTTCCCAAATACATATCCGCGATTTGTTGGAGACGCTCTCCACTGATGATGTCTTCTGGTTCAAACATTTCTTTTGTATTAGACTTAATATCGTTTAACTTTTATATTTAATTTCAACGATAAAGTAATCATGTTCTCTCTCGTCTTGGTTTGTTTAGAGAATTTCCAGGAATACATTTTGACAAACATTGCGCAACTGTTGCGACTAGGGCATACCGAGATTTACGTTTTAACGAATGAGCGACTTTTTTCCGAGTTTGAACCTTTTGCTCCCTTTCTAAAATTGGTGGCAGTAGAGACGCTGGATGACCCATTCCGATTCAATCAGGTCTCCACCTTGGATAAAGGGTTTCGTGGCGGGTTCTGGTTCCATACTTCAGCAAGATTTTTTGTTATCCACGCGTTTATGGTGAAATATGGGGTGAAAGATGTTATCCATATAGAGAATGATGTCCTTCTCTACTATGATTGTAATAAAGAATTAGCAGACACATCATTATTGATTGATAAAAAACTGTACATTCCATTTGACACTGATGAGAGAAACATTGCAAGTATTGTTTATATTCCGGACGCTGATATTTTTTCAAAAATTTTGGGACATTATGATTTTGCAAAAAACGATATGTATAATTTCAGCGAAATTCGGAAAAATACCGGACTTATCCAGAATTTGCCGATTTTTGTTAGAGATGATTCGGACCCAGTTCGGTCCTTTGTTACAAATGGATTCCAAAAATACATATTTGATGCGGCGGCCATTGGCCAACTGGTTGGAGGCGTGGATCCGCGGAACGCGGGTGGAGATACGCGTGGATTTGTGAATGAAACGTGTGTGATAAAATATAAGGACGAAGGCGAAATAATTTGGAAAGAGATAGATGGTTTCAAAAAACCATTTATCCAGACTAAGGGTGTTGAACACCCCATTTTCAATTTGCATATTCATTGCAAAGACCTTGCATCTTATTGTGGTTAAATGGCGGAACGACGAGTTATTTTTAGCGCCTCTTCTTTTCCATAAACAGCGCCGATTTTGATGAATTTGTCGGTCTCTCCATCTTTGTAATGTCTCAGAAAATACTTGATGCAATTCAAATCGTGTTCATTCACATCTGCAATATCATTGAAAAACCGGGATTTGGGGTCCGCTTTCTCTACGAGAACTGCGATAATTTTATCATCACCGCCATTCTCGTCCTCGGTATAAATACCGCCGATCACTTTGCAAGAAACCATTGTTCCAGGATGTATTGCATAATCGCACAAAATGATGATATCTAGGGGATCGCCGTCGTCAGACAACGTATTCGGGACATAACCATAATTGTATGGGAATACGTTTGAATTGTGCAGTATTCGATCCAATACTAGGCATTGGTTTTCTTTGTCAAATTCGTATTTGAGGTTGGAACCCTTGCTAATTTCAATAAATGCCTTTAACTCGTATGTGTTCGCCTTTAACTCGTATGAGTTCGCCTTTAACTCGTAAGGGTTTGCATTTATATCCGCAGTTGCCTTTACGTCAGTGTTGCAATCCATTTGTATTTAGTTATTTGAATAAAAGTTTTATATGCATTTTGTTCAGAATCTGTTATTGATACTCGGCGTTAAACCCCTTTCGGCGCAAAATAGTTGGATGCCAGTATAGAAACCGTTCCCAAGACTTTCTTCCAATTTAGTAATTCATTATCAAATGCGATTCCATACACATAGGACATAACCACTCCAAAGTAGGAGAGAGGTGCATATACTTCAGGTTCTAATCGGTAAGATGCAAAAAATCTCAAAAAATAACCAACGGTTCCGATGATACCATTGATTATTACCGCGAGTCCTACACGACCTTTGTCTGCGGACTCTA
>Ga0214919_10010517_pt1 | contig 11708 bp, 11 predicted proteins | sample LL1503_MetaG_FD_177994 | JGI IMG/M metagenome (GOLD analysis project Ga0214919, IMG submission 177994) | Freshwater microbial communities from Lake Lanier, Atlanta, Georgia, United States - LL-1503 | ecosystem: Environmental > Aquatic > Freshwater > Lake | place: USA: Georgia | collected...
GTAGACGCAATATTCTTCACCCAGAGGGCCAAAATAGGTATTCATGAAACTATCCATATTAATATAATAATCATAGATTATATTTTTTTGTATTGTTTTATTGTTGTTGCTAAATATCTAATTTTTTATAAGAAATAAAAGGAAAGAATAAAAGAAAAGGAAAAAACTACTTAAATACATTCCTTAAAAACTTAAATAATGACTACAAATAGTTCCTATACAACGCAAAATGATTTATTGCTAAAAAACCTATTGGTGTTCTATAATACAAATGAAAATGACAATCTAGATAATATGCTTCGAATTATTACTGGTGAGTCTAAAATTTCCCTTAGGATTGTTGACTGGTTTGCAACCAATTACGCCAAGAAATTTTATACATTGTATACAATTGACCAAACAATAGATAATGTTGCCAGAAGGTTTAAAGTTTACGACGACTATAAGTTGAAGTTGAAAGCATATAGTAAGCGCCGATTTGACCCATTTTGTCGCTGGGACCGCATCAGTATTCCTTATAAGAATGGGACATCTATTGAAACCACAATTGGTCAGCTTAATTTTTTCAAGTGGGCTTTAGAAAACAAGGTTGTAGATTATATTGGCGATAATTATGAGACAATAGAGAAGGATATGAATAGCCGCAATAGTACGTCAAAACGTAAGGAAACAATTGTTGATAATTCAAAGACTAGGAAGAAGCGTGAAGAGCTATCAATTTCGGCAACCAAAAGTATTAAGAAGGAGAAGGTTGAAATTGTGGTACAGTTTAACTAAAAAATAAATAAGCAAAATTTCATATTAAAAATAAGTATTTATACATTATTAGACATCATAATTTATAAATGGGAAATACACAATCGATTCGTAAAATTAATTTTGAAGACATGCAAACTGTTACGAAAAATCCTGAAATATATTTGCTAATCAATACTCTACCTTCAGGCGACCATCAATGCTGCCTAATTCACGGCACTGTTAGTTCTACTCAGGAAGAAATGGCAATTAATAAATATCTTAAGGAAAACAAAGCAGTAAAAATCATTATCTATGGAAAAAATTGCAATGATGACAGCGTTCAGAAAAAATACCAGCAATTATTGACACTTGGGTTTTTCAATGTATATGCTTACTATGGTGGACTATTTGAATGGCTAATGCTTCAGGACATATATGGTCCAGATTTATTTCCAACAACAAAAATAGAAAAAGATATACTCAAATTTAAAGCTTGTCCAACACTCAATATATCACTTTTAGAGAATTAATTAAATATCTGGAAACATCAATGAGCTTATTATAGACTTACCCCTTTTAGAAATTGGTTTTTCCTTTTCTATTAGTAATGGACTAAATAACGGATAAGTTGTCGGACTAGTTAATGGAGAAGTTGTTGGACTAATTAAAGGTGGCAGTTGTAGTCCAGTATTTAAATTAAAATCAAGTACATCCAGAGCCATATTAGATAAATGGTCTGCTCGTTTATTATACTCTCGATAAATGTGTGTAAACACAATTGTTTCAAACTTTTCTTTTAAGCCTTGGACTTCTTGGTACAACTCTTGTAATCCTACATTTTTTACCTTATATTGTCCATTGATTTGATTAATTACGAGCTGGCTATCACCATAAACATGTAAACATTTTATATCTCTATCTAGTGCTTCTTTTAGACCCAATATTAGAGCACTGTATTCAGACTGGTTGTTAGTTTTAGTTCCAATATATTGACACGAAGCCCATATTTCTTGTCCATTATGAAATATAACAGCACCTATTCCAGCCGGTCCTGGGTTTCCTCTTGAAGCACCATCAAAGTTCATTGTATACTCTGATTGAGGGAATATTTTAATATTATTTGGACTTACATTAGGACTAGACTTGTTAGAACTTGTATTAGAACTTGTATTAGAACTTATATCAGAATTAGGACTAGACTTGTTAGTAGGCTTTACCTTGTATTTTAGCGCCACAGGAATAATAATACTAAGATTGGGTTTATTATTTTGAGAAGACATTTTTATAATTATATAATTAATATTTATTTTATATATTGTATTTTTTTGTAATATTTATAATTCAATTTTTATATTAAAAATTAATTATAATAGTAGTATATATTAATTATAAAATGTTACCTACAAGTTTTCTAGTATTGGTTTTTACTTTCTTTTTGTCATGTAGCTCCTTCACTAATTATATAGTGGTTAAGGGCGACACTGAATGTCCAATTGTCACTAGTGTTGGTGACCGTCGGTCCAATAAGAATTCATTACGAATTGTCCAATACAATGCTGAATGGCTTTTTGTTGACTATAATAATAACGCCAAATGCCCTGGTACTGGCTGTCCATGGCAAACTGTATCTGACGCCGAAACTCATTTATCTTATGTCGCCAATGTTATCAAAGGGTTAAATCCTGATATTATTAATTTCTGTGAAATAGAAGGATGTGATGAGCTTAATATGTTGATTAATGGTCTAAATGACACAAGTTACAAGCCATATTTGAAGCAGGGTACGGATACTAGCACGGGACAGAATGTAGGCATGTTAACCCGTATAGACCCATTAACAAGTCTGTATCGCAGCGAAGAACGAGTGTCATATCCTGTACCTGGCTCCAAATGCGGTTACACGGGTGAACCTGGGACGTCTGGCGTTAGCAAACATTACATTACCGAGTTTAATTTAGGTGGTTATAAAACCGCATTCATTGGCGCGCATTTCTTAGCTTATCCAACTGACAAGACACGCTGTGTTGAAAGAGAGGCGCAGGCGCAAGTTATACAAAATGTGATTTCTAGTTACATTAACAATGGTTACGAGATTATCTTTTTAGGCGATTTGAATGATTTTGACGCAGAAGTACCTGACATTAATTCGGATAAACCTATATCATATACTCTAGATACACTGAAGGGGCTATTTGGTGAAAAAAAAGGCACATATACCCTGACAAATGCCGCATCAAAAATGGCACAATCGGAGCGCTATAGTGACTGGTATGACTCCGACTCGAATTGCGCAACTAGTTCTCAAAAAGATTACTCAATGATAGACCATGTGCTAATGAGCTCCAAGATTTTCTCAAAAGTTTTAAAGGTTTCAATTTATCATGGCTACAACGAATATTGTGGAAAACTTAATTCAGACCATTACCCAGTGGTTGTTGATTTGTCTTTTTAATAGCAACGTGTTATATGTATTATTTTTTTATATTTTCTAAACAAATAATATATAAAATAAAATGCCTGAATCCGTTAATATTGTGAAACGTATGTATGAAAAACGCAAATTCCTAGTGCTTGTATTTTCTAATTTATTGGCGCAATTGGGTATCACATATTACGTAATGAATAAGACGAATAATCCAGATATTAGTATTATACCACTCTTCATTGCCCAAATACTCATTATTCTTTTAATTGTGTTTGTTCCAATGCCTGAATTCATGAAATTCGTGTTGTTCAGTCTTTTTTCATACACATTTGGTCTTTCATTAAGTAGATACAAACAAAAATACAGTCCGTTGGCACTTGATGCGGCAGTTCAAGGCGCAATGTCCGTGTTCGGTGTCATGTTGGCAACCGGTGTAGTATTAACGGCCGGTGGTATTCGATTAGGATACAAATTTGGCGCCTTTTTATTCTGGGCACTACTGTTACTAATTATTTTTCGTTTGATTTTTGTTTTGGGAGCAAAAATGAGCCAGGGGCACAAGTTGCTTTCGTTTACAGGCGTCATATTATTCGCATTGTATGTACTTTATGATACAAATGTCATTTTACAGCGAAACTACAATGGCGGATTTATTAGAGCATCAATGGACTACTATTTAGATATTGTTAATTTGTATTCTAGTTTGATTGGGTCAAATAACTAGATGTAACCGCATATAACCGCGACCAATTTGTCCTTTTCATCTCTGACAATTTGAAACGGTTTGCCGCAGCCATATATTTTATTTCGCAATACATAAAAGTCACACAACTCTTTTGGTGAATGTGGTCCGATTTGTTTGCCAGAAGCAATCAATGTGCCATGTCTGAAAATACAACAATTCAGCTTTTCAATTACAATTGGGTCTTGACAATGCGGACAAAAAACAATAATTTCCTTCATTAAATTTGGTTCCATTATAAATATATTCTTTATTATAAGAAATATATTTATATTTTTATTTTATTGTATTTGTTTTACTACTAGGCTATTTTATTCTGCGATTTGTAAGAAATGATTGATTGATATAATCCATTCATCAATAATCTGACTATTTTGAAATATATCTAAGTTTCCATTTAGAACCAATTGTGCCGCCTTTATTCCAGTAGTTTCATTTAGAAACGCATTATGATAATCATGGCACGCTGTTAAATATGCTAACGGAATCACCTCCTCGCCAACACGTGCCCGTTTATGGATGCGTTCATAGCATTTTGTCGGGTCTGTATTCACATAAATGACATCATTTACTGGAAAATCCTTAGCAAACTCGTCAAACCAATTCAAATAAATCTGATACATTACGTCTTCGATTTTGCCTTGGTCGTATAACATCTTCGCAAACACAAATTTGTCAGTGTATAAACTGCGCTCTGTAATAATTATGTACTTATTTTGTTTATTAATTTTTTCATTGTCTAAAGATACTTTATTCATAATATCTCGAACAGTCTCTCTCAAAATTGTAAGTCGCGAAATATAAGCCATCATTTGAAAGGCAAATGAATACTCCTTCTGATTTGCGTAAAATTTCTGGAGCATTGTGTTACCATCTTTGTCCTTAATTTTCTCCCACTCATCCACCGGCTCTCTTAAAAATACTATATTACTATTCTCCTTAAATATTGTCTTTAGGGTCTCCAACAATGTGGATTTGCCTGAGCCAATATTTCCCTCAATAGATACAATAGTAATGTAGTCGTTAAGCGCCATCTTAGTTATTATTATTATTTATAATGTTATTTTTATTTTGTTTTTCTAATTCAATTTTTATTTTTGAAACAAAAAAAATTGATTTATTAAATAGATTTAAAAAGGAATTTATAAATTATAAATATAACAACCAACTCACATTTAAAATGGACCTCAAACAAATTAAATTATCTAAATCAGAATGGGAATCCATTGAAATCCCAGTAGCTTTTCAAGAAAAAGAAGTATTGGATTTAATAACCACTGGATACTCAGATGTAAATATACGGATTAATAAGACAGATTCTCTCTTTACGTTTTTAAAGATAGAATTTAGTAATGAAATTGAAGATTTCTTATATAATAAATACTTTGCTGAAAAAGTCAAGGAAATCGTGAAGAAATACGGAATTACGTTTATTAAATTTGAAAAGGCTAGAGGGTCTTTAAAGACAAAGGAAATGCATTTGAAAAAGGATGTAACCGGAGGAGGAGTAACCGGAGGAGGAGTAACCGGAGGAGGAGTAACCGAAGAAGAGGTAACCGAAGAAAGAACAATCGAATGTTACATTGATGTTGTATCAAATGTAAAATTAAAGACAAGAGACCAGATTCGTTTGTCTCGTACTGATAATATTGATGAAACCAGTGCAAATATTTACGATTTTGTATTGTTTAGACACTTTGAACAAATGGTTTTAGAAAAGTCAAATGGTAATAAACACTGGCTATTTCATTATTACACTCTTAGTAAATTATTGTCTAATAATGTCGACAAGGTTAATACACATTTACTGCGAGTAATAAATACTTGTTTACAAAATTACGATAATGCGAACGAAGTAGATTTAACATATATTATTGAAAACTCTTATGAATTTATTGAGCGAAATTCAAATTTACTAAAATACAGTGATTTAACTTTATATGAACATCAAAAAGAAATATTCAACGCTGTGAAGAGAGCAAATGCCAAGTTAATATTATATATTGCTCCTACTGGTACAGGCAAGACATTAACTCCTCTTGGTCTATCAGAGGGACATCGTGTAATATTTGTTTGCGCTGCTAGACACGTTGGTTTACAGTTAGCTAGAAGTGCTATTTCGTCTGGAAAAAAAATTGCGTTTGCCTTTGGATGCTCTTCAGCAGACGATATTCGCCTCCACTATTTTGCCGCAGCTGATTATACAATTAATAAGCGCGGGGGTGGTATTAAAAAGGTTGACAATTCTAATGGTATTAAGGTTGAAATAATCATTTGTGATATTCGCTCCTATTTGCCAGCAATGTATTATATGTTAGCATTTAATAAAGCTAATGAAATTGTTGTTCAATGGGACGAGCCTACAATTACAATGGATTACAAAGACCACACACTTCATCAAATTATTAAAAAGAATTGGAGTGAAAATATGATACCAAATATGGTTCTATCATCAGCAACTTTACCAAAAGAACATGAGCTAGGACAAACTATTACCGATTTTAGAGAAAAATTTACAAGCAGAATGTCGCCTATTGTTGATATTGTTAGCATTGTAAGCCACGATTGTAAGAAGACAATTCCTCTTCTCAATAACAATGGATATGTTATTATGCCTCACTATCTAAGTGACAATTATGAAGAAGTTCTAAAAGCAGTTAAACATTGTGAAGATAATTTGACATTATTACGCTATTTTGATTTAAAAGAAACGGCTAGATTTGCCATGTATGTTGAAAGGAATAATTATGTTAAATCAGCAGCAAAGTTTTCCAGAAATTTTATAAATGTTACGGACATTGATATGAAAAGCATTAAAATTTACTATTTAAAGGCACTTAAAAATATTAAACCAGAGTCTTGGACTTCCGTTTACACTTCTTTCATGCTAGGCAGAAAGAAGCGAATTAGTCATAATAGCGCAATTGATACTACTGGTAATAAAATTATTAAAACCAGAAGCTTGGGTTCCGCTGAAACTATTATAAATTCCAACTCAATTAATGGGTCTAATTTAACCAGAATGTCATCAACTTCTTCTACTCCTAGTCCTAGTCCGGTAGAGCCCAATGGCAGTTGCGCTATTTACATCACAACAAAAGATGCGTATACATTAACCGATGGCCCTACTATATTCTTATCCACAGATGTTCAAAAAGTTGCTAAGTTTTGTATACAACAGGCGAATATTCCTGCGCTCGCAATGAAAAATATAATGGAGAAGATAGAATATAATAATGTTATAAATGAACGTGTTGAAACTATTGAAGAAGAGCTGGCATTTGAAGAAGAAAAGCTCAAGAATAGTATTTGTGGTCAAAGCGGCGACGTTAGAAAAGAAAAGAAAAGTAAGAGCAAAATTGCCGGTAATGTTATTGACCGAATGCTTTCTGGTGAAAACAATGTAAAATTGTCAAAAATGCGGGAAACTCTTGATGAACTTAAGAAAATGATTAAAACTGCGACTCTTAATGACGTATTTGTACCGAATAAGCTCGAGCATATCAAGAAATGGGCAGAAAATTTAGATACTAAGTCTGCGTTTACTAGCAACATCGATGAGACCACAATATCATCTATTATGATGTTAAAGGATGTAGATGATAGTTGGAAAGTATTGTTGCTACTAGGTATTGGTGTGTTTACTGAGCACAAGAGCATTGCGTATACTGAGATTATGAAGAAGTTGGCAGACAAGCAGCTACTATATCTAATTATTGCTGATACCGATTATATTTATGGTACGAATTACCAGTTTTGTCACGGTTATCTTAGCAAGGATTTGAATATGACACAAGAGAAGATTATTCAAGCTTTAGGACGAATTGGTCGTAATAACATTCAGCAAGAATACAGTGCTCGCTTTAGAGATGATGAGCAAGTTAAGACACTCTTTACTAGTTTTAAGTCAGAGGACAAACCAGAGGTTTTGAATATGAATATACTGTTTAATACGTCAAATATAAGATGGAATGGTAATGAATATGTTCAGGAAGAACAAACAGAAGAACAAGAGCTAGAGATGTAAATTCTAGGTTTACACCATTTCGCGTTTCTAGCGCGCAAATAAATGCGCAAACCTTTACTTATTTACACCCACTTTGTGGTCGTTTTGAATGAGAAAAGGTGTAAAAAATATTAATTAGATATTATAAAATAAAAACAATAAAAATGTGTTTTTTATTTTATATTTTATAATATCTGTATAATTTAAAGAAATTATGGAAAAACAAGATGTTGGAAAAGCAATAACAGAAGCAACTAAAACTCTCGTTATATCTAGTGCTAATATTGTAGGTACAGCAGCTGATACAGCAGATAAAACATTTAAAGGAGTTACTAGAGCAGCTGTTGCAGCAACAAGCACTGTTGCCAATACAGTTGAAACAATAGACTCTATTTCGGCTCGTATAAAAAATAGCACAGATGAAATGGCAAAAAGAAGGGCTGCAATAGAAAGAGAAAAAACTAGAATAAATGAGACTGAAAGTAGCGCAGAAGCTACAAAAAAAATACAAAAACTAGAGCTAGATTTGCGAAAGGAAGAATTTGAATTTGAACAAAAAAATAAAAAACTAGAAGCGGAACAAGCATTAATTATGAACCGAATTTCAACCAATTCTGAACTAAGTATAAAGGAACAAGAAGCTAATAATAAAAAAATATCTGAAAGCGTTCATTATGGGTTTGCGTCTTCAAGTAGTCCATTTGAAAGAGGCAAAAAACGTTCATTGCTTTGGAGAAAATGGGATTATTATTTTATACCAATTGGATTTACAACAAAAGATAATACATTTTTTGAAATTGAACTTCCTGAAAAATTATTAAGAGACACAATTGATACAAATATAACAGTTATAGTTAAAGACCCAACTAATTTAGGACAACCTGGGAGAAGGATAACAATTTATTTTATAAAGGAAAATAAATGGTCTGGATTAAATACTAAGCCTGTTATTAGTTATATTGATGATAATACAACTGTTGAATATCCAAAATTATTGTTTCTTAAAAAATGGCTATATAATACGTCTGATACATTTGGGGGAAAAAAACGTGGAACTAATAAAAAAACTAATAAAAAAACTAATAGAAGAACTATTAAAAGACGTAAAACTAATAGAAAAACAAATAAAAGACGTAATACAAATAGAAGGCGTTAAATAGATAACTCCATTTTGTGAATAAGTTCATTAATACCATTATTGAAATCAGTGTCAATTGTCCAACCTAATTGCTTCACTTTTTCATTGCTAATATAATACCGTTTGTCATTAAAAGGTCTATCTTCAATATATGTTATCCATTCATCATAATCCAACGTGCCTTTAATCTTTTCTATCAGTATTTTGGCAATATCTAACACAGTATACTCGTGATGGTCATCGCTTCCAACATTATATATCTCTCCAATTTGCCCCTTTTCTAAAACCAGCTTTAAAGCAGAGCAGACATCATTCACATGTAAAAATGCTCTCACATTTGACCCATCGCCTTGAATTGTTACCTTTTTGTCTTGTTGTAGCTGCTGAATGAAGCGTGGAATTAGTTTCTCCGGATACTGATTCGGACCATATACATTATTACCACGTGTAATAATAATTGGCATCTTGAATGAATGGTAATATGATTTGGCAATTAACTCAGCGGCCGCTTTGGTCGCAGCATATGGATTGGTTGGACACAATATGGAATTCTCATTTTTCTTTTCCTCATTTTGGTCAAGCATTGATTCCCCATATACTTCGTCAGTTGATATATGAATAAACTTAGTGATTTTTTTATGTTTTCTAGAAGCCTCTAACAAAGTATGTGTTCCTTGTACATTATCATGTGTATATTGAAGCGCATCTTCGAATGAGTTTTGGACATGTGATTGTGCCGCAAAATGTATCACTGTATCGATTTGATAAATATTCAGAATATTAGATATCAGGTCATAAGAGCACAAGTTACCTTTTACTAAATGGTAACGAGACGAATTACGTACTTCCTCGTCAATATTGGTTTCTGATGCGCAATAATACATTGCGTCTAAATTGATGATTGTTGCCTCCGCATTTTGTCTAAAATAATAGTTTATAAAATTGGAGCCTATAAATCCACATCCACCAGTAACAAGTAGTTTCATGATTGTTATATTTTTATATTGTAAATTATTTATTAAGTTATAACTTATAATATCCTTTATTCCATTAATCCTTTATTTTTTCATTCTTTTAAGAACGTCTCTAACAGCATCCTTAATTGGAGTAACAGGATTTTTAAAACTTAATGTAGTGTTTGTTAGTTTCATTGTGTCTAAACAATTGTTCGACCTTTTGGATGCCAAGATTTGGTTCTGTTCTTCGACCGAAAAGTTCGACCATGTGAAATTCGGGTCTACTATTTCCTTATACATTTCTAATATTTCATTGTGTGATATTAGCCCTGGATTTGTTAGATTTACAGTGCCGACTTGTTTGTTTAACGCCATCTCAATTAAAACTGGCAACAATTCGTCTAAAACTGTCATTGAATTTGGAATAGAACATACTTTCTTATAACTTGTAATCTTTGTAATGAAATTACGAGGACTGTCTAATTCATCTGTAATGGGCATACGAATTCTGGCATTCAGTGTGCTATCTGAATACAATAGTTGCATTAATCTGTCAGTATAGCCTTTGACAATTGAATACGATGAGCCAAAAAAATTAGGCAAATCTGCCTCTAAAAAGCCGGTTTCCTGGTTTCCATAGAAATGGGTATTATCATATTCAAAAATACATCCTGTGCCTAAATATGTGAAATGTATGCCATTTTTCTTACTTATTTCAGCTAGACCAATGGGACTAAAAAGGTTATCATTTATGTTTTCAACCAGTTTACCGGGCTTCTCTAGGTAGTCAATTGTACCTATTACTTCGTTATTGTAGACGCCGTGTGTCCTGCCAATGAAACTCATAATATGGGTAACATTCTTAATCAAGTCTAATTCCCGTTGTATCATTATAATATCATCTGCGCGACACAATGATTTAATTACTTTTATATTTGATTCTTGTAGCAACTCTACTACTTTGGAGCCAATCCAACCATTTCCGCCAAATACAAGAACTACTGGTTTCAAATTATTTTTTCTCATTTTATATAAAATAAGAATTAGTATTTATATTCTTATTTTATTAAGTTTATTTTTGTTTGCGTTTTTATAGTAGTTTATTGTTTGTTATTAATATTATGTAATTCGTATATTTTGGCTCTTAGCTCTAGATAATATTTATATTTTTCAGATGATAATTCATTCTCGTATACTTTACAATTGCCAGACACAATAGTTTCCACCTTTTTCTTATCTACTGACGAGTTATTGTCATTTTGAATAATTGTATTGTATATTGTCTTCGGATATACTAATCATTGTTGTATATTGTAGCACATACTCTAGTATTTAAGTTGTTTTTCAATTTTAATAACTAACTATAAAAACATTCACCGTCATATTTTTCTTTTACTTTCTGATTTAAAATAATTAATTGGTCATGTAAATCATATTCTTTTGGCAAAACCATTTTAATATTTAAACGTTTACTATCTTCTATTTTTTTTTCAAATATAAGATGAGGTTTATCCCTTGATATAACCAATGATACATATTTTGGTAAAGTAGGCTCATTTTTTTCGGGATAAATATTATTTTCTAAATCATCAACTACCTTATTTGCTTGTGCTAGTTTTTCTAAAATTGACACATTTTCAGACTTTGTTGTAGCCCACGGTTTGTCTAATTTTGGGTGTTCAACTCGAAAGAACTCTCGCTCT
>Ga0214919_10010518_pt1 | contig 11707 bp, 15 predicted proteins | sample LL1503_MetaG_FD_177994 | JGI IMG/M metagenome (GOLD analysis project Ga0214919, IMG submission 177994) | Freshwater microbial communities from Lake Lanier, Atlanta, Georgia, United States - LL-1503 | ecosystem: Environmental > Aquatic > Freshwater > Lake | place: USA: Georgia | collected...
CTCCAACGCCGCTAAGTGCGCCGCCGAGATCGCGTGCCGCGCCATCGCCAGCACGGATATCCGCAGCTCGGTAATTGCCTCGTCCGCGGGGTTGCCGTAGATCACGCGGAACACCGGGGCGAGCATCACGATAGCGCGGGTCTTTTTTTGTGCGTCGCACATGACGTGCCAGGAATCGGGGACGTCGGCGGAGCAGATGACTCGTATCTCTGGGATCACGACAACACTTACTGCACCAATTTCGCAAGCGCCAGGCTCCACGCAAGGGCGGCGCCAACGAGAATGAACATGTCTTCGGACATCATGCGTCAGCCCTCCGGGGTAATTTCCGGTAGACGGCAACCCCATTGTCGTACCCCCAGAACATCAGGTTCCCAGCGCGGACATCGCGGGCCACGGCCTCGGCAATCTTTTTCTCAACGGGATCGCCGGCTTCGGCTTTACGGAGATCAACGCGAAATTCGGCCAACGCTTCTCTCCCCAAGCAACGGACGCCATGACTTGAGCGAAACAATTGCATATATCGCCGTGTGGTTTACCCCGTACATCTTCGCAAGATCAGGCCCGGTCATCCCAGCTTTTTTCTTGCGGCGGATTTCTTCGGCAATCTTGAAATTAAGCTTGTTTCGCCCGCGGCGCACTCCAAGAACATCAACCGAGTGCTGAATGTTTTCAGACTGCGTCACCCACTCCAGGTTAGTTAAAGAATTGTTCTGCTTGTTACCATCAATGTGGTTGACCTGCTGGCCGGCCTTGGGACGCTTAGAAAACGCCAAAAGAACAAGCTTATGAACAAAGAAAAATTCTTTTACCCTGTATCTATCAAATAGACTCACCCCGATATAACCAGTTTCACGAGGCGTGAGCTTTAGAAATCGCCCCCCGCAAGCCCGATTTAAGCCAGAAACAACGAAAGTTCGGCGAATGCTCCAAACCCTGCCAAAGTTACTAACTTCATACCGCGCCTCATAACCTGGGACAGGCTTCCATTTTTCTCCCGCAAGATTATTGCGTGTTGCCATGGCTACCCCCTTGGAAAACCTAGGAACGCATCGCGCCTTCTTTGATAAGGTAGCGCAAAATTGCCTTTGCACAAATCAATTTCACTTTTGTTCCCTCGGACTTCGCATATTTTTTCAACGCAATGGCCAGGGCTTTCGGGATGTCCACGTTAATCTGGACTTCGCCGGTTTTCAGGCGGTGGTTCTGGGAGGGTGCGGTGCCCTTCAGTTTTTTCTTGGCGGCCATCAGATTTCCTCGCGCAGAATCTTGCAGATGTCGGTGATCTCGGCGTCGGTGTAGGTCGGGTAGCAGGGGAGCATGAGGGTGTGGCGGCCAATTTCTTCGGCGTTGGGGTTTTCGGGCTGACGACCGCCGAACACCGGCTCATGACGCAGGTCTGGGCAACCGCCCCATCGCGCTGGGACGCCCCTGTCATTCAGCGCCTTTAGAAGCTGGTCGCGACCCTCAACTTGGTAGATGGCCATATATCTCGCGTGGCGATACCCCGACGGCACGGGTTGTTGCTCTGTCAAGATTTCGGCGTAGCGCGCGGCGATCTCATTGCGCCGCGCAACCCACCCGTCCAGCTTCTTCAGTTGAATTCGACCGATGGCGGATTGCATTTCCGTCATCCGTAAATTGCTTCCAAACTCTTGGACTGAGTATTCAAATTTGGTCATGTCTTTTGAGCCGGCAATCTGATAGCGACCGTGATCTCGCCGCGCTGCCATACGGCGATAAAGATGTTCGTCGTTCGTGACAACAATCCCACCCTCGCCGCCAGTGGACATTATTTTACCAACGCAGAAGCTAAAGCAGCCGATATCACCGAACGTGCCGACGTGCTCGGCACCGATAAATGCCCCATGAGCGTGGGCGCTATCCTCAATCACCCATAACGAGCGTTCCTCGGCCCACGCCCTAATCTCTGGCATGTTGCATGGTAGTCCCGCGTAGTGAACGACAATGACGCCCATAACATCAGTGGTGTAGCGTTCTTCCAGTGTGCTAACGCTGACGTTCAAATCCGTTTCAATGTCACATAGGACGGGTTGCATGCCAGCGTTCGCAATGGCTGATGCAGTTGCCATGAAAGTGCGCGCCGGACATAGCACGCGCGGTCGCGCGGAGCCCTCATACGACCACTCATCACGGTCGTAATGTGCATTAACGCCATGAAGCGCCAACTCAAGGGCCGTTGTCCCATTGGTAACGGCGATGGCGTATTTTGCGCCGACGTAAGCGGCGAATTCTTTTTCAAAAGCCTGTACGTTCTCGCCGGTCCAGTAATTGGTACGCCCGCTGCGGAGAACTTCGGCGACCGCTTCAATCTCGTCTTCACCGTGATACGGCCACTTACCCACGCGCATATTCCTTCTGTGCTTCAGCCAAAGTTTCGGGCGTTCCGACGTCTAGCCACTTTTCATGTAGCGGGAACGCTATCACAGCCCCATGCGGAATCAGCCCGCTGACCAGCGTCGTCATATCCACGCGCTCACCATAGCTTGCCGGCGGCGGCAGATAGATATGGCTGATGACATAAATCCCAGCGTTTACCTTGAACCCGACGTCCGGCTTCTCTACCAGTGCGTCCACGCGAGCAGACGTAGTTTTCACCACGCCGTACTGCACTTTCATTTTGTACTCGCGCACGCATATCGTTGCCAACGCCATGTGTTCCACGTGAAACTCCATGACGCAGCGAAAATCAACATCGGTTACCACGTCGCCGTTGCAGACAAGAACCGGGTGATAAAACTTCGGCAGTAGCGCCAAAGCACCCGCCGTACCACGGGCTTGATCTTCTTCCAGATAATGGATTGTCGCGCCGAACTTTGTCCCATCACCAAAATGATCCTTAATCACTGAAGCCTTGTAGCCGACCGAGATCCATATCTCCGTGAACCCCTGGGCCACGAACTGCTCCACCAGGCGCTGCAGTATTGGCTTGCCGCCGACGAGCAGCATCGGCTTGGGGATGTCGTCGGTGAGGGGCCGCAACCGCGTGCCAAGGCCGCCGGCCATGATGACGACGGGGCTGGTTTGGTGTGTCTTCCGCAAGTTTTTGAGGCCGAACACCCTGCGAGTCAGATATCCCACTTGCGGGATCAGTGTGACCCATGGCGGAATCGTTGTTTTGGGGCCGTCAATGTATTCGACATGCGGCGACGGCTGCATGACGTCCTCGGCGACAGCGTCAAGATTGCCGCCCTTCAGCAGCCAGCGGCGGATATCGCCGTCGGTTATGGTGCCCTGTAGCACGTCGTTGGTGTAGTCGACGACCAGCGCGATAGGCACGCCAGTGTCGTCCATATTCCTCATAATTCCACGCAGCGGTTGATTTGCCGCGCAAGCGTGGCGCATCCAGGTCATAGCATCACCGCGCGGATCTGCTTCACCCAATGCTTCAACTCCCCAACCTCAATTGAGCTGCTGTGGTCGGGGCCGGGGGCGGTGCGAGAGAGGGTAATGTGTTTTTCGATTACTGATGCGCCGGATGCCGCGGCGGCCACACTGGGCCACATGGAAGGGGAATGGCATGAGAACCCGACCGGATTCCTAAACCGCTGCCGTAAACGGGGAATCTCCGATAACTGAATTGCATCGTCCGGTGTGGGATACAGGGATACGCATAAAAGGATGGTGGTGTCATCCGGGAGATTCGCCAGCGCTTTGCCCATATCATCATCCGTGCACATCCCATTGCTGATAATCACCGGCCGCCCGCTCTGCCCCACCCGCTTCACAAACGCCAAGTCCTTCACCTGGCCGGACCCGATCTTGAACCGCCGCACGCCAAGTTCTTCCAAAGCGGTCACGGACATCATGTCGAACGGCGTCGCCATAAACTCAATCTCAAGCGCGCGGCAGTAGTCGGCGACCTCGGCCATTTGCTCAAAGGAGAATTCAAGCGCCTTCAGCATGGCGTATTTGTCGGAGCCGCGAGGGGCGAGCAGCGACGCGTTGAACATTTGGAACTTCGCCGCGTCGCAGCCGGCGTCCTTGGCGCGATGGGCGAGTTCTTTGGCGCGGACGATGGAGCCGTCGTGATTCACACCCACCTCAGCAATTATCATTACCATGCTAGGCAGCCCTTACATTTTGGCCGCTACTCCGCAGCCACGACCTAATTTTGATAAAGCTTTTGTCCGTAAACGCCGTCATAGAGCTGATCGCACAGCCGTCCGCTCCTGCGTCCATGGCATCGCTGACATGCTTCAGTTTTCCGCACCCGCCCGCAATCACCACCGGCACTTTCCAATCATGCGCCAGAGCCGCCAGGTCATAGCCGCGATATGTGCCGTCGCGGTCGATGGACGTCACAACAACCTCGCCGGCGCAGTCCGGCACGAACGGCGAGCACTCGCCGGTGTAGTCAATAGCCCACACGACGGCTTGCTTTCCAAAGCGCGCGGCCACTTTCTCCGCGAGCGGGATGTCCTTGATCACCACTTTGTCCGCGCCGCCGTGCTGGATGAGCCGCTCGACGTGATCCATAGTCCGGATTGACCCAGCGGCCGTCACGGGCGTCATCGTTTCAATCACCATGTCGCGCACAAGGTCTGGATCAATCGTCCCGAGGTCAACTACCATAAACTCGTCCACAACCTGATCAGCCAACACTTTTGCGGTGCTCACGGGGTTGCCGACAATCCGGCGGTTGTTCACGAAATTACTATATTTTACTAGGACACCATTTTCAACGAGCAGTTTGCTTATCAAGCGTTTACGTAGCACGACGCAACATCCACAGCGCAATCTTCGCCCACCACGTATCCCACCGGATCCCCCGCAGCCCGCAAATCTGGTCCCTGAGCGCGTCGCAGCTACCTGGCTCGTCGCGCTGAAGGCGGCAGATGTATTTGGGGGAGGGGAAAACGGGGGTTTTCACGGCTATCACACCCAATTTTTCATATCGGGCAACGGATTTCCCTTTGGGAGCGCAGAAATGTCCGGCTCCCACGGGTCTACGACGTGCGAGAGCGCAATTTCGTAGAATTCCTCGCGCGTATAACCGGTTTGCTCTAAAAACCACGCCAAGGACGCTGGCTCTTTGCCGTCATACTCGGCCGCCAGCGCCAAAGCGCGCTGACGCGTCGACAATCCATGGCGAATGTTGTGAGATTCCTGCGAAGCAACGCGACCGTAACCGCGCTTAAGCCACTTCAGGTGCTGACGCACGCCTTCAAACTGACATTCGATCTTGGACGCGTCCCATTCCGCCGGAACGCCCTCAACAACGTCGCCTTCCCAGCCGAGTTCGCGCTTCACGATCTCAATTTGTCGCGCTTGGTCCCAAAAAACGTAGTCCCCAAGGCAAATTGAGCGCGCTCCAAGCCGGTCAAGAGCTTCTTTTGATGGGTACGTGTGATAAATCAAATCGCGCTTGTCCACACGGCCATCCAAAAACATAAACATATCGTCTGCGGTCATGCCGAGATTTGCGGCACGGTTGAAGCGCTCGGCGCCAACGACCTCTTTGTCGGTTTTGTTGAACCACATTTGTTGGGTATTCGCCGCCTCACCCCAGAGGATAAGCGGGATATCTCGCTCAATCGCGATGTGCATTGGCGCGGCATAGACGCCAGTGTGACACGCCCAGCAACTATCCCCCTTTCTCAGCAATGACTCGCGCATCGTTTCGCGCACCACGTTCCAGTTCGGATAAAACTCGATGCACTCAACGCCAAGAGTTTTCAGAACGCGCATTTTGTTGCGTTCAATGCCGGGACGCATGCCCATGTGGTTGTAGCGCACGAGCAGCGGGCGAAGGCCAAGCACCTTGACCGCATACCAAGCCTGGTAAGAACTGTCTTTTCCAAAACTGACCGGAATCAAAACATCCCATCGGCCGTTGCGAGCCTTGGCCTCCGCAACGATCACATCCAACTCACGCTTGCGATATTCCCAGTCGATGGCCGTCTGCTTGTGCTCAATCGCATCGCACACATTGCAGACGCCGGTCGGCAGAAATTGAAGCGTGTCGACGGTTTCTGGATAGATGCAGCGGGTACAGGATTTCATGGATCATAACCTTCCGGCCACGGAACCCATTTCCACACGTAGCCACTTTTGATATTTGAAATTGATTGCGGGGTTGTCTTGTGTTTCTCGGCGATTTCGTTTGTGCCCAAAACTCCGCCGGCTATATCGGCCTTAATTAATGCAACTTGGTCTACCGTAAGAACGTGATGGAAACGGCGCTTTGCCATCATATCCGCCATGTTGTCCTGATGCGTTCCCAAGAACAAGTGGTCTGGATTGACGCAGCTTCGGACATCGCACCTATGTAGCACGTGCTCGCCGTCATGTATGGGGCCGACGAAAAGCATGTACGAAGCGCGGTGCGCGCGCTCTGCGTCGTCAGCGAGCTTAAAATATCCGTATCCAGTTTCGCCCTTAAATCCCGTCCATAGCCAGCACCCAGATTCGTGCTTGTGCACCTTATCCATAAAACGATGCTTTATGGCGGCAGCGTCACGCTTGGAAGAATGTTTTTCCAGAGAACTGCATTTTGACTTCCGACCAGCAGACGCCTGCGCGATGTCCGCAAAACAAAGGTCGCCACAGTCGCAACGACATAACCAAAATGTTTTATTGGGCTCCCTGAAAGCAAATTTTAGAGCAACTAACTGTCCAAAACGAATGCCAGCATAGTCCTTCATTTTTGGAAAGAGTGCTGTGTTGATGTGAAGATAGTCTTCGGGTATTTTGCTGGAAGCCATCGCAGAACTCATCCTTCTCGTGGTGGTCAGAAGGGCCGTGAGCGCGTCAACGCTCCGGCCTTTCGTCATTATGCCACTAGAGGCGGCTGGAATCACTTGAAAAAGCTTTCAATCACGGAGCGCTTGGTGGGCTTGTAATCATACGACAGAATACTGCCGCCAAGTTTTCTCCACTCCGGCGCATGAGCATACACCACGGAATTGTCGGGGACCTCTCCGCCATTGACGACGACGTTGGCCTGGATGAATACGTTGGAGCCTATCGTGGTTTTCCCAAGCACTCTTGCTCCGGGGAACAAACAGCACGGGCCAGTAAACGTCGGTCTTCCTCCGTCCAGGTCGCTCCCCACTCCGGATCCTTGGTAGATAACCATGTGAGAGGAATAGGTAGCTCGACCGAGCACGGCCCCGATGGGGTGGATAAAGCGGATGTTCGCAGGAGGCTCGATTTCATAAAACAACTCCACGCCGTGATCGCGCCTCAGCGCCCGGTACAAATCCAACGCCGACTCCGTGTCGCCGATTTTGTAGAAGTCGTGCGCAGCGCGCCAGCGGTGGACGATTTCCTCGTCCAGCCTCATCCCGTACTTCTCAGGCCGCGGTAAAATCCCAAGCCGGATGGCCGCGTCCTGTATTTTCTCTCCAGGCAACGTTTCAACTTCAATAATCTCACCGGGCTTGGTCAAACCACATACCCCTGTTGATACTTCCCACGATTGCTCGCAAACCAATCTATCGTCTTCCGCAGCCCCTCAACCATCCCGACCGCTGGCGCCCAGTCCAGTTCGGCGCGCGCTTTGGTCGCGTCGCAGATCAGCCGGTCCACCTCGGACTTCTCCGGCCGCACGCGGGCTTCGTCTTGGACGATGGTCATTTCTTTTCCCATCAGCGAGCAGATCAACTCCGCAACCTTGCCGACTTTCCAGCAGGATCCTTGGCCAAGATTGTAGACCTCGCCAGGCGTGCCGTTGTGCATCGCGGCAAGAAACCCGGCAACGGTGTCGGAGATAAAAGTTAAATCGCGCATGGCGTCGGTGTTGCCAAGTTTCAGGACGTCGCCGTCAAGGCATTGGGAGATGATCTGGGGCACAAACGCCCTGAGTGACTGCCGCGGCCCGTACGTGTTGAACGGCCGCACGACGGTGACGGGGGTGCCGAAGCTGCGGTAGAAGGACAACGCAAGCTGGTCCGCAGCAATCTTCGTGGCGGCGTACGGCGACTGTGCTGACAGCGGATGCGTCTCCGACATCGGCGCAATTTGGCAGGAGCCGTAGACTTCGGAGGTGGATGTGGTGATGACGGGCGATTCTAAAAGTTGCGCGGCTTGGAGGATATTGAACGTGCCGACAACATTGGTATCAATGTATGACTGAGCAGCTTTATACGAATACGGAATGCCGATGAGCGCCGCCAAGTGAAACGTCATGTCCTGGCCATAAACGCGAACGGCGTCCATCACACATCCGGCATCACGCACATCCCCCAGCACCACCTCGCACATATTTGTGTCAAGCCAGCCAGTTGAGCCAAGACTGTTGTACTGGCAAAACCCAGTGACCTCGTGGCCGGCGATGGCCAATGCCTCCACCAAGTGCGACCCGATAAACCCATCCGCGCCGGTGACTAAGCAGCGCATGCGACAAACTCCCGGCAAATCTTCGCAATCTTCGGCGCAGCGCCGCCGCGGTAGATGGGGGCGTGCGTTTGCGGATACTTCATGGCCGCGTGAATTGCGCGCTCAATGGTGCCGGATTCATCCGCGCTCCACACGCTAGGTGCAAGCGGTCTGCCAGTCTGCCGGTCCCCCACCAACACGCTCGGCAACCCCATCCACGGACACTCAATCACCAAGCTCGACGAGTTCCCCACCGCCACCGCCGCATGCTCGCACAGGTGCAGATACTGCTCGCGGGTGTTGGGGGTGATCCAGGAGGCGGATGTGGGAAACGTGTCAATGAATTCCTCAATCTCGTTGGTGATCAGTTCGTGTCCGGGGTCCGAATTCACGCGGCTAAAGAAAATCGCGTGGTCGGGTGTGAACTGGTCGAGATGTTTGATCATCCGGCGGAGTTGGCGGTGGCCGCCGTCAGGAAGGTTGGTCTCCGGGTAGTAGCTCACCACGATAAGTTTTTTATCCCGCTTCGCGCTCCCCTGCGCGATGGTGTCGAGGCCGGGGGCGCCGACGATGTGGACCGAATAAGTCTGCGGGTCTTTCCGCATTTCCACCACGCGCATGTACGCCTGTTGGTGGGCCACAAAGTGCAACTTCGCCATATGCGTAATCCCATGCCGCAACGCATCGTCAAACGCCCCCGTCGTCGTCTCGCCCCCATGAATATGCGCAATCGGGATCCGCAAGAAGTGCGCGGCCAAGGCGGCGGCGTGGGTTTCGTAGCGGTCGCCGAGGAGGAGGACTAGCTTGGGTTTGTGCTCGCGAAACGCCTGTGTGTAATCCATCAGGCAATAACGATGTGACTCCCATGGCTCGTACATGTCGGTAAGCGCCGCAATATATTCGCACACGACTTCCGCCTCAGGGAGCGCCGCAATCACGCTCGCCAGCGGCCCAGCCTCTGCGCGGGTGGGGGAGATGATGAGGATGTCAGTCATCACAACCATGCGTGGGAGATGTGTTTTTATATCCAAGGTAATTTAGAACCGCGCGCGAGGCTTCAATATAGGAACATGAAGCGGCTGCCATTTTTTTGTAATCGCCAGAAATTAGAAGATGCTGGCACTCTGCCTCTCTGCGTTTGAGTTCACCTAGCAATGTCTGGAGAAGCCGCGTGTTCTTTTTCATGCTCATGCCATCGCCGTCAGGCCGCCGTCGACCGCCAGGCACGCCCCCGTTATATAGCTCGCCTTCTCGCTCGCCAGGAACAGGCACAGGTCCACCGCATCCTGCTCCGTCGCCATCCGCCGCAGCGGCACCTTCGCCTCGTAGCGCTGGCGGAAGACATCGCTGTGACCGCGGAAGATGCCGCCGAGGATGATGCAGTTGCTGCGCACGGGGGCCAGCGTTGTGGCCTGGTGCTTCGTCAGCGCAATCATCGCGCCTTTGGCAGCGGCGTACCACGCAGGCGTCGGCTCAATCTCCGTGCCGTCGTAGAGCGCCGGGTCGGGGCCGAGGGTGCCGTAGATGGAGGCCAGATTAATCACAGCAACCTTTGCACACTTCGCTAGTCCATGATGGGCCTCCCATTTGCGTGTCTTCGCATTGCAAATGACGATATCAGGCTGGCTAACGTAAACTTCTTGCACCAACCGCAGTATCGGATCGTTATCGAGATCAATCTCCAATTCGGCCCCGGTGCCGGGCATATCAAGCCCGAGAACAATATCGCCCTGCGAGCGAAAAGCGGCGACCAGCGCTTTTCCCAAAAACCCCGCGCTCCCTGTGATCAAAACGCTAGACAAGCCCCTTCTCCACCGCAAATTCCGCCATCGCCAAGTCCACCGGCGTATCAATCTCAATGCACCACGGCCATTCCTGCAGCACCCCGTACGTATTATCGCTGCCGTAAATGCTCCGACTCCGCTCAAACATCTCCCAGCGGAACAAGTAGCATCCCGCGCTAGGAGTCCAAGCCACCGGCACGTCCTGCCGCCGCGACCGCTGCATCCGGGCGATGCGCGCCGCCAAGTTTCCCATGAGCCCGTCGCTGCGCATCACGTCGATGAACTCGGGGCTGGCGACCTCCTTCATGGAGATCACCGCATCGGCCTTTTTCTCGGAGAGGATTTCAAGGGCCTGCAAGTAGGTGTCCGTTTTCGTCAGCGGTGCGGAAGGCTCGAGGAGGCAGACGGCGTCGTATTTCTCTCCAACGTTCTGCATCGCATGCCACACCACATCCGCGCTCGCCGCCGTGTCCGTCGCCAACTCCGCCGGCCGCTTGATCCACTCGGAGCATTGGGACATGGCCTCCGCGGCGATCTCCGGATCCTCAGTGGAGCAAACCAACCGATCTCCAACGCGCATGGCGGGGGAGGCGCCGGCGATCTTGCGGGCAATCAAGCTACGCCCCCCGATCACGCGCAAGTTCTTCCTCGGCACACCGCGGCTTCCGCCGCGGCCCACCAGCAGCCACAACACCCGCATCCCCCGATTTCCCTCTTAGGCTTTGTACGTCGGCACGCCGTTCACAATCTCCACATGGTCATGGAGGAACGTCTGCAAGTTCAGGATCGCCGCCGTATCGCTCGCCGCCGGCCAGCCCGTCGGGGCAGGCACCGCGCCGTAGAAAATCCGCTGGATCAGCGCCGCGATGTAGCTCAGCCATTCCTTGACCATGTCGTCGCGCACCTGGTTTGCAATGTCGGTGAATACACCCTGGACCGGCGCAAGCCCGCTGCCGGGCGGCCGGGGATAAATCGTGAGCGGCCCGTCGGCCAGCTCCCAGATCAGTCCCGCGTTGCCGTCCGACGCACCAGCCGGCGGTACGTTGCCGACGTAGACCCAAGACCCGTCGGTTTTCTGCTGCACGAGCCAGAAGCTGACAAAGTTGCCGAGCGCGGCCTGCCAGTAGACGACGTCAAGCGCCAGCTTCACCGGGCCGGACGGCGGGATGATATTCCAGACCTTCGCCGTCGCGGAAGGCTGGTAGCCGGTGGGGATGCCCATTAGGCGTGCTCCAAAATTTGTGTGCGGAAAGTATTAATGCGGCTGTTGCGTTCTGTGATGTCGTAAAGTTCGTCGCCGTTGTGTGGCCCAAGGTCGATGGCCTCGGAGAGGATAGCGACAGACTCCCGGAGCCATAGCGGGCGAAGTTTGGAGGCGGCAACGGCGTCGGCGGCGGCGGCGGCGTCGGCGGCGGCGGCGGCGTCGGCGGCGGCGGCGTCGGCGGCGGTGGCGGCGGCGGCGGCGCGGGCGGCGGCGGCGGTGGCGGCGGCGTAGGCGGCGGCGGCGGCAACGGCGTCGGCGGCGGCGTCGGCGGCGGTGGCGGCGGCGGCGGCGCGGGCGGCGGCGGCGGCGGCGACTC
>Ga0214919_10010519_pt1 | contig 11706 bp, 8 predicted proteins | sample LL1503_MetaG_FD_177994 | JGI IMG/M metagenome (GOLD analysis project Ga0214919, IMG submission 177994) | Freshwater microbial communities from Lake Lanier, Atlanta, Georgia, United States - LL-1503 | ecosystem: Environmental > Aquatic > Freshwater > Lake | place: USA: Georgia | collected 2015-03-15
ATCATTCTAACGAAACTCCGGATCACTCTGATCCCATTATCGTTGTCGATCCCGACACTGAAGATCATTCTAACGAAACTCCGGATCACTCTGATCCCATTATCGTTGTCGATCCCGACACTGAGGACCACTCTAACGAAACGACCGATAGCACTGATTCCGAGCCCGAAATTATATACTATGGCGGCCTGCATGGCGAGGGCACGCAGTTTGGGGGATGGATCAACCTGCCGCCGGATGCAGTTCACACTATGGATTGGGTTGATAGCGATCAAGACGGCATTGATGACCGGTACCAACCCGAGGACCACTCGAGCGTAACTCTGGATAACCCTGACTCCGATTCCGAGGTTATTTTGTATAACTTGTTTGATGGTCATGATGAGGATTCGGACGCCCATCATTATTTATGGAAAATGGATTCTGATCATGTAAGAATCGATCCACCTTTGCCTTTTGAAAGAGTTTTTGCTCTCGGAGATCCCACTGCGCATTTGACATTAAATGGCGGCACATTAAGCCTAGCGGGCGACTCTCATTTCGTAACTTCAACGGTGGTAAATGCCAGCACATTAAGTCTATCTGGCGACTCTCACATCGAGGCTCAAACGGTGGTAAATGCCAGCACATTAAGCCTGTCTGGCACTTCTCATTTCGAAGGCCAAACGGTGGTAAATGGCGGCACACTAGTCGTGAATGAACCTATCACGGCCCATGTTCAGGTAGAACAAGGTGGTCGTCTTTCTGTTGCCGACAAGTCATTCGGAGAGGGAAGCTACGAATTCTCTAATAGCATTTTGCCGATTACCATCGAGACGCACGCCGATAGTCACACAGATGTTTCAGCTATAAATTCTGCAACCACAGCAAGTGCCACAGAGTCTCATGCTTCCCACGCGCAAGAACACAGCACCTCTCTATCGGCGAACCACGGAAGAAGCAATTTTGAGACAGCCTCTCAGCCTTCAGTCCATCCGGTAGATGTTTCCGCATCGAACTCTCCCATCGAATCTCTCGCGATGGCATCTTCATCGCATTTAGCGCCTCATGAAATCGCGCTGATGACGGAACTCGATGTGCCTACTACATTCCATTTGGATTCTACCCACGCTGATGAAGCAGGAGATGACATTGTTTTTGTCGACGAGGCACCAGAAGCCGCATCTCACGAGCAAATCGAGTTTACTGAATCTAGCCCTCTCGATGCACCGCTCGCCACACAGGCAGCATCCACAGCTTTGGCTGGAGCATTCGTACTCGGATCGACGGCTCAACCCCCCTCCGTTCGCGGTAATCCTTCTCGATTCAGCAAATCCCTGTGATTTGCTCCTTGCGGGAAGTCCGACGGAAGTCGGTTGAGTGCGCAGCCTTGGTTTGCTAGTGTATCAAGGTTGTGATGCAACCCGTATCGACCCCCTCGCAAAAAAAGACCGTGCGTTCTCGCCAACTCAGTGCGGCGACGACGCAAATGGAGATTCTGTGTCGCGTACTGGGCGCGGAGGGATCGGGTGTTTGGGCTCGAGGCACAGAAGCGGATACGCTTCGCCTTCTATGCTCAAAGAACCTCACAGGTGCGATTCCGCAAAAGTCCGAAAAATGGGACCCCTTCTTACGGAAATGCCTTTCGAGGGCTGTGTCTAAAAATGCGCCCTTTCTGGCATCTCAACCTGGCATGTCGGAGGAACGTGGTTTTTTATTCATTCCCTTCGGAGCCTTGCCCGATGGCGTGGCCGTGTTTGCGGGGTCAACCAGCCTGTGGAATCAATTTCAAAATGCCCGCGATTCCATCCTATCGGCCCTTGCTCTCATTCGCGAAGCCACCCCTGCGACCCATATCGATCCAGCGAGTGTATCTCAACTGGCTAGCGCTCTTTTCCGATCCCGTTCACCCGAGGACGCCGCCGGCATCAGCGCGGATTTTCTTTGCGAAAGATTGGGGGCTTCGAGAGTTTCCCTCTTTCACGTTCTTAAAAAAACTCCCAAACTGCTAGCCTGTTCCGGCGCACGTCAGATCGACACTCACAGCCCAATGGCGAGCGATCTTGTGACAAAGATGTCCGCTCTTATCACTGGATCACCCATCCCTGATTGTGTCGGCGGGCTCCTCTCGATGTGGACGGACGATTCCGCATCCGGGGCTGTGGGCGTACTGATCGAAAGACCCAATAGCTCGGATCAGGTCGCCACCTTGCTGACGCAAGTAGCGTCCATAACATCACAAGCTATCGAGTCGAAGCGAACCAAACTGTCTTCGTCGCTCTGGCCTGCTACCCGAGCCACTGCGGAGATGCGCCACCGGAACCGGAAGACGAGAATCATACTTGGCGGAGTCGCCGCTTTTCTTCTTTTCCTGCTGGCTCGCCCCGTTTCACACACCATCGCCGGGACGTGTGAACTTGTTCCGTCATCCCGATCCATGGTCATAGCGCAAGCCAGTGGCCAAATCACATCCGTACTCGTGAGAGAGGGAGCGGCAGTCAAAGCTGGGCAGGCTTTGTTTCAAATCGAGGATGCGACATTGCAATCCACGCTCAGATTTTCCCGCCAGCAATTCGCAAAAGTGAACTCGGAAGCAAGACGCTGGCAAGAGGCAGGGGACATGAAATCGTTTCGCACCTCCGATCTGGATCGCCAGCGACTCGAGCTAGAAGCAAAGAATATCGAAGAGGAAATCGGGCGTGCCACGGTCAAATCCCCTATCGACGGCGTAGTGACAAGCAAGGATTTGGAGCTTCATAAAGGAGAAGTTGTCCTTCCAGGAACTATCCTTTGCGAGGTTGCGTCACTCTCCGACTGGGATTTGCAAATTCACGTGGATGAGATGGACGCTGGATGGCTACAAAAGGCCATCGCCGAAAAAAAAGACCTTCCCGTTCGATACGTGTTGCAGGCGCAGGCCGATCTGACACTCACCGGTCGCATCACCTCGCGCCAACAAATCAGCCAGATGGTCTATCCAGATCAAAACAAAAGTGTCGTTTTTGTAACCATTCGCGGCATCGATCTTCCGACCAAATTGCGAGGCGAATTAAGGCCCGGATTTTCTGGGTACGCCAAGATTGATGGCCCCAAGCGCGCGTTTATCTTGAACGCTCTGGAGAAAGGATTTCATTTTCTCCGCATGCATTTTCTCATTTAACCTTCATAATCTCAAATGAACTCCTCATCCAATGGTGAGATGCCATCGCGCCCCAAGCGTATGAGGGTCGCTGAAATCCGAAAGGACCTCGAGGTTTCGATCGTTCCAAGAGGCGGCGAGCGCGTCGCCGTGGTGAAAGATCCAATAGCCCATCGATTCTATGAGTTGGACCCAACGGATCTTGAAATCGCCGCCCTTCTTGATGCTAGGTTAGATAAGAAAAACTTATTGAATCTTCTTAGAAGACGTCTTCCGGAAGCTTGTGGTGAATGGAGTGACGAAACCCTGCTTTCCCGCATCTCAAGGATCTCTCAGGAGCTTCGCGCCACCGGCTTAGCAAAGGGATCCTCTCACGCTTCGCCCCCACCCACCGTCAACAAATCTCCTATCGAAACCCTGATGTATTTAGGGCGTAAAATATCGAGCCTGCTTTTCTGGCGTTTCCGGCTTTTCGATCCCACAGCCTTACTGGATGTCACTGTGGATTTGAGTCGTCCGTTTTTTCGAAGCTGGTTTCTTTGGTTTATTCTTATCGTTTTCTCTGTCGCATTTTCGTTTTTTGTTGGGCGCGGGGGTATGCAGATGTTCGATGCAAGCTGGTTTGGGTCAGCAACCTCTCTAGCGACCCTGTATATAGGTATCGCAGGTCTGAAGTTCCTCCATGAGGCCGGTCATGCGCTCGCCGTCCGGAGGTTCGGAGGCAGCGTTCATGAGGTCGGGATAACGCTCGTGGCCGGACTTCCCCTCTTCCATGTCGAGGCCTCGGACTCCTATCTTTTTCCAAAGAAATCTCAACGCCTCGCGGTAGCATCTTCAGGAATTTTAATCGAAATTCTTGCCGCCGCCGGGCTCATTGGGATTTGGCTCGTATTGGCTGATGGATTCACACGCCAATTGTTCACCCACCTCATCATCTTGGCGAGTGTGAGCACGATTTTTTTTAACGGCAATCCCCTCATGCGCTACGATGGATACTACATTCTGGCTGATGCGTTGGATATGCCGGACCTTCGTCAAAGATCCCGAGCCCACATCACCGCTCTCCTCTCGAATTTTCTGACAGGCGCAGATCCTAATAATAAAACCACCCGCCGCGATGCATGGATTCTTGGCTCCTATGGGATTGCTAGCTCCATTTATTTGCTGATCGTTTTTTTAGGCGTTTGGAAGTTTGTTTCGACCGCGCTCGCCCCTTATGGCATGAAATGGCTGGGCGATTCGCTGATCATGGCATGGGGCGTTACAGGCATTGCCATGCCTGCACTTTCGACCACCACCGCCGTTTTTAAAAACTATCAGCGCGCAGCCCCCGTAGCGCGCAAAAGAGCCATCAGGATTTTCTCGGCCATTGCGACTTTATTGGTACTCGCCCTCTTTATTCCGTTGCCGCGATGGACGGATGACGAATGCGTACTCCAGCCCACGCAGTCCTGCAATGTTCGCATAGTCGAGGAAGGGTATTTAAAGGTCATCCTTGTCAACGAGGGCGATCGCGTGACGGCTGGGCAAACCTTGGCGATCTTGGAAAACAATGCCATTTCTGCGAATTTTGCAAAAGCGGCTACAGAATTGGAAAAAAAGAAAACCATGCTGAGGGACGCCATGGCGAGCGGCAATCCCTCTGCTGTGGGCATTCTGCGCAGCGAAGTGGCGGCAACAACCTCCCAGTTTGCAGAAGCATCGCGTCGCTTGGAGAGTCTTGTTTTGAAAGCCAATGCAGATGGTACGATCGCCTCTCGGCGACTCGATTCTCTACTAGGTAAAAAAATAGGATCCGGTGAAGTTTTCTGTGTCATTCAACCTGATCGCCTTGACGAATCTCTGGTGACTTTGAATGAAAAACAAGCCCGCCTAGTCAATAGCGGAGCTGCATTCAAACTCCGCTTAAACGCATATCCAGAAATGACACTCAAAGGGATAGTCACGGCCCCACCTTTACGGCTTTCGCCACGATTGCCTGCAGCGCTTGCTCTCCCCTCAGGTGCAGACACCCATTTCGCGTTGCTTCAAATCACTAACTCCCCACCCGAAGAATTAAAAATCGGTATGACTGGGAGAGTCCGCATTGATTGTGGCAAACAATCGCCTGCATCTAGACTGATAGAAGAACTTCTAGATTTTCTCCACCTCGACGTTCGGATGCAATAGCCAAGCGCATTCCGTGGAATCGTTATGCGATAGCAACCTTCACAACCACTTTGGCGATTTCGCCAGTGCCGACCATTGGGGCGTGGGCATCCTCGGGAAAAAAGATGACGAAGTGTCCCGGTTGAATCGCATGCCACGATGTGGCGGCGTCTTTAAAAAACTGCACATCATGGCCGTCCCGGCCGTGTGGAGACTAGTCTACTTTCTCGTAGCATACCCATCGGAACTAAGGAGCAGACCGCAGCACACAGGCGAGACGCGCTGTGCTCCTCTACTAAAATCCAAAAGCAAGCTGCTTTTGGTATAACTCCAAAAGATCGATCCGCAAACCAATGAATGGGGTCTCTTATTTAAGAAAGGGTCTTTGAAGCGCCTTAAAGACCGGGGCTGGAGTGCATGATCCCGCCGTCGGCGAAGATGGTTGTGGCGGTGAGGTAACTGGCGCCTGGGCCTGCGAGGAAGGCGACGACGCTTGCGATTTCTTCTGGTTGGGCCATACGACCGACGGGGATTGCGTCGTCGAGCTTCTTGAGAAGAGTGGGATCTTCCATCGTCGAGGTATTGATCGGCGTGGCGACGGCTCCGGGACCGACGGCTGTGACAAGAATGTTGTGCGGGGCTAGTTCCAGCCCAGCCGTGCGGGTGAGCATTCGCATGCCGCCTTTGGAGAGGCAGTAGGCGGTATTTCCTGGCATGGGCCAATCCTCATGGACAGAGGTGATGTTAATGATGCGTCCGCCGCCGCCTTGCGCGATCATTTGCTTCGCGGCGATCTGGGTGCCGAAGAAGGCGCTCTTGAGATTGATGTCGAGCACGCGTTGGTATTGCTCCTCGGTGGTGTCGAGCACGGAGGTGCGGGTTTCCACGCCGGCGTTGTTGACGATGATGTCGAGGCGGCCGAAATTTTGGACTGCGGCATCGACGAGTTTTTGGAGGTCGGCGGTTTTGCTGACGTCCGCTTGGACCGCAACGGCCTTTTCGCCTAGGGCGAGGAGTTGCTTCTCCAGAGTTACGGCGGTTTCGGGATGGACGACATAGTCGATGACGATGTTGGCTCCCTGTTTGGCGAGTTCGACAACGATGGCGAGGCCGATACCGCTATTTCCGCCGGTGACGATGGCTGTTTTTCCTGTGAGGTTCATGGTGTTTGTTTTGGGTTAAATGTTGGCTTGGAAGGTGTGAAGTTGTCGACACATTTTTGAAACGAGGGCGGTCCAACCCGTCTGGTGGCTGGCTCCTACGCCTGCGCCGTTGTCTCCATTGAAATATTCGTTGAAGAGCAGGAGGTCGCGCCAGTGGGGATCTTTCTGGAAAAGTTCGACGCTGCCATTGAAGGGGCGGCGGCCATCCTCGCCGCGCGTGAAAATACCCACAAGACGTTTTTCGAGTTCGAGGGAAACCTGCCAGAGGTTCATTTCCACCCCGCTGCCGGTGGGGAATTCCACTTTGAAAGTATCTCCGAAGTAGAAGCCAAATTTTTGGAGAGACTCAATGATCAGGTAGTTCATGGGCATCCAAACGGGGCCGCGCCAATTCGAGTTGCCGCCGAACATCGCGACCGGGCTATCGGCGGGGCTGTAGCTAAGCGTCTCGGTTTTTTCCCCTTCGGTGAAGGTGTAGGGATGCTCTTCGTAGATTTTTGAGAGGGCACGGATGCCATGCGGCGAAAGGAATTCCGATTCATCGAACAAACGCTCGCAGATGCGCCGGAGGTGCTCGGGCGGGACAAGGGAGATGAGTTTGCGTCCATCGACATCTTGTTTGATGTGCTGAAGTTTCTCCATCAGATGCGGGCGGTTTTTTTCGAACCACTGGTAGCGTTTGCGCAGGACTGGAAGCTTCAACACGGTCGCGGGATCGAAGCTCTCCACCGCGAAGAGAGGGGTGAGACCCGCAACCGAGCGGGTTTTGAGGTAGGCTGAGGAGCCGTCCGGACGCCGTAGGACATCATAGTAAAATCCATCCTCATCGTCCCATAAGGCGAGGCCGCCCGTGCCTGTCGAGTTGATGGCTGCGGCGAGGTAGATGAAATCGTTGAGGAATTTGTCGGCTATGTCCTCGAACTCCGGCTCCTCTTCGGCGAGTTCGATGGCGATTTTGAGCATGCTTAGGCAGAACTGCGCCATCCAAGCCGTGCCGTCGCTCTGGGCAATGCGGGAGCCGTCGGGTAGCGGGTAGCGGCGGTCGAACACCCCGATGTTGTCGAGACCGAGGAACCCTCCCTCGAAAACATTGTCGCCAGTCTGATCCACCCGATTCGCCCACCAGCCGTAGTTGAGGAGGAGTTTGTTGAAGGCTTTTTTGAGGTAGGCGGTGTCGCCCTTGCCGGTCATGCCGCGCTCGATCGAATAAATCCGCCACGCCGCCCAGCCACCGATCGGCGGGTTGGCGTCCGAGAGGGCCCATTCGTAGGCTGGTTGCTGGGCGCTTGGTGAAGTGTAGCGCTCGCCTTGGAGCAGCATGTTTTGGCGTTTCGCGGTGGCGGGATCGGTGACGGCGAAGGCCACGGATTGGAACATGAGATCCCACGCGCAGAAGTAGGGATACTCCCAGCAGTCGGGCATGGAGATGACATCGTTGGCGTAGAGTTCCTGCCAGAAAACATTGCGTCCCTTCCATCGTTCGGCCGGGGGTTTCGGCATGGTGGAATCGCCGGTGAGCCAGCGGTTCAAATGGTAGGAGTAAAATTTCTTTCCCCACAACAGGCCAGCAATGGCACTTCGCATGACGAGCGACAATTCCTCGGAAATTCCAGGCACGGAGGCATCGAAATGCTCCATGTTTTCCTTCTCGCGATCGGCAAAAAGCGTGTCGAAGGAGGGATCGATGGGTTTTTCCTGCGAACCCACGCCAAGCCGGAGCCGGATCACCCACTCCTCGCCCGGGGCGAGCGTGTGTTGGTAGACGGCCGCCGCCTTGGTGCCGATGCGGGCGGGATTCACGGCACCAGTCGCGCCGTTCACGACATAGTCATGGAAGGCATCCTTCACAAAAGGCGTGCGGTTGGGGGCATTGTAAAGGCGGCGGTCGTTAGTCTCGTTTTCGGTGAATATCCACTCCGGCCGGCCTTCGGCTTGGAGGCTATAGTCACCCAACTCGGCAGAATGCGCGCTGAGTCCCTGACCGTCCGGCAAAAGACGAATCTCGGGCTTCGAGACAGGCGCAACCTCCCATGTCCATGTGTTGCGGAACCAGAGCGTGGGAAGAACCGTGAGCGGGGCCGCCTCGGGGCCGCGATTGATGATCCGCAGGCGGATCGCCATGTCGTCCGGCGCGGCTTTCGCGTATTCGAAGAACACATCGAAGTAGCGGCTGTCGTTGAAAATGCCGGTATCGACGAGTTCGTATTCCGGCTCCAAGCGCGAGCGGCGGGCATTTTCTTCGATCAGCTGGCTGTAGGGAAACTCGGCCTGCGGGTATTTGTAGAGTCCGCGCATGAAGGAATGCGTGGGGTTGTTGTCGAGATGGTAGAAATAGTCCTTGATGTCCTCACCGTGGTTTCCCTGCGGATTCGAGAGTCCAAAGGCGCGCTCTTTGAGGATGGGATCCTTGCCGTTCCAGAGCGCGGCGGCGAAACAGAGGAGTCCTTTTTTATCCGAAATACCCAGCAGGCCATCCTCGCCCCAGCGATAGGCACGTGAGCGCGCGTGGTCGAAGGGAAAGGATGTCCATGCATCGCCGTCGGCCGAGTAATCTTCGCGAACCGTTCCCCACTGGCGATCGCTCAAATACGGTCCCCAGAGATGCCAATCCTCCTTGTTGGCGTCGCGGGCTTCGATGCGGAGGGATTCTTTGTCTTTAGGCATGGTTCGGTGATGGGTGATTTGTGGCGCGAAGTCAATCGCGGCGGGAGAACAATCTCACGATAAAAATCCAACCCACTCGAGTTCGCGATTTTTTGCCGATTTTAAAAAACCTTTTGCTGAGAAGCCCCGATGACGAAAACTCACCAGAGGACGGCGCAACCATACTTTGCAAAAGGTTCGTCCGGGGAAAGCAGTCGCAAATCGCGATGCAAAGCTTCGGCGGCAATCACCCGGTCAAAGGGATCTTTGTGGATCGGCGGCAGGCTTCCCGAGCGATAAAGCACCACTCTCTGGAGTGGCAGAACCTCGATATCCTGCAACCGCAACTGCTCCTCGATCCAAACCTCCGGCTGCGATGGCAAAGGCAGCTTGCCCGTGTGGTGCTTGAGCGTGATCTCCCACACCGAGGCCAGGCTCAACACCCGATCATTAGCTGGGCCATCCAGAGCCTCGACCGCCCTCGCCCCCAACAACTCGGGCGCGCTCGTTAACCAAATGAAGGCACACGTATCCAGCAGCAGCGTCATTCCAGACCCCACTCTTTGAGTTCCCCGGCCCCAAAAGGCGCAAAGGCATTGGGCGGAATTTCAAATCGCGGCGAAGTAGGCACCCCGACTTTCGGGCGTTTGGGTTTGGCGGAGTCGGTAGGAACAATCCGGGCGATCGCTTGCTTGCCTCGGCACACCACCACCTCTTCACCCTGCTCCACTCGTTGCAGAATTCGCGAAAGATGGGTCTTGGCTTGGTAAATCGTCACGGTCATAGCCGTAGTGTTAGTCAACTTCTGACCAAGTCAATGGGAGATTCCTCCGCCATGCCGGATTTCGCAAGCTCCCCAAGACAAAACTCATAAATAGTCCTTTAGAAACTTTGGAAAAAATCAACCCCCTCCTGAAGAGTTTATTGCTCGACTTGGATTCGGAAGGAGGCAGGTTTGTTGACGCTGGCTTTGTTTGACGAACCATACCAAAGACGAGGGATTTTTGTTAAAGCCAATTGTTGGTTACCGCCAAAAATCAACCCTGTTCCGCTGGAAACTAACGGATCAGTTCCTGAAAACCAATCGCCATAACCAACCCAATACAAACCGTCCTTGGAAACACCCAAATTTGAGAAAAAGAGATTTTCGGGAGTCGAAAAGGCCAAATTAGTGACATTCGAAAGAGAGGAAACCTTTTGCCAGTCAATGCTATTTGTGGACTTCCATACCCCGCTTTTCCCGCTGCCAAGAAACATGCTATTTCCATAAACTACTCTCACGATCCCAGGGTTGGTCGGGGATTGAAACCAAGTATCACCAGAATTGGTTGAATAAAAGAGACCCGCTGGATCATTGATGTATGCACAAGCGAGAACGAGAAGATTTCCATTTGCCGCCATGGTGAAGTTACTATAAGTAAAGGAGCCGCTGAACGGCAGGCTTCCCGCTTTCCAAGTGGTTTGATTACTCTGCAAAGACCAAATTTTTGATCCCACAATGAGGAAAAACCGATTCGATCGATTCGAAACAAAATACGGGTTGTTTTCATCGGTGAGGTCGCTCGGAAAATTCAAGGGCTTGAAAGTAGTCCGATTGTCGCTGTAATAAAGCGAACTTGGATTCTGAAACTTCACCAAACAACGCGCTCCAGCGAACTCAGCTTTTTCTGCATACCCGTTGGGCGTTCCTGACTGAATGGCTGCTTCGGTAAAATTCTTGCCATTAGTGGTAAAATACAATTTGTTGATTTCACCAGAAAGCAAAATTGCTCCGTTGCCTCCGCCCCGAGCATACAAATAATCCCCATTAGGACCTGTCCTATTGTAAGGATAGTATGTCGGTAAATCCATGCCGCTCGGCAATACAGTCAAGGGAAATGAAGCCATGTCACCCACGACATTCCCGATTGTTGGGAATACAACGGGGTTATAGTTTCCAGCCGCAGTCGGCGTTCCCGTGATGTTCGCAGTTGTGCCATTAACGGGCACGATGCTCATTCCCGGTGGCAGACCCGAGGCGCTCCAAGTGACATTCTGGGCGATGATGTGCTGGGGATTTAGGATTGCGGCTATTCCAAGGATTGCGAGTAAAGAGATGCGCTTCATGCGCACAGATTGTGATTTAACAACAACTATGCAAGACAAATTTAGCGAAAATCGACATTGAGGATGAGCGATAGCAGCCATCGAAAATCGTTGATCTTTTCCAAGACGCTTCGGCAAGACAAGGGTGGCGCGGCAGCGCCCATCGAAAACAAATGGTAGGGGCGGATCGCCGTAGACGCCCCATTCTCGCGGCGCAGCCGCCTCCATCTACCCCTACCCTTCAGGCATTATAGTAAACGTTCTCTACGAGCCCAGCCCTAACCCTAAATTCGGCAGTTGAGTAACTGAAATAGGCGCGGAAGTTGCTTGAGGCATGTGTGATGGAATCAAATCCCTTGTCCGAGACAGCTCACCCTGAGGGTGAGGAGAAAATTCACAGTCCTTTTCAGGAAAAAACGACCGGCAACGCGCCGCCACTGATGTCAGTCGATACCGAAGGCGGTCGTTATCATGTCCAATGGGATGATTCGGCTCCAATGACTCCGCTGGGGCAATTGGTTTTCTTCGCCCAGTTTCTCCATGCCGGAG
>Ga0214919_10010520_pt1 | contig 11705 bp, 11 predicted proteins | sample LL1503_MetaG_FD_177994 | JGI IMG/M metagenome (GOLD analysis project Ga0214919, IMG submission 177994) | Freshwater microbial communities from Lake Lanier, Atlanta, Georgia, United States - LL-1503 | ecosystem: Environmental > Aquatic > Freshwater > Lake | place: USA: Georgia | collected...
TAGCTCACAATGCTTGAATGCGCGCAAAGCACAACGTTTATGTCGTCGAATTGTCCAAGGAGGTCTTGGATGAGAAAAAGTTCCTCAAATCGAACCCAGGTTATGTGAGGGGCATGCCCTGCGTCTATGTGGGCATGACAGGGCTTGACCCGGATGTGCGCTTTGACAACCACAAGGCTGGCATCCACGCCAACAAATACGTCACTCGCTTTGGGCTGCGCCTGATGACTGAGCTTTTTGAGCACTTGAACCCTATGCCTTATGGGGATGCGCAGTACATGGAAGTCGATCTGGGCATTCGCTTGCGTGAGCAAGGATACGGAGTTTGGCAGGCTTGAGTCAGTCCGACTGAGGCTCCTTGATTTCGATGTACTTGGCAATCGTCCAGCCTATCGGCCTGCTGTTGTGAGGCTCACTGATGATGAGCTGGTTAACGAAGTGACATAACCTCGACATGCACCGCCACGATTTCAAGCTAAGTCGAAACCAATGCTGCCCCAAGTTGTCTATGTCACCGATCTTTGAACTGGAGCAAGAAACTCTGCGAGCAGCGCGTTGACTTGCGTATCGCGCTCCTGTTGAACCCAATGACCGGCGCCTTCAACCAAGTGAATGCCGCGGTGCTGAGTGCAGATCTCGCTCATGCGTTCCAGCGCACCGGGTGACTGATAGGTTCCCCAATCTCTCGCCCCTGAGATGAACATCGCCGGAACGTCAACAGTGCGCTCTGAGAAGGCCTTCAGTTCACCGCTGAAACGCGGGTCGGTACCGATGCGGTAGCCCTGTAGACCGCCCTGGAAACCGGTGCGCCGGTATTCGCTGGCATAAACAGCAAGCTCTCCGTCGGTCAGCCACGCGCAGCCGACGATCTCGTCGGCTGTAGGCATTTCCCGGGCGACGGTTTGCGCCATGTTCTGGTCCAGCGCCATGACGTAGTAGGTCGGCATCCGGGCCATTTCGCTGGCGGCCCAAGAAGCCAGCGGAAGCGGCTCGTTGCCAAGCCAGTCGCCGCTCTTGAAGTGGAAATAAGCCCGAAGAAAGTCGTGGACACCCTGCGGGCAGTTCCACATGTCCGCATTGGCGTCGCGTGTCGAGAAATACCACCGGTAGTGTTGGCGTGGCTTGGACAGGGCGGCCAGCGCCTCAGGCAGACCCGTGAGGGGCAGTGTGCCTTTAGGCGCGCGTGCGCTGGTGCCCTTGGGCAGCACGGGCGCCCCGGGGAATGGAGCGCTCATCAGCACAACTGACTGGAAGACATCCGGGCGCAGCAGCGCACACCAGGCTGCAACTACTGCGCCAAAGTCGTGTCCTATCACAGCGGCAACGCGGTCGTAGCCCAATGCCTTGACGAGTCCGACGGTATCGCTTACCCGGTTGATCAGTGTGTAGGGCATCAGGTCGTCGTCGTACCCGACGACATCACTGCTGCTGCGACCGTAGCCGCGCAAGTCGGGTGCGACGACGTGGTAGCCGGCCGCAACCAGGAAGGGGATCTGCTTGCGCCAACTGAAAGCGCACTCCGGAAATCCATGCAGCAGAAGCACGCACGGCCTGCCAGGCTGCTCGAAACCTGCCTCGAGCACGTGCATGGTGCAGCCGTTGTTGTTGTCGATAAGCCGGGAACGAATGCCTTTCGGCAGAAGCTCCTGACCATACAGTACGTCAGAATTCATGGGTAATTCCTATTTCTACCAGCCACCGCGCGCGCTCATGAGGGCACTTCTTCGGCATGCAGTGGCATGCCCAGTTCGCGCAGCGCCGCCTGCACCTTTTCGATCGGAACCTGGCGCACCGAAACGCCCTCTTCCACCGCGATGGCCGCTGCGACACCAGCGGCCTGGCCGGTGGCCATGCACGCCGGCATGTTGCGTGAACGTGCGTGCGCCTCGTGGTCAGCCGAAATGCAGCGGCCCGCAACCAGGAGTTGTTCGACACCTTGCGGCAGCAGGCAACGGTACGGAATCTCGTACGGCGGCATACTCTGGAAGTCGACGTCGCCGCCCTTTGGGTCATGGATATCCAGCGCCGAATTGTCTGCGGCGATGGTGTCTTCGAAGCGGGTGTCGCCGCGCGAGTCCGGACCGGTCAGCGTGTATTCCCCCAGGATGTGACGCGTCTCGCGCACGCCGAGGATGGGCGATACCTGCCCGAGACGGGCCGCCTCGAAGCCCGGGACGCGTTCCTTCAGGAAGCGGCATACGCCCTCGATCTGGCGGTAACACTCCAGAATGGCGCCAGTGAACTCCTTGGGAGAAAATACATCCACGCCGAGCACGCGGGTGGCGTTCACGTACATCTGGCCGTCGGCAGTCTTGAGGGTGATGTTGTCGCGTTGCAGCTTCACGCCGGTCTCTTCCTGGAAGCGACGCAACATACCGTTGAAACCCGTCAACCAAAGTCCATAAGAGAGGCCCGCCTCGTCAGGAGGAATGGCGCGCGCCGGAATGTCATCGCAGGTACGTGCCCATTCGGCAAGCCGGTTCAGGTCGACGTTCTTCATGATGAAGTACATCGACACAGGTTGCATCTTCGCATCGGCCCCGCCGGAGCCCATCACGAAGGGGGCCTTGGCCTTGGCCGCAATGTCGGCGTCGGCAGAGCAGTCGATCAGCACCTTAGCGCCAACGAACTGGCGTCCGCCTTTGCCTTCGATGATCACGCCGGTCACTGCGCCATCCTCGACAACCGGTGCTGAAACGAAAGTCTCGAAAAGGATCTGGACTCCAGCCTCCACGCACAGACGCGTCAGCAGCATCTTCATGATCTCAGGATCAGTTGGCGACGCAATCTTGACCCCGCCAGTCTTGGTCGTCGCCATGTAGTCGGCGCCGGCGCCGCCGACGCTGCGAGCGAGGTTCCAGATCTCAAGCGGTATGCCGCCGATGATGGCGCCTGATGGCTTGGTGTTCAGCCCCAGCGTGAGGATACCGCCGAGGGAGCCGAAGCGCTCGATAAGCACCACTTTGCTGCCGCGCCGAGCCGCAGCGATGGCTGCGATGGGCCCGGTCGTGCCGCCTCCGACGACGACGAGGTCGACTTCCATCAGCACCGGGATCTCACGCGCTGGCTCATTGATTGTTGTTCTGGTCATTGTGTTTCCTTCTTTAATGTTCCACCCGGGCTCACTCAGCGCGGGCGCCGGATTCTTTGATGGCTTTGGCCCATTTAGCGATCTCGTTGCGGTTCCACGCCGCGAACTGCTCTGGCGTATTACCGACCACCTCTGCGCCCAGTGCACCGAGCTTCTCCTTGATCTCCGGCATGCGCAGCACGGCGACCAGGTCAGTGTGAATCTTATCGACGATGGGTTGCGGCGTACCGGCCGGCACCAGGGCGCCGATCCAGGACACGGCCTCGAATCCTGGCAACCCGGATTCAGCCATGGTGGGCACGTCCGGCAGCGAGGCTGAGCGCTTCGCGCTGGTGACCGCCAGGGGCTTGAGTCGCCCTGCTTTGACGTGGTTGGTCACGGCCACAATGTTGTCCCACATCAGCGAGACCTGACCGCTGAACAGGTCGGTGTAAGCGGCCGGCGTGCCCTTGTAAGCCACATGGGTCAACTGGGTGCGGGTCTCGGCCTTGAACATCTCACCAGCCAGGTGGTTAGACGTTCCTATACCTCCCGAGCCGAAGTTAAGCTTGTCGGGATTCGCCTTAGCGTAGTCGGTCAGCTCCTTGACGTTCTTCGCCGGGAGCGCCGGGTTAGCCACCAGCACCAGGGGCGTAGTGGCCACCAAGGTGATCGGTGTGAAATCCTTCAGGTAGTCGTAGTTCAGCTTGGTATAAAGGGTTGTGCTGATCGCATTGGCCACAGTTCCGAAGATGGTGTAGCCGTCGTTCGGGGCACGCGCTGCGGCTTCAGTGCCGAGATTGCCACCGGCTCCGGGCCTGTTCTCGATCACGACCGACTGGCCCCACTTCTCCGACAGCTTCTGGCCGACGGCACGGGCGACCACGTCCGTGGCGCTTGCCGCCGGGAAGCCAAAGGTGATCTTCACCTGTTTCGTAGGCCACTGCACTGGGTCAGCGGCAAAAGCGGTGAACGCGGACGACGCGGCGGCAATCAAAACGATCAGATTCTTCACTGTCATGAGGGCTTCCTTTGGTGAGTTGTTAACGGCGTTGATGCTGAAATACTACAGTGCTATAGAGCACATGTCAAGCGGGCTGCCGTGGTACCATGCCTGTCGATGGCAGCCTGAGATGAACCAAAACAGCGATTCCAATCAATTGATCGACCAATACGCCCGTGCAGTCGTGCCCGGCTTGGCGAAGTACGCACAACTGCGTGAAACGCTGTCGGCCGCCATCCGCGGCGGCCACTGGAAACCCGGCAGCCAGCTGCCTCCCGAGCGTGAACTGGCACGCCTCACGCGGTTCAGCCTTGGCACAGTGCAGCGCGCACTGCGCGACTTGGCCGACGAAGGCCTCCTCGTTCGCACCCAGGGCAGCGGTACCTATGTCGCCGAGGGTCGTGCCGCGATCGATGCGCCTATCTATCTGCGGTTCTTGGGCAAAGAAGGAGAGCCGAGGTTTCTGCCCCTTTTCCCCAAAGTGCTTACGCGCGAGCGCATCGACGAGCGTGGCCCTTGGTCGGAATGGCTGCATCCGTCTGGCGGCCCGGTTGTGTGCATCGCACGGCGGATCAGCGTCAACGCGGAGTTCAACCTTTTCAATCGCTTTTACTTCCGCGCGGATGCCTTCCCGGGCATCGCAGCGGCGCCGCTGGAGACGCTCGACGGTGCCAACCTCAAGCAGCTGCTCGGAGGGGAAAGCAACATGCTGGTGACCGAGATGCGTCAGCGCATCTCCTTTGTCAAGTTTTCCCAGGTCGCTGCGGGCGCTGCGGGCGTCAAGTCAGGCACGGGTGGCATGTTGCTGCAAAGCGCGGCCTTCGCTGGCCGTGAACCGCTCTACTACCTCGAGTCGTTCATTCCACCCAACAATCGGCGCTTAGACGTGTCAGCATCCTGACGGTGGTACCGTGCGGGGAAACTAGTTATGCGAAGTCCACGTCGCGCCATCTGATCACCGAGACGTGAAAATAACAACAGATCAAACGCAAGTTTGAGTGCACTCGGATCAGATACTGGTATGACTGCTTTGGGGCCTTTCTAGCCTGATATGAAGCCGGAAGCTTTGGCAATAGGTTGCCAAACCGCATAGTCCCTCTGGAGGCGTAATGCACATTCAGCAGGGCCAGCCATCATCTCCTCTAACATGATCTGGGTCAGTGCAGAGGCAAATGCTGGTTGCTTATGAACTTCTGTAACTAACTGATTGATGGAATCGATTACCGCTGCAGGTGTGCCCGGCGGTGCAAAAATACCGATCCAATCAGAAAGGGTCATCTCTGGCAAACCAGATTCAGTCATGGTCGGTACATTAGGCAGAAATCGACTCCTTTTAGAGCTCATCATTGCCAATATTCGGACCCGACCATCGTTGTGTGCCTGAATGAGCGGCGTACTCACTGAACCTATTCCAGCAGGCACGTGTCCACTGATAACTCCCAGCAGAGCAGGCCCGCCTCCCTGGAACGGAACATCCTGTAACTGCAGTTTGGTCGCTGAGGCCAGCATCAATCCGCAGAAATGCGTGATGTTGCCCAAAGCAGAAGTGCTGTAAAAACCGATTTGGGGATCTTTTCGGACAAGTTGTATATATTCTTGAAGAGTATTAGCTGAAATGTTTGGGCGAACATAGAGAGCGAAATCAAGCACGCTGAGAGCACTTGCAGGCATAAAGGTCGTAAAGCTGCGCTGTGAAGGTTCCTTTTGAGTATGCGGAACTAGAGTGTAATTAGATGCCACGTTGACCAACAAGGTACGCCCGTCTGCCTTAGCGGCCAATGCAAGCTCATTGGCCACCTTACCCGCTCCCCCTGGCTTGTTGTCAATAATGTAGGTTTGCCCCGTTAGCCTGCGCAATTGCTCAGCCAAGGCACGCGCAAGAATATCCGTGGAGCCCCCAACAGCAAACGGAACTATGAGCCTCACTGTTCTGTCTTGTGCAAGCGCCTGTCCAGTGCCAAGCACAGAAGTTGCGCCTGCGATACCGGACTTCAAAAGCATTCTACGTTTCATAAAAATCTCCAGGCTATTTGAATAATTATCCAATCATTGACAAAATCGTCAACAATATTCAACTAGGTGTTTTCCCCTTAACAGTTACTCTGACCTCAGACTGCGTGAGGTATAGTTTTACAGAGCCGGGAAATGGCACCGACTGAGTTTCGGTCAATAACAGGAAATATATGAGCAGTCAGGGAAATCGTGCCAGTTTGACTACAGCAGATGTCATGGAGATGATTCGCAGTCGTGTTCGTTCTGGCAGCCTCGTTCCGGGGCAACGTCTGGTGGAAAACGATCTGATCTTGATAACAGGATCAACACGCTCAAAGCTTCGCGAGGCACTCAAGGGACTTGCATTTGAAGGCATTGTCGAACTTCAAGAGTTCAAGGGCGCGACCGTGAAGCGACTGGAGCGTTCAGATGTGCACCAGATGTACCAAGTCCGCGAAGTTTTGGAAGGACTTTCGGCCAAGCTATGCACCCTTAGTCCAATTCTGCCGCTTATGCGCAATGCGCTAATCAATTCCCAGCAAAAGATGGATGCTGCCGTTTCCAAAGGTGATATTCCGGCTTTCATTGAAACGAATGATGCTCTTCATGATCTCATCGTCGAATGCGCCCAGAACAAGCATGTTGCACGGACCTTGAATACAGTTCAGGTCACAGTTCATCGTTTGGAGAGTCGCCTTTTCTACACCTCAGATGTCATGAAGGATGCATTGGAAGAGCACCGCGCCATCACTGCTGCAATACTTGCCGGCGACGCTGAAGGGGCTGAAACTGCAATGCGCATTCACATTGTGCACAATTACCAGCAACTCAATAGACTGGCAGATCACTTTTTTCAGTGAATTTGCGCCCACCCAACTTTTCATAGCTAGTTGGATGCCTGAACAATGATGCCCGCTGACAGCAATTCTTGGATTTTTTCTCTACTCAAACCATAATCACTTAGGCACTGCACTGTATGCTCACCTGGGCGAGGTGGGACCAATCGAGTGGCAAGAGCATTCCCATTTGCAGAAAGCCTAACTGGGTTGGCTGTGACCTTCCAGAGGCCCAGTTCTGGATGGGCTACCGATTCGACTAAACCACAGGATTGAACCTGCTCGTCTTCCAGTGCCTGCGAAACATCATATATTGGACCAGCTGGCACGCCAGCCTTGACAAGCTTGCGAGTCCAGTTGACTGCGGTATCGGAGGCAAGGCGCTCTTCAATCAACAATTTAAGTTGAGCCGAGTTTTGTGTTCGGGCTTGGGGAGTAGAGAAGTCGTTGTCATTCGCCTGGAAATGCAAGCCTATAACGTCGCAAAATGCAAGCCAAAGCGACTGGGATCCAGGGGCGATAATCATGGTCGCATCACTAGCGCGGTATGCCCCATAAGGTGACATAGCGGGGTGTGTGTTTCCGGTCAAACCCGAAACACGCCCTTTTGATAACCAAGTTTGGGAATGGTCGCCCAACATATTGATGAGCGTAGATAGCAGGGATGTCTCCACTATCTGACCCTCACCCGTCATGTCCCTTTGGCGAAGTGCAGCAAAAACACCCATAGCAAGCCACATACCCGCGCCTAAATCACCAATAGGGACGCCCACCCTCAAAGGTCCACTTTCTTCCGATCCGTTAATGCTCATAAGCCCTGAGCAGGCCTGAGCGACGATGTCAAAGCCTGGCTCGTTGGATTTGGGACCTGATTCCCCGTAACCAGAAATCTTTCCGTAAATTAAACGAGGATTAAGTTTTTTCAATGTCTCATAGGACAGTCCGAGATCATCCATTACGCCGGGACGAAAATTTTCAAGAATCACATCGCTACCAACCGCCAACTCCTTAAGTAACTCAAGAGCTCCTGGCGCCCTATAGTTTAAAAGTATCCCCTTCTTATTGCGATTAGCACTCATGCTGTAAGTAGAAGATTCTCCCAACTTGATGCCCCAACCTCGAAGCAGGTCACCCTTAGGACTGGCTTCCACCTTGACCACTTCCGCGCCGAAGTCCCCAAGGATCATTGAGGCATAAGGTCCAGCCAAAGCATGCGTGAGGTCCAGCACCTTGATTCCAGATAGAGGCAAAAGCATATAAAGTCCAAATTGTTGACAATATTGTGCATAATATCAGGACTGGATTTAAAGGGACAGTATGCTTACTCAATTCGAACTCACTGGTACATACGATGAGGTCCCTCTTGGTGCCGAGGAGTCTTTTGTAAGGTCTATAGACCCCAGCTCCATAGATCAATTTGCGCAAGCCGTTCAAAGCTTCCATCCATTGCACATGGACGCTGAGTGGGCAAAAGCCAATTCTAAATTTGACAATCGAGTGGCTCACGGTTTGATGACCTCGGCTTTGGTTTCTAGGCCAATTGTGAATTTCATTCAGAGGTTCAAACTGAACACCTTATTGATTTCAACAACATCCAAGTATGTGCGCGCTGTGGTGGCTGGCGATACCATCACCACCCGGCTTTGCTTGGTCGAAAAAATTGATTCTCGTCAGCGCTTGCGTTTTGAGGTCACTTCTACGAATCAACGCGGTGAAGTCGTGCTTGTGGGTGAGGCTGTCGAACAGGTGCTTTAAATAATCAACCTGCGTGAAACACCAAGATGAATTTCACATTGACACACGAACAGGAAGTCATGCGCGATTCGTCACGCAATTTGACCGAGCGCTTGATCAATCCCATGCTGAACGGCAGTGCCAAAACGCTGCCACTTCCTAAACAATCGCTTATTTCACTTTTGCAAAAACTTGCAGAGCTTGGTTTTACTGGTGCACGCCTGCCAACAAATTCGGGTGGTTCAGGCATTAGCATGCTTGAATATGGCATTGGTTTTGAACAGATCCCCCCCGTAATCGCACTTGCGTTGATGGCACATGAGGGATCTACAGCGCGCCTTTATGCAGACGGCAATAGCGAACAACGTAAGCGTTTTTTGCCTGACTTTGTTTCAGGCAAACGCGTTTTCTGTACCGGCTCTACTGAACCTGATACCGGCTCAGACCCACGCGGTGTTCGAACACAACTGTACTTTAAGGATGGAAAGTTAGTTCTGGATGGCAGAAAGATGTGGATTTCCAATGTTACGGTATGTGATGCAATTCTTGTAACCTGCCTAGATCGCAGAAATGACAAAGACGGTCAGCGTGTTGTCAAGGTAGTCGTGGAACGGAACCACTCACCCTTTCATTCAGCAAGCATTGAAACGATTGGTTATCGCCAAGGATGGTTTGGAGAGGCGGTATTCGATAGCTGTCAGGTATTTCCGGAGAATGTCATTGAATCAGACAAGGGTGGCACGGCGGTCCTCAAGTCCAGTTGGAGCGTCAATCGCCCTCTCTTTAGTCTTTCGGCAGTTCACCTCGCGCAAAATGCCTATAACCTGGCTGTCGAATATGCTTGCATGCGAAAGCAATTTGGTCAACCTATCGCTTCGCGGCAGTTGGTACAAAAAGAACTGTCTGACATCGCAACTGCTATCGCAACCAGTCGATTGCTTTGCTATCAAGCATTATCTGCAATTGACGACGGGACAGGAACCGAAGGAAATTCTGCTATGGCAAAACGCTATACGCAGAACGCATGTCGCGAAGCCATCTGGAAGTCTATGAACTTGTTCGGGGCAATGGGGCTTTCTGTTGAAGCGAAGATCGAAGGCTGGTTGCGTGACGTCAACATGATTGCTGTGGGCGATGGGACGAACGAAATTCTTTCCTTGATCCATGGACGTGAAATTACTGGGTTTGAGGCTTTCCGTGGACCTATTGGGAGTGATAGAAGCCTTCATTGACCGAAACAGCATATTCAATATAACCAAGACAGATCAGTGAATCCTTACCCTTCTTGCTTATCACCAACTCCCTCTGCACCGCCATGAAACTCACCCTGATGTATGCACCGGTGTCTTGCGCGCTGGTTCCCTATGTTGCACTGACCGAGGCGGGCGCTGCTTTCGAGGTGCAGGCCATTGACCATACGCGCGCGGAGCACTTTCGCGATGAGTTCCTTGCACTCAACCCCAAAGCCAAATTGCCAGTGCTGGTGATCGACGGTCGCCCACTGACCGAAAACGTGGCCATTCAAATCTGGATCGCTCGCCATTTTCCTCACGCTGGCCTGATGCCGTCGGGTGCGGAGGAGTTTCAGGCCATCGAATGGCTGGCATGGTTCGCATCTGGCGTGCACCCACACCTGACTCCCCACAACCGCCCACAGCGATACTGCGACCTGCCGGGGTCGGAGGAAAGTGTCAAGCGATTGGCCAGCGCCCAACTCTTTCAAGATTTTGCGGTGTGTGAGGAGCGGCTTGCCGGGCGCACCTGGTTTTTGACTGCGTTCTCCACGGTGGACATCTATTTTTACTGGTGCTTTCGCCGTGCCACTTTGTTTGGGCTGGACCTTTGCCGTTTTCAGCACTGCCTGGGTCATTTCGAACGCATGGCGCAACGCAGTAGCGTGCAGCGCGTGCTGGATTTTGAACGTCAGATACAGCAAGAATTTCTTTCCAGAACTGAGGAGCCCCGACAAGCTTGACCGCCGCCGTTTCTTAACAACTAACTCGCAGCTGCACCCCGCGCCGCCGGGCAGTCCGGCGACATACTCGCCATGCTGATCGGTGAATATTGTCGCAGCTTCGAGGCCAACCAATGATCGTCGGTAATTCGAAATTCTCAATATTTCGTGTCTCGTCAATTCACTGCGCGATGAACAGTTAGATCCATATTTCAAATCCTAAATATTGCCGACTGCGGCTTATCGAAAAGCCTTGGTTATGCTTTCGGTTTTGGGCCTACGTTGCTCATTATTTAAGGCCAACACGACCTCAGTTTGACTCGCTAATCAACGCTCACCGGACAATCGGCTCAATGCTGCTGAACTGGTCCGTCCACAATCTCAACCCCGGCTGGTCGTAAGGCTCGGGTTTGAGCAAAAGACCCTGCTCGTCCTGGACTTCGCGATGGACGGAGGGGTTCGCCTTCAGGTAGGCCTGGTCCTTCGTCATGATGAAGTGTAAATTCCTTCTCACATTGCGCATCTCATCTAAGGCCTGGTATTTATGCCGGTACGGGATGCCCAAAACCTCGGCTTGGGCTTTCACAATGGGGTACAGGTTCAAATAAGCATTGGTGATGTTGATCGCAATGTGACCATCGGGCTTCAGATGGTCGCGGTAAATCTGAAATGCCTCACGTGTCAACAAATGGATGGGCACCGATCCGCCTGTGAAAGCGTCCAGCACAATCACGTCGTACAACTTGTCTTTGGGCAGCTGTTCCATGCGCAACCGGGCATCACCCAACACAATGTTCTGCTCACCCGCTTTACAGGTCGACAAGTTGTCAAACCACTCCTGCGCAATCCGCACGGCCGCAGGGTTGATTTCATAAAAGTCATAGGCATCGGCTTGGCGTGCATAGTTGGCCAAGGTGCCAGCACCCAAACCAATCAACGCAACCGAAAGCGACAGTTTTTGGTCCATGGCCCACTGCAACGTCTCTCCAATACCGCTGTCTCGTGCATAGTAAGTGGTCGGCACATGACGAAGCGCATCAGAAAGAAACTGCTGACCATGGGTCACATTGCCGCTGAAAAACACCCGATCATTGCGCTCGGGCTCCAATACAAACC
>Ga0214919_10010521_pt1 | contig 11705 bp, 8 predicted proteins | sample LL1503_MetaG_FD_177994 | JGI IMG/M metagenome (GOLD analysis project Ga0214919, IMG submission 177994) | Freshwater microbial communities from Lake Lanier, Atlanta, Georgia, United States - LL-1503 | ecosystem: Environmental > Aquatic > Freshwater > Lake | place: USA: Georgia | collected 2015-03-15
AAGAGGTGGGGCCAGTTGCAGGAACTTTGGCGGTCGTAGGGCTTTTGGGAATCATCACGATTTTGATGGCCGTTTTGGCGCTCGTGGTTGTCCGGGCTTTGGCGGAGAGTCCGTGGGGTTTGTTCACCATTGTGTTGACGATGCCTTTGGCTTTGGCGATGGGGCTGGGAATGCGAGGGGCGGGTGGGGCGAAGACACTTTGGGTGACAATTTTTGGGGTTTTGGGTTTGGTGGGGTGTGTGTGGGCGGGGAAGTGGGCAGCCGAGACACCCTTTTTAGCCACAATGTTCACGTGGGAGGCGACGACATTGGCGTGGTCAATCATGGGGTATGGACTAACGGCGAGTGTTCTGCCGATCTGGCTTCTTTTGGCGCCACGGGATTACCTGAGCTCGTTTTTAAAAATAGGGACGGTGGGTGCGCTGGGAGTCGTTGTCGCAATTTTGGCGCCGCAACTGCAGATGCCTGCTTTGACGCGTTTCATCGATGGAAGTGGACCTGTTTTCGCAGGTCCGGTTTTTCCGTTTTGTTTCATAACGATTGCATGTGGAGCGATTAGCGGATTCCACTGTCTGGTAGCGTCTGGCACAACGCCCAAGCTGTTGGCGAGTGAGGCGGATATTCGGATGGTGGGATATGGGGCCATGATTACGGAGATGTGCGTAGGGGTTCTGGCTTTAGTGGCGGCGTGTTCAATGCCTGCGGGAGAATATTTTGCAATCAATCTCCGGGGAGAGCCGGCAGCGGTGGTGGAAAAGATCACGGCGCTAGGATTTCCCGTGACACTAGAGCAGATGGAAAATCTGGCGAAATCGGTCGGGGAGAAATCCATGATTGGAAGGACGGGTGGAGCACCGACTTTTGCGGTTGGGATGGCGCAAATCTTTGCCCAATCCGTAGGACAAGCGGGAGGAGCGGCGATGGCTTTGTGGTATCACTTCGCAATCATGTTTGAGGCGTTATTTATTTTAACGACGATTGATGCGGGCACGCGGATCGGACGTTTTTTGGTTCAGGAGGTTTTGGGGTGGATCTGGAAGCCGTGGGGAGAGATTCGGTCGGGACTCGGCGGCTTGCTAGGGAGTTTGCTTTTTGTGGGGGGATGGGGTTGGTTTTTGTATCAGGGGGTAGTGGATCCGCAGGGGGGAATCAATAGCCTGTGGCCGATTTTTGGAGTCGCGAACCAGCTTTTGGCTGTCATGGCGTTAAGTTTGGCCACGACTGTTCTCATCAAGATGGGGAGGGGAAGGTTTGCATGGGTCACGGTTTTGCCCTTGGTTTGGCTGGTGGTAGTTACCTTTTCGGCGGGGTGGATGAAGATTTTTAGTCCTGATCCGAGACTGGGTTTTTTAGCGGGCTGGGACCAGGCGGAGAAGGCAGGTCAGGTCAAGCTGGCTGTGGCACAAGCCACGAATGCGGGAGTGACGGGATTCTTTCTGCTTTTGGTCGTTCTTATATTGGTAGCGTGCGGGGCTGTTTGCTGGCGGAGTTTGAAGGGCCAAGCCGTGCCTCCATTAGGGGAGGAGATTTGATTTAGGACTTCGGAACTTTAGAAAAAGATTGGGATGATGAGAATGGCGACGATGTTCACGACCTTGATCATAGGATTGATGGCGGGCCCTGCAGTGTCTTTGTAGGGGTCACCCACGGTGTCGCCGGTCACGGCCGCTGAGTGTGCGGGGGAGCCTTTGCCTCCGTAGTTTCCTTCCTCGATATACTTCTTTGCATTATCCCAAGCGCCACCTGAGGAAGTCATTGCGATGGCTACAAAAAGACCTGTAACAATCGTGCCCACGAGAACGCCCCCAAGGACAACAGGGCCGAGGCCAGGAATTGCGGCGACTCCTACGACAAAGATGACTGGGAGAAGCGCAGGGATGATCATCTGGCGAAGAGCGGCTTTGGTGACGATATCGACGCAGGTCCCGTAATCGGGTTTGTCTTTGCCCAAGAGAATGCCGGGTTTAGCTGCGAGTTGGCGGCGTACTTCGCGAACGACGGCGCCTGCGGCTACACCCACAGCGTCCATGGATCGGGCTGTGAAAACGAAAGGAAGAAGACCGCCGATGAAGAGGCCGATAATGACCTTGGGTTCGGTGAGGGAGAATTCGAGGCTGGGCATTGCGGCTCCGAGGGCGGCGAAGTGAACCTTCAGCTCCTGCACGTAGGTTCCGAAAAGGACAAGGGAGGCGAGACCAGCAGAGGCAATGGCGTATCCTTTGGTGACCGCTTTCATGGTGTTTCCAACAGCATCCAATTCGTCCGTGCGTTCGCGAATCGACTTGGGCATTCCTGACATGACCGCAATTCCGCCCGCGTTATCCGTGATCGGTCCGAAGGCATCGAGGGAGATGACGATTCCTGCCATAGAGAGCATGGCCATCACTGCAATGGCAATTCCATACAGACCTGCGAAGTGGTAGCTGAGGAGGATTGCGATTCCGATAAAGCCAACAGGTAGAGCGGTGGCGTGCGAGCCAATGGCGAGTCCGGCAATAATGTTTGTTGCGTGGCCCGTTTCAGAGGCTTTTGCGATATTTTGGACGGGGGAGTAGTGGGTGGATGTGTAGTAGTTTGTGATGAGGAGAACGACAAACGTCATGAGGAGTCCAACAAGAGAGGCAAGGTAGATGCCCGTTGTGGATGCAATTTGCCCATCGTGCCGTAGGCCGTCGGGGAAAAAGATATGGGTCAGGGGCCAAAGGGCAGCGGCTGAAGCAAGGGCGCTGATCAGAACTCCTAGGCTCAGAAGGCGGGTGGGGTTCCCGCGTCCAAAGTTGACGGTTAAGATTCCAAGGATGGCTGAGAGAATGGAGACACCGCCGACGATAAAAGGGTAGCTGAGGGCGGCAGGCTCGGGTTGGCCGTTGCCTCCGAAAACGGTGAGGTAGGCAACGAGAACGCAGCCGATGAGGCTGACGGCGTAGGTTTCAAATACATCTGCAGCCATTCCAGCACAGTCTCCAACGTTATCCCCGACGTTATCTGCGATTGTGGCAGGATTGCGGGGATCATCCTCTTCGAGTTTGGATTCAATTTTGCCGACGAGATCGGCGCCGACATCGGCCGCTTTGGTGTAGATACCACCGCCGAGACGGGCAAAAACGCTGACGAGGGAAGCCCCTAAGGCCAGACCCGTTAGGCTATCAATCGCGGCGCGCAGTCCGAGGTACTTGGACGCGATCATATAGAAGGATCCGATCGACAGCAGGGCTAAGGCAACAACAAGTAGGCCTGTGACGGCTCCGCCGTTGAAGGCGTTGCGAAGAGCAGCGGTACGACCGATCGTAGCAGCTTGGGCAGTACGAACATTCGCCATGACAGCGATCCGCATTCCTGCAAAACCTGCGACGAGACTGCAGGCGGCACCGACAATAAACCCGATCCCTGTCGGCAAATTTTTAAAGTAGCAGATTGCGACGAAAAGAAGTAGGGCGATTCCTGATACCGCTTGAAGCTGGCGATGAAGATAAGCAGCGGCTCCTTCTTGAATAGCTGAAGCGACTTCGCGCATGCTATCGTTTCCATCTGGCTGGCTTTTAATCCACAAGATAAGCGCCCAAGCGGCACCCAATCCGATGAGACCGGCCGCTAGGCTGAGGGGAAGGGCTTGAGAGAGAAAGAAGTTGGACATAGTAAGTTGTTGGAAAATAGGCTCGGGGTCACGGCGAGCAACGTTTTTCGGGTCAATTTTACGCACTTTTCAGTACTTGTGCGCACTGGACATTTCATCGAGTATATATTTCACATGACTAAATATCCACAGAACGGAGTTACGGGTGTATTGGATCCCCGTGTTCCGGAGTTGGAAAGGATCGCCACGCTTCTGCAGAGGCGGTTTCTGGTCGATCTTCTCCGTCAAACGTCAACCAAGCGTCTTTCGATCCCTCAGTTCACGCTTTTGGGTTTTTTGGGGTTGGAGTCTGGGGTGCCGATGGGGGTACTCGCGAAGCGGATGGGGCATGCGACCTCGGCGACTACAGGTTTGGTGGATCGGTTGGAGGCGTTGGGGTTGGTGAGGCGGCAGGCTCAAAAGGGAGATCGGAGGCAGAAGTTGGTTGAGATCACGACAAAAGGGAAAGAGTTAATGGCCAGGTTACAAGGGGAGTTGCGGCACCATTTGGGTGCAATTCTAACGCAGCTTGAGGAGAAAGATCAGGATGCGTGGGTGCGTATTTATCGGGTGATGGAGAACTACTGCCGTGAATTACCTCGCGATTAGGATCCTTTGTATTCTCAGCATGGGGGCGATGGGCGCTCTGGCAGAAGAAAAAAAAGAATTGGCGGATGTCACCCTGCCGTTGGCAAGTAAGTCCGCGGTTCCTGAATTTTCAAGTAAGCGTCTGGATCTGGCCCAGTGCGTGGCCTTGGCGTTGCAGCAGAACACCGAGATTCGACAGGCTCAGGAGGAGGTGAAAAGAAAAGAGGGAGTGTCGGTCGAGGTGCGGAGTGCCTTGCTTCCTAAAGTGACGGCTCAGGGTACTTACGAATATCAGTCGAAAGAGTTGAACGGATTGCTGGTGAACGCAGGATTTGTTTCTGCGGACGAGATGAACTGGAATGCGGGAGTGCGGGTAACGCAGCTCTTGTTTGACGGAGGAGCTGCCTTGTCTCGTACCCGAGCCGCACGCATGTCGGAAAGCCAGTCGATGCTTCTCCTCCGGGACACGATTGACCGGGTGATTTTGGAAGTTCGCAAAAATGTGTACGCAGTCCTTTTGAACCGCTCCTTGATTGACGTGCAAACGGAGGCAGTTCATTTGAAGCAGGAGCAGCTGACTTCGCAGCAGAAACGTTTCAAGGCCGGAACAGTGACCAAGTTCAACGTTCTGACTGCGGACGTCGAGCTGGCTAACAATATGCCACAGCTCATTCGGGCTCGGAACAACAAGCGGGTGGCAGAAGTGCAGTTGGCCCGGGTTCTGGCTTTGGATTATCCGATCGAAGCGGCTGAGGATTGGACTCCACCGGTGTACGTCGAGGGGGATTTGCCCTACCAGCCCGTCAAAACCGATCTCTCTGCTTCTTTGCAGAATGCGGTTTCCAACCGAAACGATTTGCGGGCCGTGAAAAAAGAGATCGAAATTCAGAGCAAACTTTTTGAAGCAGCCAAAAAGGAGGCGTTTATTCCCAAAGTCGTTGGGTCGGGAGGGTATGACGTGATTCAAAATCCGGGAAGTTCAACCTTCACGGATAGTTTCAACGGGCCGGTGGCGTCGATCAACGGAACCTGGACTTTATTCGATGGGATGTTGAGCACGGGACGATTCATGCAGCTCAAGGCGCAGATCCGTAAGGCGGAGGTGGCGTATGAGGAGAAGCGGCGTCTGGTCGAAAGTGATGTGCGGGACGCTGTGGTGAAGATGGAGGAGGCGCAGGAGCTAGTGACATCGCAACAGAGAAATGTGGAGCAGTCCCGAGAGAGCCTGCGCTTGGCCGAGGCGCGCTTCAATGTGGGAGCAGGGATCCAGTTGGATATCATCAACGCCCAGTCGAACCTCACCCAGGCTCAGTTCAACGAGTTGCAGGGCAGATTCGATTACAATGTGGCGGTGGCTTCGCTCGAGAGAGCGACAGCGACACCCTTTGGTCCAAAAAATTCTCCGAAGGTCCCGGAGGAAGCAGGCCTTACCCCCAAGCCAAAACTGAACATGCAGGCGTCCACTGCGGTGGGCCTTCAGCCTGGGCAGTGAATTTTTTAGGCTTTCCAGAGTTGGATGCGCGGGGATTGGCCCATGCGTTTACGTTGCGAACAGACCCTGCGCCAAGCCGGGAGGATCTGCCTAAACTTTTACAAACTGCAGGATTGCCGAAAAATTATGTGATGGGGGAGCAGGTTCATGGGGCAGGAGTAGGGGTCGTCGGGAAAATGGATGGGGGAAAGGTCGTGTCAGGGGTGGATGCGCTGATCAGCCAAGACAAGGGGCTTAGTCTGGTGATTCGGGTGGCCGATTGCGGGCCTGTTTGGATTCATTGCGGAAAAACGGGTGCAATTGGGTTGGTGCACAGCGGAAGAAAGGGAACCGAGGCGGGAGTGGTGGGAGAAACGATACGCAAGATGAGAGAGGAGTTTGGATCGGAGACGAGCTCGATGATGGCTCTTCTGGGGCCCTGCATTCGACCTCCGCACTACGACGTGAATTTTGCGGGTGAGATTCTTCATCAACTCAAAAGAGAGAAGGTGGGCAAAGTGGTAGACAGTGGGCTTTGTACGGCATCTGAGCCCAACAGGTTTTTTTCTTATCGAAGGGAAAAAGGGAAAACCGGCCGCCACTATGCGATCTTATGCCTCTAGCGGATGCTGGTCCTAGGCGCGGCATTCAGGAATCGCGGGTCGACGAACTTGTGAGAACCGAACATAAATGGGGTATGCGAAGAGGTTTGCTACTGGCAGTTGTTTCGTTGTTGGGAACAGGGTTAGCCTGGGCCGAATTAGGCAAGTCGCTGACGGATCTTAAGATTTTAAAGAACCTCACGGTTGTGCGGGAAACCCTGTTGTACAATCGGACCTTTGTTTTGGCCGTGGCGGAGGACAAAGATACGGCCGGGCGTCAGGCACACTACCTGTTTCTTTCAGGAGAGTGCGTTCAGATCCGCTATTTCAGCGGAAAGAGTCCTTGGACCGAGGCCAAAGCCCAAGCTGTTTGGCGGGAACAGTTTGGGGATCTCTCCAACCAAAAAACGGAGGAAGAGAATCTTTTAATCTTTCATGGAGCCAACGGGGAGGAAATGTTGATGGGCAAAGGCAAGTACGCGCAGGCCCTGCTGATTCAGTCTCCTCGAATGACCAAAATCCGAAATCTTTGGATGGAAGGCCAGCCGGCTGAGTTTCAGATGCGAAGGGAGAACGACTTAGATTTTTCTCTTTGGGGATTTGGACCCGCCCCCGGGGACGATGGGAGCAAATGAGTCGTCCCAGTTGAGCTGGCAGTAAAATAAAAAAGTCGACGAAAAGAAAAAACGGGTGCAGAAGAAATTCATGCAAAAAATAAAACTCATCATGTGGATCGCCCTGTTTTCCTGTTTGCCAACCCTCCATGCGGACAGTGCCCCCGAAGCTTCGGCTCAGGACACCAAAAAAATGGTCCAGAACAACTTTGTCGAGACGGCACAGAGGGGCATTAAACTGAGTGGATATGTGGATGCGGGTTACAGTTATAATTTCACAGGGCAGAACAATAACTCGATGGTATCGACCCGGTATGCGACGGACACAGCGCAGCGCGGAGACTTCAATTTGTATGCCGTGAAGATCGCACTTGAAAAAGCCATGACTTCGGAGAACAAGGCGCAAGCTGGGTTTCGGGCGGACGTGATGATTGGTGAGGACGCATCTTATTTCATTAATCGAACTCCCAATGCTGGATACAATACGAACAACAACTCCAATAGCCTCTTTCTGGAGCAGGCGTATGCCTCGATCCGTGCTCCTGTGGGGAATGGGTGGGATTTTAAGGTAGGCAAATTCGTATCTACGATGGGGTATGAGGTGATGGAGAGGCCTGCCAACATGAACACAACGTACGGAATTCTATTTAACGTGATGCCCCTGTACTACACGGGCGTTCTGTCTTCGTATCGGTTCGATGACTATCTGGATGGAAAGCTTGGAGTGGTGAACGGATCGAATAGTGACAATAACACAACCTTGAATTCCAACAGTGGAGACGGTTGTGCCGTCCTGGCTTCCTTGAATGTGACGGCTCCCGGAGGCAACGCGAACTGGAGTAATAACTTCCAGTACAGCACGGGCTATGACAACAACACCTCCACAGGGTCGACAAACAGCAGCCTTACTTCTTCCAGCCAACCGGCCCGGGCCAATAATGGAGATATCTCTGCCTACATGCTTTTGTACAACTCTTGGGGAAATTGGTCCCCGAAGTTTGCCGACGATAAGCTCCTTCTGGCTTTTAACACCGTTTTCGGAAACCTAAGTGGAGTGGCGGATGGTGTAGCCAACGTCAACACCCACTGGTACGGAGCGGGGACTTACGCCAAGTATCAATTCAACGACTGGTTTAGTCTTTCTAGCCGTGGAGAATATCTGGGGAGCAACAACGACGGAATTATCGGTTACGTAGGTGCGAGCACGACTTTTAACACTCCAGAGGCAAATAATCCGACCCGGCATGTCACAGGTGTGAATCTTTGGGAGTATACACTGACGGCGTCGTTTAATGTCATCGACAACGTTCTGATCCGGGCGGAGTACCGACTCGATTGGGGCTCTAATCTTTATCAGGTGCCCAATGGTGCGTCACAGCCTGAAGGGCAGAACGGTCCAGCCCACTACGCAGGTGCGGAAGTTGTCTATAGCTTCTAAAAATTTAGAGTGCTGTTCAGCTCCCGCTCGTATCTGAGAAAAAACTCTCGAACGGCTTTCGTCACTGGACGGTCCGTGGGGTGAGGGTAAGATTGAGCGGTGAAAGTGGATGCTCCAATACCCTTTGCCAGACGAACGGAGTTGAGTCTTCCGCTTTTCGCTGCCCGAGTGCAAGCGGGGTTCCCTTCTCCTGCTGACGATCATCTGGAACGGTCGATCGATTTAAATGAGGAGCTGATTCAGCATCCTGCTGCGACCTTTTTCGTGCGTGTGAAGGGGGAGTCGATGCACGATGCGGGAATTCAGAGTGGGGACATTCTGGTGGTGGACCGTTCCTTGGATCCGACGGATCGAAAGATCGTGGTGGCGATGATTGATGGGGAGTTCACGGTGAAACGGTTCCGAAATCAGGATGGTCGTATTTTTTTGGAAGCAGCGAATGAGCAGTTTCCCAAGATTGAAGTTTCCGGGGACCAGGAGCTGGTGGTTTGGGGCGTGGTGTCGTTCGTCATTCATCCTGCGAGATAAAACATGAAGTCCCGCTTGGCTCTGGTGGATTGCAATAATTTCTTCTGTTCGTGCGAGCGGGTGTTTGCGCCTGATTTGCAGGGAAAGCCCGTGGTGGTTTTGTCGAATAACGATGGTTGTATTATTTCGCGGAGCGAGGAGGCCAAAGCGCTGGGAATTCCGATGGGGGCGCCTCGCCACGAGCAAGAGGGGGTGATTCGAAAGCATCGGGTCAAGGTGTTGAGTTCGAACTACACGTTGTATGGAGATATGTCGGCCCGGGTGATGACGATTCTGCGGGACGCGGCGTTGGAGATGGAGGTGTATTCGATCGATGAGGCTTTTTTGAAGTTGCCTGAGGAGTTTGGAGAGAAAGAAGCGCGAGCTCTACGGGTCAAAGTGTTGCGATGGACGGGGATTCCCGTGTGCATTGGAATCGGAACGACCAAAATGCTGGCAAAAGTTGCGAATCGTGATGCAAAGAAAAGAAGGGAGCAGACGGGCGGGGTGTTGGATCTGGATGGGGGAGTGGATGTGGAGGAGTTGTTGGGCAGGGTACCGTGTGATGGGCTTTGGGGGGTAGGAAAGAGGTTAGCGCAGAGATTAGCAGGGCTGGGAATTCATACGGCGCGGGAGTTTCGCCAAGCGGACCCGAGGCAGGTGAGGAAAAGTCTAGGAGTGGTGGGAGAGCGGATGTGGTGGGAAATGAATGGGGTTTCGTGTCTGCCGTGGGAGGAGACCCCGCCGGATCGGAAGGGTGTGGTGGCAAGCCGATCGTTTGGAGCCGTAGTGGAGACACTTGAAGAATTGGAGGTGGCTTTGGCGCATCATGTGGCAAGGGCGAGCGAAAAAATTAGGAGAATGGGGTTGAGGGCATCTCGGATCGAAGTGTTTTTGCAAACCAATCGGTTTCGTGTGGGGGAAGCGCAGTACTGTCCTGTCGCAGGAGTGAATCTGGATGATCCGAGTGCCTCGACGAGTGAGTTACTAGGCCGAGCACGGGAGCTGCTAAAGGAAATTTATCGACCTGGATTTCGCTATCAGAAGACAGGAGTGAGCTTTGGGGGATTGATTCGGGAGGAGGGGATTCAGGAGTGTCTGCCTTTTGTCGGGGCGAGAAAAGTGAGTTTAGTCGTGGATGCGATTGTGGATCGGATCAATCAGAGGTTGGGAGATCGGAAAAATCCCGTGATTATACGGGGTGCGATGGGGACAAAGCTTTCGCCGCAAAGATGGCGGATGAAGAGTGAGCTACGGTCGCCCGCTTACACAACCTCATGGACCGATTTGCCTGTCGCGGTGGCGGGAGAGTTGAAACGGAAGAGGAGTTAGTCTTCGGTAGATTGGGAGGAGAGAAGAAGACCCTGGGCGATGAGCTGCTCGAGTGTGGCACTGACCGTAACCGATTCGCGGCTCAGGGTAACAGCGGCACCGTTGGCCTGATAGGTTTCAGGTTTTTCAAGCTCGGCGGTGATTTCGGCCAAGCGAGTTTCGAGGGCGAGAATCCGCTGCTCAAGGTCGGCCACTTGCGTGTCGCGGGCTTTTTTGAGACGGCTTTTCGCTTGGCGAGCCTCGGCTTCGGATCGTTTCTGCTCTTTTGTTTTTCGAGGCGTGGGCGCTTTTTCATTCGAGGGTGAAACTGCGGAGTTGGGTGGAACGACGGGCTGGGCGTTGGAGAGTTGTTCGCCGGCGGTCAAGGCAGCGCGTTCTGACGTCGCGCACGATTTATCCAAGTAGTACTGATAGTCGCCTGCGTAGGGGGTGAGGTGGCCTGCGCTGATGTGAAGAACGGTCGTGGCCATAGCGCGAATGAAGTGAACATCGTGACTGATGAAAATGAGTGTTCCCTCGTACTGGTGTAGAGCGGCGATCAAGGCATCGATCGATCCGATATCCAGATGGGTAGTGGGCTCGTCCATCAGAAGAAGGTTGGGTGGATCGAGAAGAAGTTTTACGAGGGCGAGGCGGGATTTTTCTCCTCCGCTCAAGATGCCTACCGTTTTGAAGACATCATCCCCGCGAAAAAGAAATGAACCGAGGACCGTGCGGGCAGTCTGTTCGCTGACGGGGTTGGGGGAGTGGAGAACAGATTCGAGAACCTGATGGTTCATATTTAAAGTATCCCCGCGATGTTGGGAGAAATAGCCGACTCGAACATTGTGACCCAAGAGTCGCTCACCCTTTTGAATGGGCAGGGCGCCTCCGAGGAGCTTGAGAAGTGTGGATTTGCCAGCGCCGTTGGGGCCGACGAGGACCGTGCGTTGACCGCGCTCAGCCTCAAAGTTCAGGCCTCGATAGACAGGGAGATCTCCTGAGCCATCCGTATTGGAGTAGGTATGATCCACATCTTTGAGAGTGATGACTCGAAGCCCGCTTCGAACGGGCTGGGGAAAGCTAAATTTAATGGAGCGGGTGGCAGAGACAGGAGCTTCAATTTTCTCCATTCGATCGATCTGTTTGAGTTTGCTCTGGGCTTGAGAGGCTTTGCTGGCTTTGGCGCGGAAGCGATCTGCGAATTGTTGTAGGGAGGCAATCTCCTTCTGCTGGTTCTTGAACGCGGCGAGATGTTGGGATTCCCGGGCGGCTTTTTCGACCACATACTTGTCGTAGTTTCCTCGGTAACGATGCAGTTTCGCTTGAGAGATTTCGACAATCGACCCGACTAGTTGGTTCAGAAATTCGCGATCGTGGGAAATCATCAGAATGGCGCCTGGGTAGTTCCGAAGGTACTCCTGAAACCAGACGAGAGATTCGAGGTCGAGATGGTTGGTGGGTTCGTCCAACAAGAGGAGATCGGGTTCTTGAACGAGGAGGCGGGCGAGGTGTGCGCGCATGATCCAACCGCCACTGAGGGCTTTGGCTTTACGGTTAA
>Ga0214919_10010522_pt1 | contig 11705 bp, 7 predicted proteins | sample LL1503_MetaG_FD_177994 | JGI IMG/M metagenome (GOLD analysis project Ga0214919, IMG submission 177994) | Freshwater microbial communities from Lake Lanier, Atlanta, Georgia, United States - LL-1503 | ecosystem: Environmental > Aquatic > Freshwater > Lake | place: USA: Georgia | collected 2015-03-15
AAAAAAGACAAAATACCAATATATAAAAATTTATATAAAAAATCTATAGAAAATAATAAAAATTCTTATATTGATATACCATTTAATTTTTGTACAAAAATGTATTTTAAAGAAAAAATTAATAGAATTAATATACTTATTGATTTAAAAAAATATATATTATTATCTTCTAAAATAAAAATTTATATAAAATTATCTCAATTATGGTATAATTATGATAAACATGAGTATGGTATGACATTTGAAATTAATAAAATAATATTAAATGATATTTAATATTATTTTATCTCATTAATATATCATTATCTTTATCATATAAATAAATATTATGATGATCATATAAATAATCTATTAATATTTTTTTTATTCCTTCAAATGTTTCATCATAAATATTTATTATGTTATAATTATTTGCGGATATTTGAGCATTATAAGTTAATTTTTTTTTTGATAAATAAATACCATAATAATTATAATTTAAAAAAATATCTTTTAAATTTATTTTTAATTGTTCAACACAACTTATAAAATGATGAATATCTTCTATATTAGGTTTAGATTCTTTCCATTTTTCTTGAAAACATAATATATTATTATTATAAATTAATATATGATCAATTGCTGTAATATTTTTAAATTTTTTTCTAATATCTTTTTCTTTATATGGTTCACCTTTAGTAGATATTAATATTTGATAAATAAAGTTTTCAAAATTAAATCCTATATTGCTATAGATCATTAATATAAAATATATTTTTTTTAATAATTAAAATATTCAATTTATTTATATATATATTAAAAAGAACTATTAATATAATTTATATTTATTAAATTTATTTAGTTTTAAAAAAAACTACTAAATGTAGATAATAGAACATTTATATTTTCTTATCATTATTTTCAATAAATGCACTCATTCTTATAGTTTTTATAACAAATATCAATGATGAATTATAACTAAAATTAATAGCTAGAGGTGATGTATTAAAAGTATAAGAACCACCACTTGTAGTTGTATATATATTTGAAGAATTAAAATATATTATAGTTCATATAATTTTAATTGATCTATAATTATAACCAATCAGTCCAATACTATCAGTAGCAGTATATGTAGCTGTATAATTTCCAGCTGATAATGTACTTGTTTGAGATATTAATGTAGATGTTCCTGTTATTAATACATTTGATATTAAAGTAGTTGTTCCTGTTATTATTGAAAAATACACTAAATCTGTACCATCGTAATAATCTGTTGAATATACTCCAGGATCTGTATAACTATTTCCAAGTGAAATAGTTATAATTGATGCACCTGATAAATATATTATAGGTAAAGCTTGATTTAAACAAACTTTTACAATACCACCTGTTCTATAAAATCCATTAATAGGTACACTATTATTAGTAGCATCATTATTATTTTGATATTCATTTAATGGACATATAATTGCTCCATTTATATTAATATAATTCAACAATGAACCAAATGTAACAGGATTATTCATTATAGTAGATCCGGATACTGTTAATGATGATGATATACTTACATTATTTAATAATAATGTATTTCCAGATACATTAAATAAAGAATATATAGTAGTATTTCCTTTTATTAATGTTGAACCAGATACATTTAAATTAGATGATATATTCATATTACCTAATATATTAGTAGCTCCTGATACATTTAAAAATGAATATATTGATATTTGACCTAAAATATTTGTATTTCCTGATATATTTAATGAGGAATTTATAGTTGTATTTCCAATTAGAGTTACATTATTTAATACATTTAAATTAGATAATATTGATAAATTATTTGATGTAACATTACCAATAACATTTAAAGATGATCCTAATGTTACATTATCTAATATATTAGTATATCCATTAACTAATAAATTAGAATTAATACTAGCATTACTATAAAATAAACTATTATTTGAAACTGTTAATGTTGATAAAATATTAGTAGAATCTTGTAATAAAATACTATTATTTATATTTAAATTAGATAATAATGTTGAACTACTCATTAAATTAGTTGTACCTGATACAAATAAATTATTATTAGAATCTAATGTAGCAATATAATTAATTTTATTATCAGTAGGAGCTTTAATAATAAATCTAGTAGCATCACTAGATGTTAAAATAAATCCATTCCCACTAATTCCTAATATTTCTATACCTGATAAATAACCATTATCAGCAGGTCCTGAATTACTAGCATTTAAATTTAAAAGTAATATTTTATCAGCCATTTCTAAATTTGTTGAAGCTATAAATGTTGCAGTTCCAAACATTTGAATTATAGAATTAGTAGTACCTATATTTATAAAAGGTGCTATAATATTTAAACTATTACCTATAGAACTAATATTATTTACCTGTAATGCATTAGTAAATATTGCATTATTAGCAACATATAAATTACTATTTATTGATATATTATTATTAAATGTAGATGTATTATTGATAATAACATTACCTGAATATAAATTTAAAGTATTTAAAGTAGATAATATAGTTGTTGAATTATTAATAATAGTATTATTAGATACATTTAAATTAGATAATATAGTAACATTATTAAATGTATTATTACCATATGAATATAATGATGAATTAATTGATGTATTACCAAATAATTGTGTTAACCCTGAAACAAAAAGACTATTATTAATAGTAATACCTCCATTAAAAAAAGTATTACCTGATAAATTTGATATATTACCTAAATTTAATATATTTTTATATTTTTGTATTAAAACAATATCTAATATAGTACTCATTATAATATTTTAGATAAAAAATGATATATATTTAATTTATTATATATATTTTTAATAATCAAATTATAGTATTTATATAAAAAAAATTGATAAAAATAATTTATAAATTAATTATATTAATTATAATAGATTTAAATATGAAAAATCAATTTTTGAGTAGAAAACAACAAATTTTATTACTTTATGAAAATAATCCTGATGAATTAAAAAAAAATTTAAAAAATTTTACTATTAAAGATAGACAAATATTAATTAATATTATTAATATTAAAAAAATATATAATATAATTTTAAAAAATCCTGAAGAAAAATTTAAAATTTTATTAAAAGTTTATAAAAAATATAAAGATAAAATAATATGTATATTTTTTTTAAGAAATATATTAAAATTAAGTAAAAATGATATTAAAAAATTAGAAAAAGAATATTTTAATTTATTACCTATTGAAGAACAAAATAAAATCAAAGAATCTAAAAAAAATAGTTATTTAAAAAGAAAAGAAAATTATAATAATTTATCAATAGAAGAAAAAAAAATTATTAATAAAAATAAAAAAAAAATCTATATAAAAAAACATGGTTATAAAAAATATAGATTTAAATGTAATGAAGCTTATAAAAAATGGTATAAAAATAGAAATGAAAATATAATTAAAGAAAATCAAGAAAAAAGAAAACTTAGATGGATAAATTTATCACAAGATATTAAAGAAAAATATAAAAAAAATAGAGTAGAAAAAATATCTAATATGACTGTTGAAGAAAAAAATATTTATTATCAAAATCAAAATGATAGAAAAAAAATTTTTATTAATAGTTTATCTCCTAAAGAAAAAGAAAATTATTTAAATAAATTAAAATTAGAAAAACAAATTTATTTTTCTAATATCTCATTAGAAAAAAAAAAAGTTATTAATGAAATTAGAAAATATCAAAGACAATTAGCAAAAAATAAAATAACTAATGAAGAATATAAGGTAATAAAAAAAATAATATTAGATGAAAATAAAAAATATCTTTAAAATTAATTTATTAATATTATTCCATTAGAAATTTCTTTTATTACAACTATATTTTCTTCTAAATTAAATACTTTTAATATACCTGAAAATAGTTCATCTTTAAATGATCCTAAATGATATTTTATTAAATTATTTTCTTTTATAATAATTATTCCTTTTTCTAATTTATTATTAATAAATATTCCATTATTAAACCAATCTGTATTTTTAAATTTCTTACAAAAATTTAAAATATTTATATCTTTAGGATCAAATTTAGAGTCAATATTATCTGATAGCATATCATTATCATAATCATTTTCATTATAAAATGTATTATTTAATAAGAGTTCATTATTAGTTTGAATTCCTTTAAAATTAGAATATGTAAATCCATCTATAATATTATATTCAAATAATCCATTATATTTAATATTATCTACTACAATTTTTCCTTTACCTTCACAAATTTGAAAAATAAAATTATCACTATTATTAAGATTATATAATTCATCCGAATAAGGTATAAATCCATATATTTCAGTATAATTTATTTTGCTTTTATTCAAAAATAATTTATAATCTTTAGTAGTTAAAGAACCATCTAAAGACCATGTATTACTCCAAGAATTTTTTATTGTTATTTCATCACGATTTATATTATTAATAATAACAGCATGTCTTTTATCTTGATATATATAATTACCATTTTCCATATATTTATTTTTATCTATAATTTTAGTAAAATTATCTATATTCATAATAAGAGGTATAGGAAAAATTAAATATAAATATAAGTCATTACTTAATATAATTTTTAATATATTAGGTAGCTCAGTTATAAAATTTATATCTTTTTTTATATTTACTTTAACAAATAAAGGAATATTATTTTCATTTAAAAATTTAATATATTTTTTTATATATATCTTAATATGTTCATTGTCTTTAATATAATTTAATAAATTTTTAAGAATATTATATTTTTTTTCAAAAGTTATATTATTAAATTCTTCTTCTTCATCCTGATCTGGATCTTCTTCTTCTTCATAATACATTACATATTTTAATTCTTTTATTTTAAGATCTCTTATATTATCAATAAGTTCTAATTTTTCAAAATCTTTTATAATATATTTAAAAATATTAAATATTATACGAGTATAAATATGTTTATATTTGTTATCATCTATTGAAAAGGTCCAAATTATTATAAAAAATAATATATATAATATATTATTTTTTATTTTAGTTTCATTAGTACATTTATCTAAAGATTCTTTTAATTCATTAAAATTATAGGTAGCTAGCAATTCTTCAAAATTTTCTATTGAACAATTAATATCATTAGAATCATCAATACTACTATCATCAATATAGTTTTTAATAAATTTAATTATTAATCTACAAAATGCATGTATAGAACAAGTTCCACAATGTTGTTTAATTATTCCTGGAGTATTTATTCTTGATAATAAATCTGTACTACTACCACCTTTAAATTTTATATATTTTTGTTTATATTTAATATATTTTTTATTATAATTCATTTATATATTTATATATATAAATTATTTTTATCTAAAATAATATTAATTAAACAAAAATTTTTTATTTAAAATTATAATCATTTCTTTTTTATTTTACTTACTAATTGTTTTATCTTTCTTGCATGACTTTTATGAGATTTTTTTAAATCATTATGAGATTCTTGTAAATCATTATGTGAACTATTATTCATAAATAATTTATATATTACAATTAGAACAATAAAAAAAAAAAATATACTAATTCCAACAATACCTATTAACATAAAATTTTTAGATAACCCATAAGCCTCTGCATAATTCATAGGCGGTGCATTAGTTGGTGCCGCTTCATTTACAGCCTCTTGTTTTGCAGAAGCACTTTGTAAAATATCTTGTTTAAGATCTTCATTAAATGCTGCATCAAATGAGCTAGATACCATAGATTGGGCAAGAACAGTAACAACCATATCTTGACTAAATTTACAATCTCTACTACTATTAAGTTTTCCTTTAAATTCAAAAGTTTGGTTATCCATTACATTAGATATTGAGGATGCTACTTGATCTGATATTTTTGAAGCCATATCAGAACTTAAAAGATTTGTTTTATTATCAGAAAGTGTTTTTTGTCCATGAGATGTAGAACCAAAACCATTTTTTGCTTCTTGTTGCGCATCATTTACTTGCGCTAAACCTTTTTGTATTGTATTTGCTATAGTTGTTTGATCTTTACTAGATAATGATGAAATAACATTGGCTTTTATCTTGGCTGATAGATCAAAAATAGAATCTCTACCACATTTTATTTCTGCTGTTTCACTAATAGTCATTACTTGATTTGTTATAATATTAGAAGAACCTGATGATGATATTTTATTTAATTGACATTTTACATTATTAACTGTATCATTATATGCATTTGATTGAGCTATAATTTGTTCACATCCTACAGAAGTACTACTTTCTTTAGTAGTACTAAAACTAGCATCTGCATGAACAGAACCCATAATTCCCATAGGTCCAGCATTTGCATCAGCATGCAAACTACCACTAGTACTATCATAACTCATAGATGTATTACATGCTTGCGCACCCATAGCTTTTAAATAAGCTGCTAAACCATCAACTTTAGGTGGTTTTTGTTGATCTGATTTTATATTACATTGATTATCTGATGATGCCATATATTATATACTATAAAAAATAAATTTAAAATAATAATATAAATAAAATTATTAATGATATCACTCTATAAAGCAAATAATAAACCTATTATAATTAATAAACCTATAAAAATACAAACACCTATAATGATATTTTGTTTACTCATAAATGAAGAATTACTTTCAGTAGTTGGGTTTGTTGTAGATGTTGCTGTATTTTTATCTTTTGATGTAGCAGTATTTTTATATTTTGATGTATTATCTTTTGATGTATCATCTTTTGATGTATTATCTTTTGATGTATCATCTTTTGATGTATTATCTTTTGATGTATCATCTTTTGATGTATCATCTTTTGATGTATCATCTTTTGATGTATCATCTTTTGATGTATCATCTTTTGATGTATCATCTTTTGATGTATCATCTTTTGATGTATCATCTTTTGATGTACTACCACCAAAAACACATTTTTGAGGTATACTTACTTGACCTTGTGCTGTAATTTTTCCTTTTATTTCAGTAAATTGATTACAATTATTAATAGTAATATTTTTAGGAATATTTGGTTTAAAAGTAGTACTTTTATTATTACTACAAAATATATCATATTGATATGCTAAATCATTACCAGATTGACTTTCTGTAAACATTTTAGTAACAGTAGGATCTAATAAAAACGGACTCATAGCACACAATGCATCTTTATTATAATTAAGATTATTAGTAGTTTTTCCTGCAGTCATAAAATCAGGAACATATAATGAATCATACTTTTTATTATTAGTATCTGTTTTAACATAATAATTACCTTGATTATTTTTATACTCTTCTGTTAGTGATTGATAAAAATTAGCACATATACCTAATGTATTAAAAGTTACCCCACCATCTCCTTTAGAAGTATCCTTAATAGAATTATCAATATTAAGTCCTGAAGAATAATTTATTTTAGGATCTTTTATACTAACACATTCAGGAATATTTTTCTCAATATTATTATTATTTAATGGAGATAAATCTATACCGTATTGAGAAAAATAAGTTCCTACAAATTTACTATCTGATATATCACCTTCTTTTAATTTATAAATATATTTATTATCTAATTTCAATGGAGAAAATTTATCAGGTGATACAAAAGCAGGAAAAGGCAATAAAAAAAAATTAGTACCTGAACAACATGCTCTTTTTTTATAATGTTCACTAAATATATCTTCATTATTATCAAAACCATATTGATTCTTTACATCTGATCTAAAATTTTCACTAATTGCCCATTGTGCTATATTTTTATATAAATCTGTTTTATTATATAAATCAGCATTTTTATTAAAAGCATTACCCATATTAATAATAAGTATAAATAAATATTTATATTAAATATTTATTTTTAATATAAAAAATAATACAATATAATGAATAATAATTATAAATATCAAAAATATAAAATAAAATATTTAAAAAAAGGTGGTATGTCTACAATAAATAGTTTAGAATATCCTAATCCTATAGCTTTAGATTCATATTTAATTAAATTAGATGAATCGCAAATAATTCCTGATTATATTGATGAAACAAATTTTTTAAAGAGTAACGGCAATTCAAAAATAATAGATTGTAAATATAAAGTATCTATGTTAAATTTTTTTAATACATGTTGGTTTATAGCTATAACAATAATGTTTTTTTTTTCTGATAAAACAAGAGAATCATCACAATTAAATTTATTTCCTATAATAAAACAATTAAAACAAAATAGATTAACTGATAAACAAATAATTTTATTAAAAAAACTATATTTTGATGAATTTGATTTTATTTTTGAAATAGATAATATATTTAAAAATAAATTATATAAGTTATTTTCTAATATATATAAAAATTTATTTCAAATGATTCAATGCAAAATTGGTTATAAAAAAAGTTGTGATATAGATGTATTACATTGTCCTATTAGTGCAATTTCACAATTATTTGAATTATTTTTTCATGATAATAAAAAAGATATTAGTGATAATATATTAGAAAAAATAAAAAAAAATACTCATATATTAATTACTAATGATGAGTCAAATTTATCAATTGTATTAAAACTTATAATAATTTATATTAAATTTTATAGTATAATTTTATTAGAATCTAATTTATATGTTTTTAAAATAAATAATATAAATCAATTAGATAATGAAAATATAGTAGGTTATTTTATATTTACAAATGAACATGTATATTGTATTTTTAAATGTAATGGTATTTATTATAAGTGTGATAATCATAAAATAGAAGAAATAAATATGACAACATACGATTTTACCAATAAAGATATTTATGTAGTTTTACTAATTGATAATATTATTTATCATGAAATTTATAACTTATTTATCAAAATAAAAAAAATAGATATGATAATTGGTTTTCCAATACCTATTCATGATGATAATAATAAGTCTACAATAAATGGATATACTATATATGAAATAGATGTTATAAAAAAATCTTTAATAATAATTTTTTTAATATTAATTAATGAAAATTTGAAAAATATATTTGATCATTTAAATAATGGATATTCATATTTTTATACAAATATTTTATCTAATTTTATTTTTATATATAATAATATAAAATTATTTTCATCAATAATAGAAGAGATTACCTGTTTATATTTATTATTATATATAATAAATTTTTTAAGATTAACGGTTTTTACAAAAAAAATAAATTTATTAAATGATGAAGAATTTATTAAATTATATAATCAAATATTTAATTCATTGAAAGAAGAATATGAAAATAAAAAATCTTTTTTATTATTTTTAAATACAAATACTTTAATAAAAAAAGTTTATCATGATATTTATTTAATTATTAATAAAAGAAAAAACTTATTGAAATTAGAATTTACTAATTCTAAAATTAATAGCGAATTTAATTTAATTTTAAATAAAATTAAATCTAAATATAAAAAAATAATTTTATTAGATTCATCTATGTGGACTACATTAGAAAAAAAATTTAAAGAATTATTAATTTTATAATTTTATTTATTATTATTAATTAAAATAAGTCTACTATTTATAGTATTAAAATAATTTATGTAAGTAATTCAATTAATTGATTTCTTTTTTCAATTAGAATATTATTATTATTAGAAATTGTTAACCATTTTTCAGTATTTTTTATAATTTCTTCTTTTTTTAATTTAAAATGATTTTTGATTATTTCTTCAAATCCAGAAGGAGGATTTTTTATCATATTAATCATAGATAATTGTATAGTATGAGGATATAAATTTATATTATAATTTTTTGAATTAGTATCACCTTTAATAGTTCCTATTTCTCGTTCCCAACCTGGTTCATTAAAATATGGTTGTTCTACAAAAATTAATGATTGAATAGATATAATAACTTGTAAAAAGGTTGATGTTTTAGGATTCCAATTTTCACCATCTTGACCTTTCCAAGTACCTAATAATGATAAACAAACCTTACCGGAATCATATAAATTAGGATTAAATCTTACAGTATTATTACCAGTAGTATGTAATAATACTTCAGGAACTGATTCAGGATAATTAGTAGGAAAATAAGCATGAAATTCAAATAATCCATTATCATATGGTGTATCTTTAGGACCACTAATAATAAAACTTATTAGATTATAATGTTCTTTTGAATATCTAATCCAAATAGTAGAATCCCAATTTATGGGTAAACTAGATTTCAAACTAGAAATTTCTGATAAAATTCTCATAATAGTTTTAGCATTAGATATATTATTTATATTTCTATAAAATCTATGATATGTAGGAATTTCATAATTATTAAATTGTAAATTTTTCATTATATCATAATAATTTTCATTATTATTAATTTTAGTATTTTCATTAATTAATATTTCTTTTTCTAAGTATAATTTAATTATATTATTAATATTTTTTAAATTAGAATTATCTAAATTTGAAGAATCTAATAATAATATAATTTCATCATTTAATATTTTTATACTTGAACAAATTAAATTTATATTATCTTGATTTAAATTATTTTCTATTAAAAAATTTAAAATATTAAAAATTTCTAAATAATAATTAATATTTTTTTCTAATTCAAATATATTTAATCCTTTGATATCAATATTAATAATATCAAATAATACAGAATTATTAATACATTCACTTGATAATGAATTATTTTGTTTAAATTCAATTAAAATATTAAAAATATTTTTAAAACTAGATATAACTTTTGATTGTATTGTTTCTTGTTCTTTAATATATATGTTAATATCCCATTTAACTGATTTATCTGATCCATATCCTGTTCCATTAGGAAAATATGATTTATTATTATTATTATCATCATTTAAATTATTAGATTGATATTTAATATTAATTAAATTTGTATAATTAATTTTATTATTATAATTATTTAATTTAATAATTTCATAGTCTAATTTATTAATACAATTATCATAATCAATATAATTAGATATTAAATTTTCTAATTGATCGCCTAAATTTTTTATTAAAAATTCTAAATTTATTCCTAAAGACCAATTATTTAATTTTAATATATCTAAATTTAATATAGATAATAATAATGGTAATTTAATATTAGGTTTAATATAATCAATTATAGGAGGAACATAAGGATATAAATTATTATCAAGTAATAATTTAATTTCTATATAATCATATTTATATAATTCATTTAATTTTTGAAATAAATTATATACATTACTATTTTTATTATATTTAAATCTAATAGATAATGAATATGGATTATTTACATCTGGGACAACATAATGTTCATAATTTAAATTATTATTAATTTTTTTTATTTCATTAATAATAATTTTACTAATTTGATTATTTGATAATAATAATTCTTTAGGAATTTTATAATTAAAATTATTATTTTTTAAATTTATATTATAATTATTAAATATATTAATTAATTCTTCATAATTAATATAATATTTTATATATTCATTTGATTTTCTAAAAATATTATAATAATCTATAAATGTTATTTTTTCTATAACATTATTTTTTTTAATATTATTAATTAATTCATTAATAATATTAACTGGTATTTTTTTAGTAAACATAATTTTTCTATTAAATTTATTATAATCAAAATAATCTAATTTATCATCTGAATAATCTATAAAACAAAATAAAGAAAAATATGTTATAATTTT
>Ga0214919_10010523_pt1 | contig 11700 bp, 11 predicted proteins | sample LL1503_MetaG_FD_177994 | JGI IMG/M metagenome (GOLD analysis project Ga0214919, IMG submission 177994) | Freshwater microbial communities from Lake Lanier, Atlanta, Georgia, United States - LL-1503 | ecosystem: Environmental > Aquatic > Freshwater > Lake | place: USA: Georgia | collected...
TCGGCCACTACCCAACCCCAATTGAAATTTAATAGTTAAACCATTTCCACTAATTAAAACCCACACTTTGATCTAAATTTTTTGCACCAAAGGAAGGGGTGGCAAGCGATAGCGGGTGTGGTAGTGTTTACAAGCAGATTTCGATCTAATCACCCTCCCCTTGAGGGAGGGTCGAAATTGCAAAGCAATTTCGGGGAGGGGTCAGAAAAGCACATCACAAACTCAAATTCGAGTTGTGTTGATAATATAATTTACCCCTCCCCGAAGGCTTCGCCTTCGACCCTCCCTCAAGGGGAGGGTAATTAGATCGAGGTAATATTATCACCCTAGAATGCGGTATTTAAATGCGATATTTATTTGTGTAAATGGTATAATACTATTTACACAAATAAATACCACGATTCGATCTAAAATTCCCCTTCGTTAGTGCGGGGAATTTAGATCGAACAATGCTCGCCACCTCTTCTTTATTAACTTCGTAAATCGGTGTTGCTGTTTAAATCGATATTAAGAATCATGCCAAAGCCAATCATCATTGAGCCAATAATGGTGCCACCATACGAAACAAAAGGCAAGGGGGCCCCAACCACAGGCAACAGACCCATTACCATACCAATGTTGATAAACATATGCACAAAAAAGATATTAACCACTCCCATCACTAAAAGCCGGCCAAATTCGTGTTTGGTTTTGATGGCGATATTAATGCAAATGATGATGATAGCACAATAAATGGCAATAGTGCCAACTCCGCCCAAAAAACCCAATTCTTCGGTAAGCATAGTAAAAATAAAATCGGTTTGTTTTTCTGGTAAAAAATCGAGTTGACCTTGAGTGCCGTTAAGCAGGCCTTTGCCAAACATACCGCCCGAACCGATGGCAATTTTAGATTGAATGATGTTATAACCGCTACCTAAAGGGTTTCTGGTGGGATCTAAAAATATTAACACTCGTTCTTTTTGATAAGTGTGGAACAAAAAATGCCAAGCAAAAGGAATAGAAATTAAAACTAAAAAACCTGCCGAAATAAATTTCCACATTTTTACTCCTGCTATAAATAAAATAGAAACTCCAACCGTCATCAATATTGTTGCCGTGCCCAAATCTGGTTGGTGAAAAATAAAGGCTGTAGGCACCAAAATTAATAATAATGGCACAATCACAAACTGAATTTTGCCAATATCTTTGGCTTCGGTGTTGTAAAAATAACGAGCCAAAGCAAAAACTGTGCATACTTTCATCAGCTCAGATGGCTGTATTTTGATTGGCCCTAGGCGAATCCATCTGGTTGCCCCCATGGCATTATGGCTTAATTGTTCCATAATATCAACGGTAATAACCATAGCAAGAGCGATGGCATAAAACCAATAAGAGGCTTTAAACCAAATTTTAATATCGGTAATGGCAATAATAATCATCAACGGAAAAAACAAACAAAAAAATCCTATTTGTCTAATTGGCCAAGGATAAAAAGAGCCTCCCGCGGCAGAATATAAAACAACAAAGCCAATAAAAGCCAAGGTGGTAATTAATGCAATCAACAGCCAATTTAAGTGTTCTAGCTTTTGTAAAATCGACATTTTTTCTTGAGTAAGTGATGCCATATAAAGAAAATTAAATTAAATATTAAATTTCACTTGATTAAAAATAAAATATTATTAAAGTTGTTTTAGTTTTTGTAAAGAAAAATTTAACATCACCAATGTCTAACGATCAAAGTTATAAAAAAATTAAAACATGGTATTCTAATCGCTATCAATCGGTTTTAATACAAAGAAATATTTTGTTTCTATTTGCACTTATCGCGATGTTTTCTGTTGCTATTGCCGTTTTATTTGTAAGACAGGTGCTATCATCAAAAACTCTCGAACCTTATGTTATAGAGCTCGATAAAAACACGGGTATGACTAACCTATTGCAACAGCCAAACAACAGCAATCTTGGAATGCCAGTTGCTGGGGCGGGCAACGAGTTTAGCTCGTTAGAAAAATATTTTTTAAACGAATTTGTGCATGCCTATTTTAGCTTCGACAAATCTTCTTATCCACAAAAAAAAGAAAAGATTCGTTTATTTTCAACTCCCAACATTAATTCTGGTTTTTTATCAAAAGTTAATCCAGAAACTTTTAAAGAAGGCACCATTGAGGCGAGGGTAAAAAGCATTAACAAACAAGCATCTAACAAGGCATTATTAACCGTTATTAAGCAAGTAAGCAACATACCAGGCATTCCTTCTGGCAAAAAAATAGAAGAAGTTACTATTGAATTTAATTTTTATCCCGATGATAAAGTATTTACTCCAGAAGAAAGATTAATTAACCCTTTGGGTTTTGAAGTTTCTGGTTTAGAAATCAAAGAAAAACTATATGAAGATTAATTCTATTACAAGCTTTTTTGCGACTAATTTTTTTATAAATTTTTCGTCAAAAATATTTATAAAGTTTTTGGCAAAATTTTTGGCAAAAAGTTTCTTGATATTTTTTGTTATTTGGCGGGTTGCTTCTGCTCAAACACCAATCACCACCGACTCCAGAATTCGCACCTTGGTTTACAATCCAAACGAAGTTTATGAGTTAAAATTTTATTACAATTATCAATCTTTTATTGAATTTGCCGAAGACGAAGAAATTGAAACCATTTCTATTGGCGAATCCTTCGCTTGGCGACTCACTCCTTCTGGCAAGCGATTGTTTATTAGGCCATTAGCGGTGGCGGCCCACACCAATGTTACCATCATCAGCAACAAAAGAACCTATCATTTCGATATTCGCTCCGACGAATTTACAGGCAAAGCCGACGAAGATTTGGTCTATACCGTGCGGTTTTTTTATCCACAAATCGGGCAATCTTTGCCAATGCCTCCACAACTTGCTTTGCCTAATGTGGCAGTGAAAATGCCTGTGCCACAAGTTCCTGTTGTTGTTCCTCCTATGAAAACTTCAGAAAACCCCAGAATAAGAATAGACGAACCTTTGCCTGGTGTTATTGAGCGAAATCCAGAGGGAAACGAGTTAAATTTTGATTATAGTTTTGCTGGTAGTGCCGAAAATATTATGCCAATCAAGGTTTTTGATAACGGCATTGAAACTAGCTTTCAATTTTCTAATGATAATTTGGCAATACCAACCATCAGTTCTGTTGATGTTAACGGCAAAGAAACCCAAATGACCTATGTTTTACGCGATAAATATGTTGTGGTGCCAATGGTTACCAAGCAGTTCACTTTACGAGTTGGTGGCGATCTGCTTTGCATATACAACATTAAGTCTTTAAAATAAAAATAGACAAGCAGTTCTCGATGAACAATTCCCCTTCTGTAGAAGGGGTGGCACGAAGTGCCGGGGTAGTGTCGGCAAGCAGCATTCGGATTCCTTTGAAGTGGCATTTTTCCGTGTCTCCCAACACTACCTTAGTCTTTTTCCATAAGTTTGCACTTATGCGAAAATCCACACCTTCCGCAGGAAGAGGAATATTGCCCCATAGCTTTTATATTTCGCTCACTAAAAAAAACGAAATTGTCCTTGGCAATTGCCAGCATAAACTGCTTGTAAGCCAAGTTCTTGCTCGATACGTAGTAGTTCGTTATATTTGGCGGTGCGATCGGATCGGCACAAAGAGCCAGTTTTGATTTGCCCACTATTGGTTGCCACCGCTAAATGAGCGATGGTGGTATCTTCTGTTTCGCCCGACCGATGAGAAATAATGTTGTTGTAATTATTTTCTTTCGCCAAGGTAATGGTTTGCAAGGTTTCGGTGAGTGTGCCAATTTGGTTTGGTTTAATTAAGACCGCATTTGCCAATTTTTGTTTGATGCCTTGTTGCAATATTTTTGGGTTAGTTACAAACAAATCGTCGCCCACCAACTGCACTTTGTTACCCATTTTTTGAGTGATGTGTTGCCAGCCTAAAATATCATCTTCTGCCATCGGATCTTCGATAGAAAAAATTGGGTAAGCATCGACTAATTTTTGATAATAATCGACAATTTCTGTGCTGTTTAATTTTTTGTTTTCTCCTGCTAGATTGTAAATAGAATTTTCATAAAATTCAGAAGAAGCACAATCGAGAGCCAACAAAACATCAGAGCCAAGCTTATAATGTGCTTCATGCACCGCTTGTGAAATAAAATCAAGAGCTTGAGTTGCCGAAGAAAAGTTTGGAGCAAACCCGCCCTCATCGCCAACACTGGTGCTGTAGCCTTTTTTATGTAAATTATTTTTAAGGCAAGCAAATATTTCGGCACCCGCCCTTATTGCATCAAACATTGAGCCAGCGCCAACTGGGACAATCATAAATTCTTGAATATCAATGCTGTTATTGGCATGCTTGCCACCATTGATAATATTCATCAAAGGCACAGGCAAAACTTTGGCAGAATCGCCACCAAGATAGGTAAATAAAGAAAGATTAGCGTTTTTTGCATAAGTTTTTGCCACCGCCAACGACACCGCCACAATAGCATTGGCACCAAGTTTTGCCTTGTTATCTGTGCCATCGAGATCTAGCAAAATTTGATCGAGCTGTTGTTGTTTTGAACCATCAAAACCAATAAGTTTCCTGGCGATTATTGTGTTGACATTTTCAACCGCTTTTAACACCGATTTGCCAAAGTAAATTTTTGGATTATTATCACGAAGTTCGCAAGCCTCGAGCTTGCCTGTTGAAGCCCCCGAAGGAACAGAAGCTGTGGCAGAAATGCCGTTTTGTAAAGTTATTTTTGCCTCTAAAGTAGGACAACCTCTTGAATCTAAAATTTGATAAGCAATTATTTTGGCTATGTTTGTCATAATTTTACTTGATTTTTAGCTATTTTTGACAATTTTTATGATAAAAATAAGGAAACAACTAAGCAAGAAAATTTAAAAACCAAACAACACAAAGCACTTAGGAGGTTTATGTTGTTGTTTTTTAATTTTCTTGCAAGATTTTAAATTTTTGACACTAAAACGGAATTTCGTCGTCGTTATCTTCGAGAGCGATTTGATTGTTTTTGCCACCAGAAGATTGATTTGACTGATAATCGTTGCCAGAATTTTGACGATCGTTTCTGTCAAGAATTTGTAAAACAGAACTATAATTTTGCAAAACAATTTCAGTGGTAGTTTTTTCGTTGCCTTGGCTATCGGTCCATTTGCGGCTTTGCAAAGCGCCTTCTATGTAGAGTTTGCTACCTTTTTTGACATAATTTTTGGCAATACCAACCAAACCTTGTGAAAAAATGACAATTCTATGCCATTCGGTTTTATCTTTTTTTTCGCCACTGTTTTTATCTTTCCAGCTTTCAGAAGTTGCAAGCGAAAAATTGGCGATTTCTCTGCCATCTTGTGTGGTTCTAACCTCAGGATCTTGCCCAACATTACCAACCAATATTACTTTATTTATAGACATAAATGAACTTTAATTTATTAAAAAATCCCCAAATAAAATTATAATACAAACAAAAATAAAAACCAAGCAACATTTTTATTTATTTTAAAATTGCCAAGAAAACAACACAGTTATTGTTAGCAACACCAGTATAATCAAGGCCAAAACCGCACTTTTTGCCAATTTTTTTGATAACTTTTTTTTGTTATACAATAAAATACCATTTGGATATTGTGTTGACATTTTAAGATAATCGTCAAAATTTAAACCGCAGTTTTGTTGCAAAGATATATAAAAATCACGATCGGCAAAGCTTTGAAATTGCATAAATTCTAAAACAAAATTTTTGATATTATGATTTTTAATATAAGATTTAAGCCGATCTACCGCAAAATATTGTTGCCAACAATAATCAAGCAAATAAAAATAACTAGGCAAAGCAGTATTTTGCTCATTTTTAACAACATAATTTGGAAAAATCTGCAAAAAATCTGTATAATTAACAATTTTGGTGTAATTTAATAAAACTTGCTTAATTTCTAGACTAGATCGAATTCTTGATTTTGCACCAGCAGAAAGGTTGCCATCATTATTTAAAGAACGAAAATTGGTTAGTTTTTCTGGTAAAATTTTCAGATGAAAACCATGTATTAAAATTCTTACCCACATATCAAAATCTAGCAACAAAATTAGCATAGCATTAAACAGGCCAACTTGATTAAAAACCTCTTTTTTTAATAAAACACTGGGATAGCAAAAATGATGTTGCTGATGATGAAAAAAATAAGCTAAAAATTCTTGCCTATTTTTGTCTTGATAAATAAAATCTTGTGTTTTTGAGTTAATGATTTTGCTTTCTTCGTTAATAATATTTGCCAAAGTAAAGCAACCAGTAAGTTGTGGATTTTGCTCTAAAAATTGCAATTGTTTTTCTAATTTTTGATGGTGCCAACTGTCGTCGGAATTGATAATGGCAATATACTCGCACTTAGCCATAGAAATCAAGCGATTGGTGTTTAAAACCATACCAACATTTTGTTGATTTTTTACAGCCTTGATCTTATGACTGTTAAAAGATTTAATGATTTCAAAAGTGTTGTCGGTTGAGTTATCGTCGATAATTAACAACTCAAAATCTTGATAAGTTTGATTTAGCACACTATTTATGCTTTCTTCTATAAATTTAGCATGATTGTAAGCTGACATTAAAACAGATATTTTTGGCATAAAACTAGTGATTTGTAAAAGAAAATTTTAATGCCTTTGCAATTTATTTAAATAATTACTGATCTTATATTTAATGATTTTAGAAAATTTTCCGTGCCATAAATATTTTTTGTTAAAATTATCTGGAAAAGGATAATCTTGAACATGTTTTTGAGTTTCTGTAATAAAATTTTGTAATTGTGGCTTAAAATTAAGTATTGATTCAAATATTTTTTGTTTTGCAAGCGGAATTTGTGATTTAGCTATTGCCAAAGACTCTTGATTATAATCAGAAAAGCAGGCATATTTTCCGAGTTCGTATTCTGTTAAAAAATCATCGTTAAAATATTGATTTTTAATTAGTAAAACCGGGCAATCACATAGTATTGCTTCGTTTATTAAAGATGTTTCTTCATAAGTGGCAAAAACCTCTGCAGTTCTAAATAATTCTGCGACTTGTTGAGTTGTTTGAGAAGAGTGTTCATCTCTAGTAATTTCAATAGCATGATCTGTGATGGCAAAAGTTTTTTGATGAAAAACATTTTTGTATTTTGAGGCATAAAAAACCATGCCACTTCTTTTTTTATCATTCTTTGGAGGATAAAAAATTGAAGTGTCAAAAATTGGCATAAGTAAAGTGTGAATATCGAAATTACTACAATTTGTTCTTTCTGCTATTTTTTTTGAATAAGTAAAAACTGGCTTATCAAATACTATATTGTCTTGTTTTATTAAAAAACCTGGATAATGAAGTAGATAATACACAAAAAAATTTACATTTAATTTATTTGTAATTACCACATCTGGATAAATCACTATTGGAGTTAAAGAATGTTTTTTGTGATTCTCAAACATTTCTTCGGTAATTATTGGAGTCACAAGATATGGATTAACTAAATACTTTTTTCGATTAATAGGAACCAAAAAAGCCGGATAGCCAAGAATATTTAAATGATGGCACAAATAATGCAAAATTTTAATGCCAGCAGAAGTCTGGACATAAGATGGAGCAAAAATATAGTATGGAAAGCTCTTGTTATGGGTGAGAATGGTGTTTTGCATTTATTATTTTAAAAAAGAAATTGAAAAGTATCGTCTATCATTTTAGGGTAATCATAAACCTCTATTTGATATTTTGCAATAAGTTTTAAAAAAATATCTGGATCACCTACATAAAAATTTTTAGTGGCTCGTGTGTTTAAATTTCTAATTATTATTGGTTTTTGTCGAAGAAAATCAAATATTTTATTTGCTAATTCTGTTAATTCTAGGTGGTTTGGATTAGAAACATCAAATATTAACTGTTTTTCTGCTTTTTTTTCATCAAGTAGCCAAGAAAAACATATTTCAAAAATATTGGCAATATGTGTAAAAGTTCGATAGGTGAGTGATTCGGCATTAATTGTTATTGATTTACCAATTTTTGCTTGATTTATAAAATCAGATAACACATAAAGATTTTCTTTATTTATGTATTTTCCTGCTACATTAAATATTCTTGGAATAATGATTTCTGCCGATTTTTTTGCCATTATCTCGCTAAAATAATCTTCATCTTGTCTTTTTAATGTGCCATATAAATTATTTTGGTTATAGACCGCCCCAGATGAGGCATATAACATTTTAACTACATTATTTTTATTAATAATATTTGTAATATTATTGCGAATTTCTAGATTTTTTTCTTTAAAAACATCAAGAGAATTTGTTGATAATTTATCTTGGGTTAAAAAAGCAAAATGAAGTAAAACATATTTTTTATGAGGATCTAGTTGAAAATCATAATTAACACAATTAATTTCTGCCTGTTGAGATAATTTAATTACTGAAGAAGAGTTGCTAAAAGGAAAAACTCTTTTGTAAAAATCGGATTTTAAATTATTATGTAAAATTTCTAAAATATATTTACCGAACCAGCCATTAGATCCAGTAATGATAAAAGAAAAATCTCGTTCTTGAAAATTTTTAATAGCCGAAACTAGATTCATAAATAAAATATAATTGATAAATATTACTAAAAATTTTATGAAATGATTTTTATTTGTTGAAATAGCATTATAGGTTTATTTGAAACTTGTTTTTTAGATGCGATCTATATATTTTGCGTCTACTATACTCGTTGTTAATTTTATCAATATCATATTGATTGGGTTGATAAAACCAAAGATTTTTTATACCATCAAGTTTTTTATATTTGCCAAATAAAATATTAATAAAAGAATGTATTATATAAGAATTGCCGATGTTTCCAGCTATATCTTTTATATATTTATTAAAATCATCAACTTCATTACAATCAACGAAATTACTATTAAGAAGAAAATATTTTTTTTTCTGACATATCGTTATACTATAGATTTCTTAATAAATTCTTTAAATGTTTTTATAACATATTCAAGATGAATATTATCAAGACCAGGATAAACACCAATCCAGAAGGTGCTATTCATAACAATATCGCTATTTTTTAAATCTCCAACAATACGGTAATTTTTATTTTTCATATAAGGTTGTTTAAGTAGATTTCCACCGAACAATAAGCGAGTGCCGATTTTATTTTCTTCTAAATATTCAACCAATTGATTGCGAGAAAATTTTGCATTGTTTCTAACTGTAATTGGAAACCCAAACCAAGATGGCTTGGCATTTGCCGAAAATTTAGGTAAAATTAAAAATTCTTCAAATTGTTTGAGTCCATTAAATAAAATATCAAAATTTTCTTGTCTTTTTTCAATAAATTTAGGTAGGTGCTTTAATTGAGAAACCCCAACAGCGGCCTGCATATCGGTGATTTTTAAATTATAACCAACATGGGAATAGGTATATTTATGATCATAACCAAAAGGTAATTCGCCTAATTGTTGACAAAATCTCTTATTACAAGTGTTATCTTTGCCGGGCTCGCAATAACAGTCTCTTCCCCAATCACGAATTGATTCTAAAGCTCTTTTTAAAAGGCTTCTGTTGGTAAAAACTGCACCACCTTCTCCCATGGTTATGTGATGAGCTGGATAAAAACTTAAAGTGCCAATATCGCCAAAAGTGCCAACTTTTTGACCATTATATTCTGCACCTAAAGCATCGCAAGTATCTTCAACTAAAAATAAATTATGTTTATCGGCAATTGCTTTTATTTTATCTAAATCAAACGGGTTGCCTAGTGTGTGGGCAACCATAATTGCCTTGGTTTTTGCAGTGATGGCTTCTTCTAATTTTGAGGTGTCCATATTGTAGGTAGGAATATCAACATCTAGAAATACTGGTGTTAAGCCATTGATTAAAATAGGGTTAATAGTGGTTGGAAAGCCTGTGGCACAAGTTATAACTTCGTCGCCTGGTTTTAAGGCTTTATCTTTTAGCAAATGTGAAGTGAGGGCGGTGAGTGCTAATAAATTAGCAGAGGAACCAGAGTTGCAAGTAAGAGAATGTTGAACTCCTAAAAATTTTGCTAAAGATTTTTCAAATTCACGGTTAAATCTGCCAGTCGTAAGCCAAAAATCAAGAGCCGATTCGACAAGGCTTTGCATATCGGTGTGGTCATAAACTTTGCCAGAAACGGGCACATAGGTTTTGCCTGGAATAAATTCGGGCTTTTTGTGCTCGGTTTCGAAATAATTTTGGACTTGTTGTAAAATATTTTGTTTTGTGTTGGGCATAGATAAATTAAATTGTGTTTTTTGGAATTCCGTAATTAAGGGATATGTCGCCTTCTAAGTTAATTTTGTTTCTTGCAAAAGATTCAAAATCGCATTTTAGTTTTGGTAAACTTGGCAAATAGAGTTTGGAAATTTTTTTCTTAATTTTTTTGTTGATAAAAATTGTGTGAATCGAATATAGAAAATATTTATCTGAAAGTTGTAGATATTTTTGAATTTTTTTAAGATTTTTCAATAATATTGTTAATTCAGGAAATTTATTAACAATATTTTGCAAAAGATCAATATAATCAGAAACTGCGATTAATAAAATTTTTTTGTTTTGTAATTTGTTTTTATAATCTTTGATATCGATTAAAAAAGTATGTAAAATATTATTTAAAACAAAGTTTTCAGAACTAATATAATTTTCTCTCGAAAGAGTAACTTCTCTTGAATTGCAAAAAATTTCTAATGGTAATTTAGTATTAATGGAAGCAAAATTCATAAGTCTAATAAATCCATAGGTCCATGAATATCTAGGCATTAAATTATTTTCAATTGCAATTGCTGATATCCTCTCGTATTCACCAGAAGATGTGTTTTCCGTCATCAACACAAGTGGATTAGATACTAGTAAAGATTTAGAATTAAAAAATGAAATAAATAAAGATATTGAATAGCTATAAATTCTTGATATTTTAATAGCCTCCTCAAAGCAAATCTTATTAAATTTATTACTCTTAAAGCAAATAGATGCAAATGTTGTAGTAATATGCCAAAATCCAAGATCTAAAAACATTTTTGATGTTTTATATTCTACATATTTTACATTATTATAGCGTTCATTTCTCTTCATATTATCAACAACGAAAGAAGCATTGTCATTATTTTTTTTTATTGGTATATAGCTATATCTGAAATTTTTATAAATTGTTTTTTTTAACCACTCTATATTATGAACAATTAAATCATATTTATCAGTATTTATTATTTTTATAGTTTCCGATATTGCAAAAATTCTCATATAGTCATCATCGCCAAAGCTCCAAATATAATCGCCAAGGCAAAATTCTATTGCATTAAAAAGAGATTCCTCGGCCGATTTATAAAATTCTTTATGTTTATGATATTTTATATATTCATAATTTTGTGCAAAATTCAAAACGATTTCTTCGGTATTGTCGTTTGAGAAATTATTGGCAACAACAATCTCTACATTTTCTGTGCCACCATTACTTTGATAATAATTGATCGATCTAACTATTCTTTTCAAACAAGTATCTAAAAACTTAGCTCTATTTCTGGTTGGAATTAAAATTGTGAGTTTAGGATTTAATTCGTTATTTTGCATAATTATTAATCAAATTATTACTAAAAGCTAAAATATCTTTTTGGTTATTATAAAAATTTTTATACCAATCAACAGTATTTAATAAAGTTTCGTCAATACCCCATTTTGGTTGCCATCCTAGTTCTTTTTTAACCTTAG
>Ga0214919_10010524_pt1 | contig 11700 bp, 10 predicted proteins | sample LL1503_MetaG_FD_177994 | JGI IMG/M metagenome (GOLD analysis project Ga0214919, IMG submission 177994) | Freshwater microbial communities from Lake Lanier, Atlanta, Georgia, United States - LL-1503 | ecosystem: Environmental > Aquatic > Freshwater > Lake | place: USA: Georgia | collected...
CTTGTCATTGGATCAAGTCAACGGTTTGAGCACTGCGCAGATTGCGGCTTTGACCACGACCCAACAGGCAGCCAACACCTACTTTAAGAGCGCTTAAAGGCCCTGCTGGGGCTTGACATGGCCCGCGTCAGATTCTGAGACGCGGGCTGTGTAGCCTCAGACTTCCATACAATCCAAGCCTACTTCCTGTTGGTTAAGTTTTTAACAGAGAAACGATGATGGAATCGGTACACAAGGTATTTCAGATTTTTTACGATGCCATCACCAGGGAAAACAATGACAAAGGTTTTCTTCAGTTGGATAATTTCGCCAATGACAGACCTGATTGGGCGGAGTACTGGCCAATACGCCATTATTTTTTAAAAAACGCACTGGATGAACAAGCGTATTACGGTTTTTTTTCACCGAAGTTCAAACAGAAAACCGGTCTGGATTCATCGGATGTTTTTGATTTTTTGAAAACCTCAGACAGCGATGTGGTCGTCTTCTCTCCGTTTTTTGATCTCACCGCGTCATTGCTCAATATATTCAATCAACATCCGCAAAATGTCGATTATGAAAATACATTTAATGCATTGGGCTACCCGTTCAATGTCCATCATCTGGTGATGACTTCCCAACAGACGGTGTTTTGTAACTACTTTGTGGCCAAGCCCCATGTCTGGCGAAGTTGGCTGACCCTGTGTGATCAACTTTTTTCTATCGGCGAGTCCAATGATTCGCCGTTGGGCCATCACTTGAATTCAAACATCGTTTACGACGGCAAAAACATGCAACCCAAGGTGTTTGTGGTGGAACGCATAATCTCTTTTCTGCTCGCTTTGAATAAACAATGGACCGTCAAAGTCTATGATCCTTTGCAGTTGCCGATGGTAAACAGTGCCAATGCTGTTTACTCGGATGAGTTGCTTTTGCTTGACGCTTTGAAAATCGCCTTTAACCAAACCAACCGGCAGGATTACATTCGTTTGTTTGGTGAAAAGCGGGCTGATATGTTCAAACGCATGGCCGTGTAAAAGCGATGATGTTGTTGACTGCTTAGGTGCTTGCGGGCAGATTTCAACCCCTTGAAACCGTGCTCGATTCAACAGAATAAGGCATGAATTTTGCTCGTATTTGGTGAAACAAACGCTGCATATGACAAAAATGAATAATTCCGAATTACAAAAAGCTTTCGCTGCCAATCTCCAATTGGCTCGAAAAGGTGATCTGGCGCTGGCTGAGTTATTGACCATGGCAGAGTCATTGCAAACATCCGGCATGACCGACGCAGCTCTGGAGCTTTACGAGGTCTGGACAAGCCATTCCAGCGACAGCAACAAGTCGCTGGCCATGTTTAACTACGGATCGCTGTTGCAAAGCACTGGCAAAACCGCTGAAGCGGAAAAAATTTACCGCGAATGTTTGGCTGAACGGCCATTTTTTGCCCAGCCTTGTATCAATTTGGGTTTGATCCTAGAGCGCCGCGGTGAACGAGAACAAGCCATTGCCATCTGGAGCGGTTTATTGAACGCTGAAGCACTGAAAGTGGACGTGCCTGTTGAGATGCTGGTCGCCGCTTGGAACCACGTCGGTCGGGTGCGCGAAGACCTCAAACACTACCAGTTGGCTGAGGTGGCGCTGATCAAGAGTCTTGCCTTGAAGCCGGATCAGCCCGGCGTTATTCAACATTGGATACACATCCGGCAAAAGGCTTGCGACTGGCCGATTTACCAACCGTTGCCCGACATCAGCCAGTACCAAATGCTGATGGCGACTTCGCCCCTGGCCATGCTGGCCTACAGCGAAGACCCGGTACAACAGTTGTTAACAGCGCACGCGTTTGTGGGTCGCACCTACAGTTTCAAACAGGAAATCCTGTCACAAGGCCGTGTGTACCGGCATGAGCGCACCCGCATAGGGTATGTGTCTGGCGATTTGTGTGTCCATGCGGTGGGCCTTTTGCTGGCTGAATTGCTCGAAGGTCATGACCGCAGTCAATATGAAATTTACGCTTACGACTTCAGCCTGGAAGATGGCACGCCACACCGCCAACGTTTGAAAAAAGCCATAGACAACATCCGTTTTGTGCACGCGCTCACAGACCGTCAGGTGGCTGAGGTGGTGTTGCATGATGAGATAGATGTATTGATTGACTTACACGGCTTGAGCGCTGGCGCACGTCCCGGTATATTTGCTTTGCACCCTGCGCCTTTGCAGGGAACCTACCTGGGTTTCATCGGTACCACGGGCATGCCTTGGTTCGATTTTGTGATCACTGACCATCAGGCCTTTCCGTTGGAGCTTGAGCCTTATTTCGCTGAAAAGCCGTTGCGCTTGAGCAGCAGTTTCATACCGCTGACGCCGGATACGGATTCGCCATTGACGGTGACCCGCGAACAATACGGCTTAGCGGCTGGTGCTTTTGTGATGGCGGCGTTTGGTAATTCCTACAAATTCACGCCAGAGCTGTTCAGTGTCTGGCTGGCCTTACTTAAAGACATCCCTCACGCCGTGCTGTGGTTGGTTGACGATAACCCTGCCACCACCGCCAATTTGCAAGCCTTCATCTACCGCAGCGGCGCACCGCTGGACAGAATTGTTTTCACCCCGCGTGGCCATTACGAGGAATATAAGCAACGCCTGAAACTCGCAGACGTGTTTCTGGATACGTTTCCTTACAACTGCGGCTCGACCACCAACAACGTGGTGCAAGCCGGACTGCCCATGGTGACGATGTACGGCAAGACCATGGTGTCGCGCATGGGTTTGAGTATTCTCAGTTCGATGGATTTGTCACACCTGTGTGTCGAGAATCTGGCCGACTACCAGTCGCGTGTCAAAGAGATTGCTGACCTCACGCCTGACCAGCACCAGGCATTGCTTGACAAGATGTTGAAGAGCAAAAAACAAGTGTATCTGGCGAGTGAAATTGAGGCTTTGATTCAGCCGCTGATAAAGGGATTGGTCAAGCCATGAACCGCAGCCCTGTTCATCTTTTTCATATTGCTTATTCGCAACAAACATTGGGCATGTTGCAGCCGGGTTTCAGAATTCTGGATAACTTGGCAAATCCCAGGCCGGACTGGTACGAGTCATGGCCCATACGTGCTTTCTTGATGCATCAGCCTTTGGAAGAGGACGCTTATTACGGTTTTTTCTCGCCTAAGTTTTTCTTGAAAACCGGATTGGATGCGAATGTCTTAAAAAGCACCATCGCGGCTTCAGACCCAGACACTCAAGCGTATTTCGTCTGCCCTCAGGCAGAGGTAGGCGCTGTATTTATCAATCCGGTGCATGGCTCCGAATTCACAGACCCGGGCGCCATGGCTACCGTACAAGCTGTGTTGGACCGAGCTGGTTTTGGTTTGGATGTGGCGTCTCAAGTCATTGACTCCACTTGCTTGGTCTATAGCAATTACGTTGTCGCCAAACCTGCTTACTGGCGGCGCTGGCTCAGTCTGGTGCAGACCGCATATGAGATAGCAGAAAACCATACGAGCACTACATTACAAGCTGAATTGACCCATCCGACAAGATACGACGGCGGTGTGCAGCGAAAAGTTTTTTTGATTGAGTGTCTGGCTTCTTTGATTTTCATTCGTGATCAAATGAAAATTCAATCCATACCTGTGAATGAAAAATTATCGGCTCAAGGTGTTCTATACGCTTACAGAGACCAAGCCTTGGTATGCGACGCTTTGAAAATCGCCTACAACACCACACGCGACCCGCGCTACATGCAATCCTTTGAGGAGACATCGGCCAAGGTACTTGCGCGTTTCATACCATCGACCACCATAGAAAAAATAGTTTTGGTTGTCGCGACCCGGCTGACTGAAGATGAATTTCATACCCATTCGGCGACTGGCAGATCTTTGAAATTGTTCAACCGCCCAGGCATAGAACTGAAATTATTTGCCGACAACAGCCGTGGATTGCCTGCGTTGTACAACAGTGTGATCGACGAGTATGCGGCACAGAATGTGTTGCTGGTTTTTGCACATGACGATTTGCATTTCATGGATTGGTTTTGGCCAGAGCACCTAACGCAGGCCATGGATAAGTACGACGTGGTGGGTATTGTGGGTAACCGTTTTCGTCATCCCATGCAACCCAGCTGGGCGTTCCTTGATCACCTTGGTACTTGGGACAAACAAGAAAATCTCAGTGGCAGTATTGCGCACGGTAACCAGCTTCCGCCTGAGACTTTTGCAGAGTTCGGTCCGACCGGTGAGGTGAAATTACTTGACGGCGTTCTGCTGGCAATGACCACGGAGACAGTCAGGCAAAGCGGCTTGAAATTTGACGAGCAATTTCTTTTTCATTTTTATGACTTGGATTTGTGCCGGTGTGCAGAACAATTGAACTTGAAACTGGGGACTGCAGCCGTCGCGTTGATGCACGAGAGCAAGGGCAGTTTCAATAACCAGTCCTGGTTAGATGCTTACAAAGCCTACATAGCTAAATGGGGTGAATAATGCGTGCACGAAACGTGGGCCGGTTGATGTTGTAACCGCAGAAAGCTTAAGAAACTTCCATAACATCCCATCGAACCGGTGAATTGGCTTGAACTGCTTGAGTCAGTTTGCGTCCCATAATTTGATCTGTGTATTTCGGTGCCAAACCATAGCCCGGTCTCACGCTGCGAACCGCGTCTTCGGTGATCACGTCGCCGGCTTTCAAATCCTTGACGAAATACAAAGACCGGCGAAATTGCACATTGGCTTTTTCGCTGGATTGGCGGCCGTAGTCCACGTCGCCCAGGCATTGCCAGGCGGTGTAGGCGCTTTGGCACAGTTGTTTCAAATCTGAGGGTTCAAGTGAAAAACTGTCGTCTGGGCCGCCGCCGTTGCGGTCTAAGGTGAAATGTTTTTCAATGATGCAACTGCCCAGTGCCACGCTGGCAATCGCTGTGGTGTTGTCCAGTGTGTGGTCGGACAAACCGGTGACGCAACCAAACCGAGTCGCCATGTCTTGCAGTGTGCGTAATTTGTAATCAGCTGCCGGGGCAGGGTAGCCGCTGACGCAATACAGCAGCGCCAGTTGCTGACAACCCGCGCCTAGCGCGGCGTCAACCGCTTCTTGAATTTCATCGGCGTCGGCCATGCCGGTGGAAATAATCATCGGCTTACCGGTGGCAGCCGCATACCTTATCAGCGGTAAATCGATGGCTTCAAAAGACGCGATTTTGTAAGCCGGTGCGTTCAAGTCCTCCAACAAGTCCACTGCCGTGTTGTCAAACGGTGAGCTGAAAATGGTGATGCCGGTATGGCGCGCATGCTCAAACAAGGGCTTGTGCCAGTCCCAAGGCATGTGCGCCTCGCGGTACAAGTCATACAAGGTTCTGCCGTCCCACAAGCCTCCGCGTATGCAAAAGTCAGGTGCATCGCTGTTCAAAGTGATGGTGTCTGGTGTGTAGGTTTGCAGCTTCACAGCATGTGCACCAGCGGCGTGCGCTTCATCAATCAAGCGAAGCGCCTTTCGCATGTCACCGTTGTGATTCGCAGATATCTCGGCAATCACATAAGGGGCGTGACCCGGGCCAATCCATTGGCCTTGAATATGGATAAAAGGCGCAAGCGTGCTCATGTCGGTTTCCATTCTGATGACACCAGTCCGAAACACCACAGGGACAGCCATTCATTGCAAATCAATGCCTGTTGTCTCAACACACCTTCGAGTGTGAAACCCATCTTCAGATGAAAACGGCGCGAGGCTGCATTGCTGGCAATCACCTGGCCGCAGACTTTATGCCAACCTTGTTGTTGGAAGGCAAAATCCAGAGCCATGCGGGCCAGTTTGCTGCCCGAGCCTTTGGGCGCATCTGGTGTCAGGTAAAAGCCCCAATCGACCACTCCTTGCGAGTTAACTTGTGTGAAATGTGCCAGTCCCAGCGGCTGCTGCTGCTCATGTACCAGTACTGCGTGTCGTTGAGGATCTTGCTGCAATTTGCTGAACCACTGTGCGTGTTCTTCCGCGCTGATCTCGTGTTGTGTCAGCATGTGGCGCCGCACTTGCAGGTGATTGCGCCAAGTCAGCACCTGAGGTAAATCCCCCTGGCGCAATTCACGAAGTGTCAACACTTCATTCGACATGCATCACCTCTTCCAGCACGCGCTGACAGCCTTGGCCGTCAACCATGTCTGCCGCCGCTTGTTGCATGTTCGAGAGATTGTCCGGTTGCAATAGATGCTGCAAAGCGTTGTGAAGCGCTTGACTCAAGTCTGGTTGTAGAGGAATGGTCAAAGCGGCACCGGCTTGTGCCAAGGCCACGGCGGCAGTGGCTTGGTTATCGGCCAGTACCAGTTGAATGCTTGGCAAACCCATGCAGCAACGTTCTAGCGCGGTGGTGCCGGCTGCGCCAATGGCCAAGTCTGCGTCGCACATCAATTCAGCCATGTGTTCGGTGTGCGTGATCAATTGCGTCGGGTATGACATACACGACACGGTGCGTGCCACGCTGCTTCGCCAGGGCGCATGCAATCCCAAGACCACGGTGATGCGCGTGTCTAGCGGCAGAGTTGCGCTTTCCAGCGACTGCAACACAGAGTCAGTGATATTTTGATTGTCCACACCGCCCAGGCTCACCAGAATATGCATGCCTTGCGCACCGAGACGTCTGTTCAGGCTTTGCGCACGCAACGCTGCAAAATCGGGTTTCAATATCGCGTAAGCAGGGCCAATGTATCTGGGTGCTTCAACCGGCACATATGCGTCGTAGTCGGCAGACTGCCGCCCCGGGTTGGGGTCTAGCAATGCGTCTGCGTCCAGTGGCCGGTTGGCCATGTCATCCATGACCAGAATTTGGTGACAGGCTGGGCGCATGGTCTGGTGCCATGAAGCATCCAAGCCATAGTGATCGATGATCAGCCAATGGGTTTCATGGCCAGCTAGCAAGGCCAGGCATTCTTCAGCATCCTGTTGCCAATGGGGCAATACTTTTTCAGGATCATTGCATGCGCCAAATTGCTCTTGCGTCAAGGCCGGCAACTCAAACACAGCCACACCTTGCAACTGTATGTAACTGATTAAATCTCCCGGTAACGGGCGACAAATGAATGAGGTGTCGACGCCTATTTGGCGCAAGGCTTTGGCCAGTGTCAGGCACCGCATCACATGGCCGTTACCAATGCGGGTGGACGCGTCAGCGCGAATGACTGCTTTCATGATTGGGTGCTCTTTTCCATTAAAAACCAGGTGATGTCGTCTTGTGGGAAATTCGGGTCTCTGCGATAGCAAAAACCGTAGTCCAGCAATTGCATCTGCGGGTGTCGGTCCATGATTTCACCGGCGAAGTCGCGTTTGAATAAGCGGTCAGTGTGGCCCCGGTAGCTGATGGTCACCGGGGCGGGGTTGTAATATTCGGCCACCAGCAGATAGCGCTCTGTGGCCGCCACCAGTTTGTCGTAGACCGCAGGCAGTACTTCTGGATTCAGGTGTATGAGCACGCCTTTGATCAAGGCCAGATCCCAACTGCGACTCTCATTGAAATCGAGTATTGATTGGTTGTACACATGAGCGGCTGGAATGGTGTTGGCCAATTGTGCGGCAGCATCACTGTTGATTTCAATACCGTGGGCTTTTAATCCCGGGTACAGCAAATTCAAAGCTTTCAGGTTCATGCCAATGTTGGCACCGAACTCGATGCAGCTTGTCAGCTGTCTTGCTTGGCGCAGCGATTTGACAAAAAAATCGAGGTTGGATGCCAGCAGTTTGTCACCTTGGTTGCGTTCTATGTAGGCGGTGCCAAATTCACCGGCCCAAAACTGTTCTTGCGGTGTGGCGTAAGTCATTGGTTTCATGCGTATACCTTGTGTGAAGTAGTCTGTGGCTGTTGCAGTGCAAACAGTTGTTCGGCGCGTAACCAGTCCTGTGGCGTGTCGATATCCTGCACCCGGTGTCTGGGCAACAGAAACGGTATGGCGTGTTCGCAGAACACGGGTTTTTGCTGAAGCCATGCGCTGCTTGTGCCCCAATAAAACTGGCCTGCATCGTGGAAAGCTTCCGGTAAATCTTGCGAACGAGTCAGTAGGTGTTCGGGCTGGACCATCTGTACCCGACCGTTGGCATTCAGTTGGAAAGCGCGTTGAATGGGGAAACCGTAACCGGTGGCGCTGAACACATAGTCCAGCGCTTGCGTTTGCAGTAAGTCAAGACCTTGCAGCAAATCGCCGGGCTGTACAAAAGGTGCAGTTGCATACAGGCAGCAGACGGCGTTCACATCAGCGCCTTGGTCTTGCAACCATTGCACCGCATGCTGCATCACCGCGCCGGTGGTGCTGTGGTGGTCGCTCAATTCAGGCGGTCGAACAAACGGTGTGTGTGCACCGCAATCGCGAGCGATGCTGGCAATTTCGTCGTCGTCGGTAGATACCAGCACTTGATCGAAACATTCACTGTCCAAAGCCGCCTGAATTGACCAAGCGATCATGGGACGACCGTGAAACAGCTTGATGTTTTTGCGCGGTATGCGTTGACTGCCGCCGCGTGCCGGGATGATGGCTGTGTTCATTGGACGAGTACCTGTTCGTTCATTGCCAACGTCAGCTTTTTTGCCACTTGTTGCCAACTGTGTTCGGCCACAAAGGTATCAGGATCTGGTTGGACAGAAGTATCTTCAATAATTTGATCGCGCCAGTGAATCAATTCGGTTGCAATATCAGTTTCTGTTTTGTGGCTGGCTACCACCCGAATACCGGAGTTTTCAAGCGCAAGATTTTCAATAGGTACGCCGCCAAAACTGAAAACACCACAGCCACTGGCAATCGCCTGGTAAGCTCTTTCGCAACCGCCATTATTCGAGTTCAGACAAATAGCTATCTTGCAATTCTTGTAAATCTCACCGATCAAATGGTTGTCTACTGGATCATGGAAATACAAGTGATCGCCAGAAAAATGGTCTGACCAACCGGAGCCGACAATCAAGGTTTTCAATCCAGATTGAACTATTGATCTCATCATTTTCAAGCGCAAATATTTGCGCATATACATATCTAAAAACCTGACCAATGTGTTCATCAGGTTGGTGTTTTGATTCAAATCTATGCCGTAGTGTTTGAATTTTTTATCCAAGACTAAGAATGCATCGGCTGAATCATCGCTTAACAAGATATCCAGCGCTTGTTGTGTTAATTTTTTGACCCGCTGATCACTACTTTTTTCCCAAGGTTTATCTGGTAAGTCCATCCAGCTGCCAGTAAATACCACGTCAAATGGCCTGAGATGCATCGGAAAAGATAAACCTTGCGCCACTGAATCCACACCCAGTTGCATAGATCCAGCGTAAGTGCTTTGGGTCATGACATCGATGAAATGCGAATGATTGGGGTTAGAAGTAAAGATGTTCCTGCTTGGATAGCCGCTGTCCAACCTGCTGATGTGGTAGACGGGGTAATCTACCAACCATCCAAAATACTGTAAATCTTGATTTTCGATCAGTGGAATTAAATTTAAATAGACAGCATTAAACCCAATTACATGCGTAATGTTTAATCGTCTTATTAATTTATTTAGGTCTGTCAATGTGTCTTCAACAGCTAAATTTTTATTGGCTATATATTGGAATGCCATGTGTTCAGAACTATTTGTAGTTGCTTCGAGTAACTTATTTGAAAAGTCAACCAAAACTTCGTAACTAGACACACTTGGTGGCAATACAAGCAAATTCATTTTCAGTTTCCATGCAATTCTGATTTCACAGGTTGATGTGATTTTTTGAGATAACCTCTTGGGTTTTGAGTCATCAAAAACTTTTGCATGCTCAAATCAATAGTGAATGAATGATTGATTTTTAGAAAATCGTCAATAGCCTCCATGGGTCCGGGACCGAAATCAGGTCTGACTGGAAATCCGTTGACATTGGAGTCTTCCACAATCATGTAGCTGTCAGGGCTCACCATCGAATGCCACAAATTCATTTCTTTGAAGACATGGTTGCGGCTGTGGTCTGAGTCCAGAATCACAATCACCGTCTTTTCTTCGCCAATCATCTCTTTGACCCGGGTGTAAATTTCCTGATCCGCTGAAGACCCGCTGATGTAATGGATCCTGGGGTGCACCGGTTGGTTGGGACGCTCGTTGATGTCAATGGTGATCACTTCACCTTTACCTTGAAGATCAAACAAATGTGCGTAGTACAAGGCACTGCCGCCTTTGAAGGTGCCGGTTTCGATGATGTAGTCCGGCTTGATCTTCCAAAGCATTTCCTGGTAAATCCACATGTCCATTGGACATTTCAATATCTGGTGCCCATGCCAGAACGTATTTTCCCAAATGCGCGAGTTGTAATAACACATGTGAAACATTCGGGTGATATCGCTTATAGAGATATCGTATTTGCGATCGCCAAAATCGACGCTCAAGCTCATTTCTTTGATTTCTTTCATTTTTCTCTTTCGTTTATCAGTTGTGTAAGACCAAAAGGGATTGAACTTTGACCAGTTGCTGGGTGATGTATGTCTGCTCTGAATCTGAAAGTGCTACATACAAGGGAATGCTTATAGCTTGCTTAAAGTAAGCCTCAGCCTTGGGGCAATAACCTCGCTTGAAACCCATGGCCGCGTAAAAAGGTTGCAAATACACCGGGATGTAATGCAGGTTCACTTGTATGTTGGCTTTTTGCATGGCCCGGTAGACCTGTCGTTGTGATGGGCCATCTTCAGTTTTGGGTATCAGTACCGCATACAAGTGGTAGCTTGAATAACTGTCCGGGTGTTGCCAAGGTGTGATCAAAGACATGTCTTGCAGCGCTTTGTCATACACGGTGGCCAAGGCATGCCGCTTGAGCACAAAGGCGTCCAACTGCTTTAACTGACTCAAACCCAGTGCCGCTTGCATTTCGGTCATGCGGTAGTTAAAGCCGAGTTGAAGTTGCTGGTAATTCCATATTTCATCCGCCGGGCGTTTTTCCATGTCGTAGGAGTGACTGCTGATGCCGTGGCTGCGCAAGCGGTTCAGGGACTGAGCATATTCAGCGTTGTTGCACAACACCATGCCGCCTTCGCCGGTGGTGATGATCTTCACCGGGTGAAAGCTGAACACCGTCAAATCGCTGTAGCGGCCATTGCCTACCGGTTCGCCTTGGTAGCGCGCGCCTATGGCGTGCGAAGCGTCTTCGATGATTTTGAAGCCGTATTTCAGCGACAAAGCGTGTATCGCCTGCATATCGCAAGGCTGGCCGCACATATGGACCGGCACCACGATCTTGGGCAAGCGGCCAAGGCGTTCAGCGATGACCAGTTTCTTTTCAAGTTCGATGGGGCACATGTTGAAGCTGCGCGCATCGATATCGACGAAATCCACTTGCGCGCCGCAGTACAAAGCGCAGTTGGCCGATGCCACAAAGGTGATGGCACTGGTCCACAACAAGTCGCCCGGGCCCAGGCCCAAAGTCAGGCAGGCCAGGTGCAAACCGGCGGTGGCATTGCTGACGGCAACCCCGTGCCGCGCATGGCAATGCTTTGCCACTGCCGCTTCAAACACAGGAACCACGGGGCCCTGGGTCAGGAAGTCCGAGCGCAAAACGTCGACCACCGCTTGTATATCGGTGTCCGAGATCTGCTGTTTGCCGTAAGGAATTTTTTTCATGGCGTGTCCGTTTTCCGTCAAAGTTGGCGCAATTTCGGTTGAATAAGCAATATGCAGACCAGCTGAGTTTGAGTGGCACGACTTCTGCTTTACACATGCCATTCGTACAAAAAGGCGTCGGTATCCCGGCGA
>Ga0214919_10010527_pt1 | contig 11696 bp, 7 predicted proteins | sample LL1503_MetaG_FD_177994 | JGI IMG/M metagenome (GOLD analysis project Ga0214919, IMG submission 177994) | Freshwater microbial communities from Lake Lanier, Atlanta, Georgia, United States - LL-1503 | ecosystem: Environmental > Aquatic > Freshwater > Lake | place: USA: Georgia | collected 2015-03-15
CGGTCGGTGATCACCCCGTCGGTACCGAGGTCGATCAGGCGCTGGACCTCGTCGGCCTCGTTCACGGTGTAGCTGAGCAAGCGAAACCCTGCTGCTTTGGCCTGGGTTACGGACTCCGCGTTCCAGAGTTCATGCATGCACACGATGGCTTGGCACTGCAGCCTGGTGGCATGGCCCAGCCATTGCGCCCAGGTTTGCCGGTCCAGCGCATGGATCAGCAGGCCGCGCGGCAGCGCGGGCTGGGTTGCCAGCGCGCCTTCAAGCGCTGGAATCTCAAACGAGGTCAATAAAGGAGGCACCGCCTCGTTTCGCCACAAGCGCGCAGCATGCCGCGCCACCACTTCGCCGGTGTGGCGTTCGGTGCCAATGGTCGGTTTGATCTCGATGTTGAGAAAGTAGCCGTTGGCGATGCAAAAGCCGCCTATTCGTTCCAGCGAGGGCAGCGGCTCGCCCGCATAGGCGGGGCTGTGCCAGCCGCCGGCGTCCAGCTCAGCCAGTTCATGCCAGCTGCGGTGCCCGGCGATCGTTGGCAAACCAGCGGCAGTGGGAGCTGTTTTGGTGGTGCGCTCCAGCGTGTCGTCGTGCAACAAAAAGGGTATGCCATCGCGGCTGAGTTTGACGTCGCACTCAAACATACGGTAGCCATGGGACGCGCCCAGGCGGAACGCTGCCAAGGTGTTCTCCGGGGCCAGCGTGCCGGAGCCGCGGTGGGCGATCCAAGAGGGGTAGGGCCAAGCGTGCATAAGGTTTCTGGTGGCAGTGGACGGGCACATTGTGCCCCTGCGTTACTATCAATCGCCCATCGACAACACGTCGCCTGCATCCGACCGGGCGACAACATAGCCACCGATGAACGCCCCCACGCAGATCTCCCACCTCACCCCCGCCCACGCCAGCCCTGACGCGAGCGGCGACGGCAACGGGCGCATCCGCGAAATTCCGTACAACTACACCTCGTTTTCCGACCGTGAAGTGGTGATACGCCTGCTGGGTGAGCCGGCTTGGGAAACGCTGACCAGTTTGCGCAGCGAGCGGCGCACCGGACGTTCGGCGCGCATGCTGTACGAGGTGTTGGGTGACATCTGGGTGGTGCAGCGCAACCCCTATTTGCAGGACGATTTGCTGGACAACCCCAAACGGCGTGCGCTGCTGGTCGAGGCCTTGCACCACCGTTTGGGTGAAATTGAAAAGCGGCGCACACCAGCGTCGGACCCCGGGCGCGACGCCGCCGTGGGGGGCTTGCTGGAGGCTTCGCGCCAGGCCGTGCAGGCATTCGGCGCATCATTTACCGAGATGTCTGCACTGCGGCGCAAGACACTGCGGGCTCTGGGGCGGCGCACCGCACGGGACAACATCCAGTTTGACGGCCTGAGCCGGGTCGCCCATGTCACCGACGCCACCGACTGGCGGGTGGAGTACCCCTTTGTGGTGCTCACGCCCGACAGCGAGGCCGAAATGGCGGGCCTGGTCAAGGCCTGTATCGATTTGGGTTTGAGCATCGTGCCGCGCGGCGGCGGCACCGGCTACACCGGCGGAGCCGTGCCGCTGACCTGGAAAAGCGCCGTCATCAATACCGAAAAACTCGACGCTGTCAGCGCCGTTGAGATGCGCCGCCTGCCGGGCCTGGAACAGGATGTGGCTACGGTCTGGACCGAGGCCGGGGTGGTGACGCAGCGCGTGGCTGATGCAGCCGAGGCGGCCGGTTATGTGTTCGCGGTGGACCCGACATCGGCCGAGGCGTCGTGCATAGGCGGCAACATCGCCATGAACGCGGGCGGTAAAAAAGCCGTGCTCTGGGGCACGGCACTGGACAACCTGGCCAGCTGGCGCATGGTCACGCCGCAGGCCCAGTGGCTGGAAGTCACCCGCATAGGCCACAACCTGGGCAAGATCCACGACGCGGCGATGGTGCATTTCCGGCTGGACTATTTCGAGGCCGATGGCACCACGCCGTTGCGCAGCGAAGACCTGCACATTCCGGGCGCCAGTTTCCGCAAAGCCGGTTTGGGTAAAGACGTCACCGACAAGTTTTTGAGCGGCCTGCCGGGTATCCAGAAAGAGGGCTGCGACGGCCTGATCACCAGCGCGCGCTGGGTGGTGCACCGCATGCCCCAGCACACCCGAACGGTGTGCCTGGAATTTTTTGGTCATGCCCGCGATGCGGTCCCCAGCATCGTGGAGATCAAAGACTTCATGTTCGCGCAGGCGCAGCACAGCGGTGTGATGTTGGCGGGCCTGGAGCACATGGACGACCGCTACCTCAAGGCTGTGGGCTATGCCACCAAGAGCCGGCGCGGCGCGCAAAGCGGTAGTGGTTTGCCCAAAATGGTGTTGATTGGCGACATCGCCGGCGATGACGCCGACGCAGTGGCCCGTGCGACATCCGAGGTGGTGCGCATCGCCAACGTGCGCGGTGGCGAAGGTTTTGTGGCGCTTAGCGCAGAGGCCCGTAAAAAATTCTGGCTGGACCGTAAACGGACCGCCGCCATCAGCCGGCACACCAATGCCTTCAAGATCAACGAGGACGTGGTGATTCCCCTGCCGCGTATGGCCGAGTACACCGATGGCATTGATCGCATCAATATCGAGCTGTCCTTGCGTAACAAGCTGGCTTTGTGTGAGGCATTGCAGGCGTTTTTCGATGCCGGCCATCTTCCGCTGGGCAAGGGAGATGACGCAGCGGAGATGTCCGCGTCCGACTTCCTCGAAGAGCGCGTTGCCCAGGCCCAGGCCCTGCTGGCCGGAGTGCGTATGCAATGGCAAAGCTGGCTCGACGATGTGGAAAACCTGTTCCCCCAGCTGCAGGACCACAGCCTGCGTGCCAGCTGGAAAACCCAGTTGCTGGCACCTTTGCAGGCCATCTTCACGGGTGGTGCTTTTGCGCCCATCGTCGCGCAGTGCCGGGCGATCCATCAGCGCGTGCTCAAAGGCCGCGTGTGGGCGGCGTTGCATATGCATGCGGGCGACGGCAATGTGCACACCAATATCCCGGTGAACAGCGACGACTACGCCATGTTGCAAACCGCGCACCAGGCGGTGGCGCGCATCATGGCGCTGGCACGTTCACTCGACGGGGTGATCTCCGGCGAACACGGCATCGGCATCACCAAGCTGGAATTTTTGAGCGACGCCGAATTACAGCCTTTTGCCGATTACAAAGCCCGTATCGACCCTGAGGGCCGCTTCAACAAGGGCAAGCTTTTGCGGCCCAGTGCTGCGCAGGGCCATTCGCACAACGCGTACACGCCGTCCTTCGGGCTGATGGGCCACGAGTCGCTCATCATGCAGCAAAGCGACATCGGGGCAATCTCGGACTCCATCAAAGACTGCCTGCGCTGCGGCAAGTGCAAACCGGTCTGCGCCACCCATGTGCCGCGCGCCAATTTGCTCTATAGCCCGCGCAACAAAATTCTGGCCACATCGCTGCTGATCGAGGCCTTTTTGTACGAAGAGCAAACCCGCCGCGGCATCAGCCTGCGGCATTGGGAAGAATTCGAAGACGTGGCCGACCATTGCACGGTGTGCCACAAATGCGCCAGCCCCTGTCCGGTGGATATCGACTTTGGCGACGTCACCATGCACATGCGCAATCTGCTGCGCAAGATGGGCCAAAAGTCCTTCCGCCCCGGCAACGCGGCCGCCATGTTTTTCTTGAACGCGACCAACCCCCAGACCATCCAATTCATGCGCAGCGCCATGGTCGATGTGGGTTTCAAGGCGCAGCGCCTGGCCAATGATTTGTTCCGGGTGCTGGCGCGCAAGCAAAGCGCCAAGCCCCCGGCCACCGTGGGCAAAGCGCCGCTCAAAGAGCAGGTAATCCACTTCATTAATAAAAAGATGCCGGGCGGCCTGCCCAAAAAAACCGCCCGCGCACTGCTCGATGTGGAGGATGCCGATTACGTCCCCATCATCCGCAACCCGCAGACCACCACGGGCGATAGCGAGGCCGTGTTTTACTTCCCCGGATGTGGCTCCGAGCGCCTGTTCAGCCAGGTCGGTCTGGCCACCCAGGCCATGCTTTGGCACGCAGGCGTGCAGACTGTGTTGCCACCGGGCTATTTGTGCTGCGGCTATCCGCAGCGTGCCAGCGGCATGCAGGACCGGGCCGACAAAATCATCACCGACAACCGGGTGCTGTTCCACCGTGTGGCCAACACCCTGAATTACCTGGACATCAAAACCGTGGTGGTGAGCTGTGGCACCTGTTACGACCAGCTTCAGGGCTATGAGTTCGACAAAATTTTCCCCGACTGCCGCATCGTGGATATCCACGAATTTTTGCTAGAGAAGGGCATCACCTTGAACGCCGCGCAGCAGGGTGCCTATTTGTTTCATGACCCCTGTCACAGCCCCATGAAGCTGCAAGAACCGATAAAAACCGTCAAAGCCCTGGTCGGGCAGGCGGTGGTGCAAAGCGCGCGTTGCTGTGGTGAATCGGGTACGCTGGGCGTGACCCGCCCGGACATTGCCACCCAGGTGCGCTTTCGAAAAGAAGAGGAGTTGCGCAAGGGCGAGGCCGCATTGCAGCTGCTGGCACCCCAGGCTGCGGCCGCGCCCACCAAAATTCTCACCAGCTGCCCGAGCTGCCTGCAAGGCCTGAGCCGCTACGGCGATGACCTGGAAAACGGACTGCTGGAGGCGGACTACATCGTGGTTGAAATGGCCCGCCACATCCTGGGTGCAGACTGGTTACCCGCCTACGTGGCGCAGGCCAACGCTGGTGGCATTGAACGGGTGCTGGTCTAGTTGGCTTACATTCGCGTGCTCTAACCGATATAGCCATGGCCGGACTCAGCAAAAACTCCCCCACCCCGCACGCACTGACCGTGCACGCGCAGTCCCGCGTGCTGGAGGTCAGTTTTTCGGATGGCGCATCGTTTCGCATTCCTTTTGAGCTGATGCGGGTGTATTCGCCCTCTGCCGAGGTCCAGGGCCACGGCGAAGGCCAAGAGGTTTTGCAGACCGGAAAGCGGCTGGTCACGGTGCAAAGCCTCGACCAGGTGGGTAATTACGCGGTCCAGCCGGTTTTTTCCGATGGCCACGACACCGGCATTTTTTCCTGGGATTACCTGTACCACCTGGGCGCGCAGCAAGCCGACTTGTGGGCGCAATACGAAGCCCGTCTGCAAGCCGCAGGGCGCGACCGGGATGGGCCCATGCCCATCGCTGCCGCATCCGGTTGCGCCAGCCACTGAACCCCGGGCGCATCCCCTCCCCGTATGAGTAAAACCCACTTTGGCTTCGAGTCGGTCGACGAGCAAGAGAAGGCGCAGCGCGTGCGCGGGGTGTTCGACTCGGTCGCACCCAAATACGACCTGATGAACGATGTGATGTCGGGCGGACTGCATCGCGCCTGGAAGGCCTACACCGTGATGGTGGCCAACCTCAAGCCCGGTCAACGCGCGCTTGACATTGCCGGGGGCACCGGGGACTTGGCGCTGGCATTTGCCGCCAAGGTCGGTGCGGGCGGGCAGGTGGTGCACACCGACATCAATTACGCCATGCTCAGTACCGGACGCAACCGGTTGATCGATGCGGGCGTACTGCTGCCCACGGTGGTCTGCGATGCGGAGGCGCTGCCGTTCCCGGATGGACACTTCGATCTGGTCAGCGTGGCGTTCGGGCTGCGCAATATGACGCATAAGGAGCGCGCGCTGGAGGAGATGTGCCGGGTGCTCAAGCCGGGCGGCAAATTGCTGGTTTTGGAATTTTCCACGGTGGCCAAGCCGCTGCGAGCGGTCTATGACTGGTATTCGTTCCAGGTTTTGCCCCGTTTGGGCCAATGGCTTGCCGGTGATTCGCAGAGTTACCGCTACCTGGCCGAGTCCATCCGCATGCACCCGGACCAGGCCACGCTAAAGACCATGATGCGTAAAGGCGGTTTCGGTCATGTGGATTACCACAACCTCACGGCAGGCGTTGCGGCATTGCATGTTGGAATCAAGTGCTGAACGCTGCGGCGTATCGCATCGTTGTATTTTTTTGGAGTTGTGAACGTGAAATTTCTAGCAAGCTGTATGGCCCTGGTATTCCTGTTGATTAGTCTGAACGCCGAGGCTGGACGCTTGGCTGGTGGTCGCAAGATGGGCCGCCAGTCGAGTAATGTGGGTCAACAAGGCGCCAGCCCGGCTGCGCCGGCACAGCAGTCGGTGCAACGGCCCGCCCAGCCCGCCCCTGTGGCGCAACCCACCCCGCGCAGGCCGTGGGGCGCGATGCTAGGCGGTCTGGCAGCCGGCCTGGGCCTGGCATGGCTGGCCCATTCGCTGGGTTTTGGCGCGGCTTTTGGCAACATTCTCATGGTCGCCCTGCTGGCGCTGCTGGCCCTGGGCGTGATTGGCTGGCTGATGCGTCGGCGCACCAACCCGGCGGCACCGCAACCTTTCGCTATGCCGGGTGGGAACTACAGCCCGGCCTACCGGCCCGAGAACGTGGGGAACGACGCTTCCGCCCGCCCGTATGAGCGCAGCTACTTCCAGCCCGAAGCCGGTCAGGGCGGCATGATCGGCTCGGGTTTGACCGGCTCCCAAGCCTGGGGCGTGCCGGCCGGTTTTGATACCGAAGGTTTTTTGGCGGCGTGCAAGCGCAACTTCGTCAGCCTGCAAGCCGCCTGGGACCACTCCGACGTCAGCGCGCTGCGCGCCTTCATGACCGACGGCATGCTGAGCGAAATCACAACCCAGCTGGCCGAGCGCGACACCCACACTGGAACGCCGGTCAACGTGACCGAAGTGGTGATGCTCGATGCCCGCTTGCTTGGCATTGAAGAAACCGCCATGGATTACCTGGCCAGCGTCGAGTTCTCCGGAATGATCCGCGAGAACCCGTCAACCGGGCCGGCCCCGTTCCGCGAGGTCTGGAACATGAGCAAGCCCAAAGACGGCAGTGCGGGATGGCTGGTCGCGGGCGTGCAGGCCTTGCAATAAGCGCAAGGCCTTGCGGTCCGCAGGGCCGTGCTGCGGAATAATGCGGCTATGCACAACACCTCCCCATTCAGCGCGCCTTTGAACGATTTTCAGCAGATTCTGAGCGGCAAGCGCGCCGCGCCGGTGCCGCCTTGGGTCGTGCAGGAGCTGCAGCAGCGCCTGGTTCTGTTACTCAACCACGTGCTGCAGCAGGAGCCCGCAGCGATGCTGCGCCTCAAACAAAACAAAGGCCAGCGCATCTTGGCGCGTTGGCAGGCCTATTCCCTGTTCCTTTTGGTCACTCCAGCGGGTTTGTTCGATCTCGCCGACGCGGGAGCGCGGCCGGATTTGTCCATCCTGCTGGCCGATGAAGCGCCGCTGGAGATCGCCCGGCGGCTGATGCAGGGCGAGAAGCCGACCGTGCACATCGAAGGCGATGTGCAGCTCGCCGCCGAGGTGAACTGGCTCGCCGACCACGTCCGCTGGGATCTGGAGGAAGACCTGGCCCGCTTGCTGGGTGATGTGCCGGCCCACCTGCTGGCGCAGGCCGCAACTGCGGCGCTGGCCATGCTGCGCACGTTTGCAGCGCGCAGCAGCGGCGCTTTCGGAAGCGCCCGATGACGCGACTGTTTCGCGGCGTCTTCATCGTCTGGGTGTTTTTGCGCTTTGGGCTGGATGTGCTGCTGCTGGGCAGTTTCGACCGTCCCTGGCTGAACTGGTTTGCGCGCCGTTTTTCTTGGGGGCGCAACCTCAGCGCTCCGCGCGGGGAACGCATCCGGGTGGCCCTGGAGAGTCTGGGGCCGATTTTTATCAAGCTCGGGCAGGTTTTATCGACCCGGCGTGATCTGCTACCCCTCGATATTGCGGATGAACTGGCCAAGCTACAGGACGCGGTGCCGCCCTTTGACTCGGATCTGGCGGTTGCGGCCATAGAGCGGGCGATGGGCCGATCCATCGACGCGGTCTTCAGCAGTTTTGAACGGATACCCGTGGCCAGCGCCTCGGTAGCCCAGGTGCATTTTGCGGTGCTGGTGGACCGCGACGGGCGTGAGCGCGAGGTCGCCGTCAAGGTGCTGCGCCCCAATATGTTGGCGGTGATTGACAAAGACCTGGCGCTCATGCGCATGATGGCCGGTTGGTTGGAATGGTTGTCGGTCGACGGGCGCAGGCTCAAGCCGCGCCAGGTGGTGGCCGAATTTGACAAATACCTGCACGACGAGCTGGACCTGGTGCGCGAGGCATCCAGCGCAGCGCAGCTGCGGCGCAACATGCAGGACATCGGCCTGGTGCTGATTCCGGAGATGCTGTGGGACTACTGCAGTACCAACGTGCTGGTCATGGAGCGGATGCACGGCGTGCCGATCAGCCAGGTGGACCGGCTGCGCAGTGCAGGCGTCGACATCCCGCGTTTGGCACGGGACGGCGTCACTATCTTTTTCACGCAGGTATTTCGCGATGGATTTTTCCATGCTGATATGCATCCGGGGAATATCCAGGTCAGCCTGGATCCGTTGAGCTTCGGGCGCTATATCTCGCTGGATTTCGGCATCGTGGGCTCGCTCACCGAGGTGGACAAGGAATACCTGGCCCAAAACTTCGTGGCCTTTTTCCGGCGCGACTACAAGCGCGTGGCTGAGTTACATGTGGAGTCCGGTTGGGTGCCGGCTGACACCCGCATCGACGAGCTCGAGGCTGCTGTACGTGCCGTGTGCGAACCCTACTTTGACCGCCCGCTTAAGGAAATATCGTTGGGCATGGTGCTGATGCGCCTGTTTCAGACCTCGCGCCGTTTCCACGTGGAAATCCAGCCGCAACTGGTCTTGCTGCAAAAAACCCTGCTCAACATCGAAGGCCTGGGACGCCAGTTGGACCCGGATCTGGATTTATGGGCGACAGCCAAGCCATTTTTAGAGCAGTGGATGAAGGACCAGATCGGCCCCAAGCGTTTGTGGAACGAGCTCAAGGCACAGTCCCCGCGCTATGCCAAGTTGCTGCCTGAAATACCCGGCTTGCTGCACAGCTTTCTGCAGCGTGGTGGGAGTGCGCAAGCGGACCCACACGCGCAGCAGATGGTGCGTCAGCTTTTGACCGAGCAGCGCCGCACCAACCGCTTGCTGCAGGCACTGGTCTATATGGCGGTGGGCTTTGTCATCGGCACTTTCGGGGTGGCGGTGATGGTCTGGTTGCGCTTTATCTAGGGTGCGACACCTATAATCGCGGGCTCGCCCCGCCGGGCTTCCCCCGTTGAGAGATTCCTCCGCCATGCCCATATACGCCTACCGCTGCGAGTCCTGTGGATTTGCCAAAGACGTGTTGCAGAAGATTTCCGACCCCCTGCTGACAGATTGTCCCGCGTGCGGCCAGGCGAAGTTTCAAAAGCAGGTCACTGCAGCAGGTTTTCAGCTCAAAGGCTCCGGTTGGTATGTGACCGATTTCCGCGACGGCAAGGGTGGCAAGCCAGCGGGTGCTAGTGAATCAACATCTGATGGTGATGCGAAGCCCGCTGCGGCTTCCGACGCAGCAGCGCCCACGACCCCAGCCCCTGCGACTGCGGCGCCTGCCAGTGCCGCCGCCCCTGCTACTGCTACTGCCACTGCCCCCAGCGCCGCGCCAGCGACCGCAGCACCGTCTTCCAGCGCCGCTTGAAGCGGCTGGCCCGATACCCTCAAGCCCTTAAACACCATGTCCATTAAGAAATATTTCTTCACTGGCCTGATGGTCTGGCTGCCGCTGGCCATTACCTTGTGGGTGCTGAACTGGCTGCTCCAGACCCTGGACGGCGTGTCACATTCTCTGCTGGCGGGCCTGTCCGCTTTGACTTCGGATGCCACGGCCACGGCCATCGCGCGCGCCTTGGCGATTCCCGGCGTCGGGATTGCGGTGGTGCTGCTCTTTGTCATCGTCACCGGTGCGCTGGTGTCCAACGTGGCCGGTCGCTGGTGGCTCAAACAGTGGGACCATTTGATCACCCGCATCCCGGTTTTCCGTTCGGTGTACAACAGTGTGAAGAAGGTTTCCGACACGCTGTTTTCCAGTAACGGCAATGCCTTCCGTACCGCCTTGCTGGTGCAGTTTCCGGCCCCGGGCCGCTGGACCATCGCGTTCCAGACGGGCGAGCCTACGGGCGAGGTAGCGCGCCGCCTTGGAGAGGGATTTATCAGTGTGTATGTGCCCACCACACCCAACCCCACCGGCGGCTACTTTTTGGTCTTGCCGCGCTCCGAAGTGATCGAGCTGGAAATGAGCGTGGACGAGGCGCTGACCTACGTTCTGTCCATGGGCGCGGTCGCGCCAACCGACCACGCCGCTCCTTGATGTCTTGTGAATGTGCGCCGGATTGACGGCGCGAAGAAAGAAGCTATGTCCATGCGCTCCCACTATTGCGGTCTGGTGACCGAAGCCCTGATGGGCCAAACCGTATCGCTGTGCGGATGGGTTAACCGGCGGCGCGACCACGGCGGCGTGATTTTTGTCGACCTGCGCGACCGCGAAGGCTATGTGCAGATCGTTTGCGATCCGGACCGGCCCGAGATGTTTGCGGTGGCCGAGGATTTGCGCAACGAGTTTTGTATCCAGGTTACCGGCCTGGTGCGCGCCCGTCCCGAAGGCACGCAGAACGACAACCTCAAAAGCGGAAAAATCGAGGTGCTGTGCCACGGGCTGGTCGTGCTCAACCCATCGGTGACACCACCCTTCCAACTGGATGAGGAAAACCTCTCCGAGACCACGCGCCTCACGCACCGCGTGCTGGATCTGCGCCGCCCTTATATGCAGAACAACCTCATCCTGCGCTACCGCGTATCGATGGAGGTACGCAAGTTTCTGGATGCCAACGGTTTCATTGACATTGAAACCCCCATGTTGACCAAGAGCACGCCCGAAGGAGCGCGCGATTATTTGGTTCCCAGCCGCGTGCATGACGGGCAATTTTTTGCGCTGCCCCAAAGCCCCCAGCTCTTCAAGCAGTTGCTGATGGTCGCCGGCTTTGACCGTTACTACCAAATCACCAAGTGCTTCCGCGATGAAGATCTGCGCGCCGACCGCCAGCCCGAGTTCACCCAGATCGATATCGAGACCTCCTTCATGACCGAAGAGGAAATTCGCGCGATCTTCCAACGCCTGATTACCACCGTGTTCCAGAACACCATTGGCGTGGACCTGGGCGAATTCCCGGTGATGCCTTATTCGGACGCCATGCACCGCTACGGCTCCGACAAGCCGGATCTGCGTATTGCCATGGAGTTCACCGAACTCACCGACGTGATGGCGGACGTGGACTTCAAAGTCTTCTCGGGTGCGGCGAACATGAAGGGCGGTCGTGTGGTCGCTTTGCGTGTGCCCGGCGGCGCGCGTGAAAGCGGTGGCTTGAGCCGTGGCGAGATCGATTCATATACCGATTTTGTGAAAATTTACGGTGCCAAAGGTCTCGCCTATATCAAGGTCAACGAGCTGGCCAAAGGGCGCGATGGTTTGCAGTCGCCCATTGTCAAAAACATCCACGACGCCGCGCTGCAAGCCGTTCTCAGCCGCAGTGGCGCCCAAGACGGCGATTTGATTTTCTTCGGTGCTGACAAGGCCAAAATCGTGAACGACGCCATCGGTGCACTGCGCCTGAAGATTGGCCTCAGCCCGTTCGGCAAGTCCAACGGTTTGTTCACCGCCGGCTGGCGTCCGCTGTGGGTGGTCGACTTTCCCATGTTCGAGTACGACGACGAAGCCCAGCGCTACACCGCCACCCACCATCCGTTTACTGCACCCAAAGACGGCCATGAAGACTGGATGGTCAGCGCGCCT
>Ga0214919_10010528_pt1 | contig 11694 bp, 13 predicted proteins | sample LL1503_MetaG_FD_177994 | JGI IMG/M metagenome (GOLD analysis project Ga0214919, IMG submission 177994) | Freshwater microbial communities from Lake Lanier, Atlanta, Georgia, United States - LL-1503 | ecosystem: Environmental > Aquatic > Freshwater > Lake | place: USA: Georgia | collected...
ACTTTTGTTAAAAGTGTGTTTTGACTTACACTTTTTTTAAAAGTGTTATAATAGGAATGAACCATATGTTTCAAATGATTCTTATTATGATATTAAGTGGACTATTATCGTCTATGAGTGTTTGGGTCGATAACCTATCCGACGCTAGATTATCTATAAATGACCTGTACATGATATTACTCATGACGGCCTGGATGGTATTTTTCATGTCTATTATACACAGAGACTACACTATGGTCGCTATAAGTTCTATAGTAATTATCGCTACCTATTATGCCATTCGTAAACAACTATTTGTCTCGAAGGGCCAATTTTACAGTGGAATGATACCTCATCACTCTATGGCTTTGTTGATGGGTAAGAGGGTTTTAGAAAAGCCGGATTTAACTCCAGGTGATAAGTGGTTTATAGGGAATGTAGTAAAGACACAAGAGGCCGAGATAAAACAAATGAAACTATTTTTAAGTGGTGGTAAGGCTACTAGTGAATGGCAAGAAACTACTAAATTTTAATTACTTGTCTAATCTTTTGTATTCTATTTCAGGAAAATGTGTGATAGTATCGGCGAGTATAATCCAGTCATTGTCATCTAATAAAAATCTACAATTCTTATAGCTATATACATGTCTATGAAACCATTCATTTAAAAATTGGCTTCGTGTAGATTCATCTAGACTTCTTAGAAATTCATATAATGATTTTGATTTTTCATAGATAGGTTTTGCTATTTTATAGGCCGGTTCTTGTACATATTTGAAATTTACATTATAGTGACCATTTTCGTAATTTTTGGGAGTACCGTGGAGTGCCAAAGTTAAGCCACCCTCTGGGTGGCTAACTTTTGGCATCTAACGCGGGTGCCCATAGTGTCCTAAAGTTTGAAGCCACACCCCTTAGGGGGTGGCTTAACTTTGGCACTATACGGTATCAAAGGCTCTCCTGAAAAACAAATCATAATCCAATTTATCTGTCCATGGTTTCATTAAATCATTGTGACATTGTTCTAGTTCTTCTAGTATTCCATTGTGAATACTATGAGTCTTTTCATCAAATGGTTTGGCATCAAACTTTTGTTGGTACCGTATACTATCACAGTTAACCACACCCTCTGGGGTGTGGTTTAACTTGTGATCAGTATGGACTTCCAAGGGAGATGCTGATTTTAACTCCTCTGAAGAGGAGATTAAATCAGACATTCCTTGGTACCAAGTTTTGCCATATGTAAATATGTAGTATTCTGGTAACTTAATCCGACCATCTTTTATTTTACTTTTATCCTTAAAAATAAACCCTTTTATTTTTAGTTTAGCAAAAGCTTCGGTGACAAAAGAGAGACAAGCCTTTAACATTTCTACAGTTCCACCGCCTTTTTCTAATTCCTTTCGAATAGTACATTTTTTATTGTATTTTACAAAGTTTATATTTGGATATTGTGGATCAGCAGAACTTATTGTTACAATTACACAATAATTATTAAAATCTCCAAATTCAATTAAAATATCTGGGTGGACAAAGGCAGTTCTATGGGTAACTTTAGCAACAAATTTGTAATTAGGAGATTTTATTTTATAATATCTTTCCATAATTGTAATACATGTATAGATAATTATTTAATATTATTTTGCTTTGTTATATATAATGAGTATATTGTATATAAATAATAAATACACATCCGAAATTATACTGTTTAATGATATAATAAGGTGTAATATATATGGAGCTTTTGGTGGTTGCGTAAAGGCAGAATTAAATAATAATTATGCTATTATTTATGAAATATATTCTGAGAAAACAGATAATATTCTTGATTTGATTTATGATATTAATTTAGATACTATTGATTTGCTTTATATATCACTAAATTTTATAAAATCTTATTTTAAAGGTATAACATTTGTAAAATTTGATACCATATTAAAAAAGAATCCAGCATTATTAGATTCTTATCGGTTATCATATTACTATATTAGTTTTCACGGTAAATTATGGCTAAATAATATTAACAGTTTAGTAATGAATAATGAAAAATATGAAAATATTATAAATAAGTTAACTAATTCAGATATGATGAGTTGGGAATTATTTAATGAACATATTATATATGGTGAAAGAATTTGTAATTATGGTATAATCTATAACTGCTATAGAGAGTCTAATACATATTTAGAATTCTTTCGATTGTTGATGAAAAATGTCACCCGGAATGAATTATTTGATACATTAGGTGGATATAGTTGTGGATTTTTACCAATTTCTTGGTACGATAGATTTATACAGTTTTTAACAGGGTCTATAGTTACACCAGAATTATGTGAAACACAAATTATCTACACTAAAGATATAGATTTATGTGATTTATTAATAGATGAATATCATGGAGAATTAAATAAAACTATAAGTGGTTATAAAATTTTGTAATGTATATAATTATAAAATTTTATATACTTTCCTGAAAGGAAAGGTCGAGACAGTAATTCAGATTTGCTGAATTACTTGTCGAGTGAAAACTCGAAGAGCTATTCGTCGAGACAGTAAAAACTCTTCGAGTTTTTACTTGTAATAAACCAGCGTGTAAAGAGTATCCTTGTAGAACCTCTTGGATTGTTCCTTGAGGGTTAACACAAATCTAAATTTGTCCATAAGCTTCTTGGCTAATTCCTCGGTTAGGCAGAGGATGCTGAGGTAGTATCTACTACCATCTTGTTTGAGTTGATGGATAGCACGCTTCATAAGTTTGTATAGTACTTCTTCCGAAACCGATGCGAAAGAAACTATGTGGTAGCCCTGCCAGCCTGAAAATCCAAAAAGCTCTTGTTCATAGAAACCAGTGTCAATTAAGTTGCCCATAAACTTCTCGGTTACAACCATCTTTATGTAGCCTAAAAGGTCACCCGATTCCGAGTAGGCCGAGTAGTAAATAGTGCCAAGAATGTCCTTCTTCATAGGAATGATAGTCTGGTTGTTGTATTTAGGGTTTCTAGCGAGTAACTTGTCAACATCAGCCTTCTTTAATTCGACACTTTTAACGGAATTGTGGTACTTTTCGTCGTATAAATCAGGGTAGCAAGTGAAGTTTTCCGTGGTACTACTTATGTAGAAGCGGAATAGTAGGAATACTATTATAGCAAAAATAAGAAAGTATATCATATTCTACTTTAAAAATAGAAATTAATTTAAATAAAACCAATAAAACTAATAAAAACTAAATTACTACTAATAATTATATTAACTAATATTAGTATTAATAATAAAAATGAGTCAATGTAGTAGAATATTACCTTCTGTTTTACCACCGGTTCGCCGTATCATCGCCATTGGCGATATTCACGGCGATTTCCGTGCCCTCCTAAAATGCCTTCGCCTAGCCAAAGTTATTGATAGTAAACGCCGCTGGGTTGGTGGTGATACCGTTGTAGTCCAACTGGGTGATCAAGTGGATTCTAAATGCCGCTCCGGTAACTGCGAACGCGATGAAATTGGCGATGAACTCAAAATCATTAAATTCCTCGATGAACTTAGTGTGGAAGCCACCAAGAATGGCGGTGGAGCCGTATATAGCCTCTTAGGTAACCACGAACTTATGAATGTTATGGGTAACATAAACTATACCAGTGCCGAGAACATTGTTAGTTTCGGTGGGCGTAATGGCCGCATAAATAAGTTTGCCCCTAGTGGTGAGATTGCGGTTTACCTAGCCTGTAATAGAAACAGTATATTGAAAATAGGGGACTACATATTTGTACATGGCGGCTTATTACCTCAAAAGGCTCGTCAATATACACTAGAGAACATAAACAAGATAATAAGAGAGTACCTATTAGGTAATAAGCGGGAAAGTGATAGTGATGTACAGGATCTATTGGTCGGTAAGGAAAGCCCCTTTTGGTCTAGAATGTTCTCGAATGCTATTAGTAGTAATAGTGAAAAGACGTGTGGTACCTTACGGGAAACCATAGAATACCTTAAGGTTAAAGGAATGGTAGTGGGTCACACGGTCCAAAGTAAGGGTATAAACAGCGGCTGTGACGGCCAAATCTGGCGCACGGATGTAGGGTTATCGCGGTCGTTTGGCGGCCGCTCACGGCATATACAGGTACTAGAGATACTAGGCAATGGCAAATCCGTTAACGTTCTAGAATAGATGTTAACGGTGGCTTTAGCAAATCTGTAAATGTATTAGAATAACACATTAATATAAACACATCATATATACAAAATACAGACAATGTTTTGGATATATATATTGAGATGCGAAGATGATTACTATTATGTGGGGCAAACATCTCGACTGTATAGAAGGTTTTGGGAGCATAATGATGGCAATGGTGGTGCTAACACATCAAACTATGTACCACAAGAGGTAGTCGCGATTTATAAGGTTAGTACATTGTGTAAATTTTTTGAGTATGATAGATTAGTAACAAATCAAATATATGACATATATTTTAATAGATCATTTGAACAACTAGAAGATTTTAATATGACAGAAAATAACACTGATAATTATGATAAGTCGGATGCAGAATTTGCCGAAAATAATATTGCTGAATGTTTGATGATAAATGATAAGGAATGTTGGGAAAAAATAAGAGGTGGTAAGTATACACGTTTTGATGTAAACTATAAATTTCCAGTGAATTCCTATGTGAATAATTTACCACTATGTAAATGTGGTGTACCATGCGATATTAGAAAAAATGAAGAACATGATTATTTATATTTTAGGTGTCCAAAAAAGAACTTTTGGGATAATATTAGAGATAAATTTGACATTGACGATGAACCATGTAACTATTTTATGAAATATACAAAAGATATCGAATATAAAAAAGAGCATGATCTGCTTAAAAGTAGGGTTTTTAAACTAGTTAGTAATTCACCCTGGTTAAATGAGTTGGTTGGTCGTCATTTCGAGTTTTGTGTCGGCGGCTGTGGTAAAGAATATAGTGAATGTGATACGGTTAGATATTCTAGAAGGGCAATTAATTTATGTTTTGATTGTTTTATAGATAAAAATGATGAACTAAAAAAGAAATATACAAAGCCAGTAAGTAATGTATGTTTATTTACGGATGATTAGTATTATTATAGTAGTATTTTTGTATAAAAAGGTGGCGATTGGTGGCGCTTTAATCCTGAAATACATATATTGTAAAGAGTATATAATAAAAAGTTAAGGAATTAAGCGCCACCATTGTATCTCATTATTCTGTTGCTTTTATTTGGATATTTTCATAGCATCTTACTGATATTAGTAAGAGATAATCTAGTAAAAAATATATGACGGTTATATCCTGAAATATATAATATATTTCTATATTCTACACAATAGTTTGGGTATAAACCGTCATAAAGTGTCATATAGTGTCTTAAGTTTTAATAAATTTGTTTTTTTTATTTATACAAATTTATTCAATACCTAGACCTTTTTTAATACTGGGTATATTAAAAATCATAAATATACAGCCAACAGAATTCCTAATCTTATAACCGATGTCAAAAGTAAATATATCATCGGAATTATTTAAAAATAAACCAAATTTTGATTCTGTAATTGGTTTATCCGATGTACCAATTATAAAATTTAAATAAGAATTATATAGTTTACGAACATTATCATTTTGTAATGTGTTATTTGTGATATGATATTTCATCCAATCAATAATAGGTTTAGCTTCCAAATTAGACTTTTCTCTAAGTTTTTTATATTTTACCTCCATAAGTTGTTTTTGTTTTTCCTCTCTTAATTTCTTTTTTTCTTCTTTAATTAATATTTTTTCCTCTTCTAATTGTTTTATTTTTTCTTGTTTAGATTGATGTTTCAAAACACTTAATAATTCTTTTTCTGATTGGGTATTATCTGTATATTCATTTATATTTTTTCGCACATGATTAATTGTATCTATCATAGCTTCAAATTCTCCTTCAAAATATTCATTGCCGATATCAGTACGTTTTATAAATTTGTTTTTAAATTCCTGTAATAATATAGTTTCTAACTTTATACAATTATCGCAAATAATTTGGTATAAAAGTACACTTTGTTTAGGATATTGATTTGCTCTTTTGTTATGTTCTTGCCGCGACCTTCCTATTTTATATATTTTTTCACCAGTTTTTATAAATTCCCTTTCGTGTATGAGATATATGTAATTTACAGACATGGTATGTATGTTGTTTATATTAACTTATTTATATTTAAATTGTAATGATAGTAGGGATACAATAAAAGTGAAGATTAGTGAAGATTTAATCCTGAAATATATTATTAGGATAATTATATATATAGAAGTTTGGGATAGAATCTTCACTAATCTTCACTTTTGCTCTTCATCCATAAAAATTATAAAGTCTTTATAGTAATAGATAATTCTAAAATTCCATAATTTAAAAATAGTAGTGTATGTATACCTATGTATACCTTAAACATAACTCTAAAAATTTTTGATTCTGGATTCTGGAATCCATAATCCTGAATCCAGAATCCAGAATCGATTATAATAAAAAAATAGGTTTTAGGTATACATAGGTATACATACACTAATAAATAATTATTTTGGATTATTAAATTTTATCCAAACATAAATAAGTAACACAAATTATAAAGTTTCATTTTTTATTTTACAAGTATCTTTTAGAAGACATCTATAGACATTACCACTAGAATCCCTCTCTTTTTTAACAACATCTTTAATTTTAGTTAAGAATGTCTGTCTACTAAGTATTCTTTTTGTATTTTCAGAATTGCTGTTAGTCTTTACATAATGTTCCCATAGTTCTTCAGAACTTGTAGAGGCATTTAAATCCACAATACAACATTGTTCAAACCAACAGAACAATTCACTATTCTTTTTTAGGTATTCATTGGTATTTTCTTTAATACTTTGTGTCTCCACTATTTTGCCTTTATTACTAAAATATGAAGCCAACAATAGATATAAAAATCCGTATTTGTAATCATCAGATTTAGAAAACTTATTGGACAATTCACTATCTCTTAGCTTGATATTATCCTCTACATCATCTAAATTATCCGCTAAAAACTGGAACGGAAAGTGAACAACTTTAACCCGTCTAGATATACCACCATCCAATTTATCCAAATCTGGAATATCATTACAACTTAGAAACAATGTAAAGTGTGGTACAAATCTAAAGGCATCTTTGTGAAGTCCTCTAGTGGTAATAGGTTAGGGAGAGACAGCTATCATTATAATTTTATTATTATTTTTTACTTTTCATAAAAATAAATGTAGATTTATGTAGATTCTATCCATAAATTTATATATAGATACCAGTTCTTATAAATAGTTTTGGATAGAATCTACATTAATCTACATTAATCTAAATTAATATACATAAATATAAAAATATATAATTATTCTATTAAAATTTTAATGAATAAATCTTTATATATAAAACCCTTTGTTGTTCTATATTTTTCAAATCCCAAAACCTTCATATATTCAGCAAATTTATGAATGCTTAATTCAATATTAGAATTCTCCCTAAAATGATTATATAATTCTGTAGAACCGATAGTAGAAAACTTCTTGCGTTCACAAAACTTATTAAACCATTCTGTTAATGGGTTACTATCTTCAAAATAAGTTTTAGTATCTTCTAGTACATTTTTAGGAGGTGATATAGTCTTAGCATCCTTTATAAAATCCTTATAATATTTTAACAATAGTAATATAAATGTGTCTCTCCAAGCTACAGATTTTAGTTTACTTTCTTTTAGAGTAGGGTCGCCCAAACGCTCATTATCCTCTTTGGGATTTGAGGTAAATACAAAAGGAAAATGTATAACTTTCATTCTGGCTATGACGGCATGGTCAACTTTAGATAATGTAGGAATATCATTGGTCTGTAGAAATAGTGAGAATTGTGGTACAAAAGAAATGATTTCATTTTGATACAAGGCTCTGGAGTGGATCATATCATTGCCAGTAATTTGTTTTAATTTAGACGCCATAAGTTGTTCGGATTTTTCCGGTTCAGTTGAAAATAATATACGGCATGTTCTTTTATCTGCCAATTCCGGAGTAGCTTCACTAGAAGACTTTTTGAGTTTAGTAAAAAATGACATATCAATGGTTTTATAATACTCACCAAAAGCAGTAGTTATAAGTTCTGTTAAACTACCTTTCCCGTTGCGGCCTTTTCCGGTCCACACATAAAATTCTTCGTATCTTTTGTAGCCAAGAATAGAACTAGCAATTATTTTGAGTACATAATCTTCAACTTCGGTATTTTCAAAAATAGAGTTGATAAAGGAGAGGACTTCTTTTTCTGCATCTGGATTCTCTTTGGGATAAGGATATCCTGTAGTAACTGTGATATAATCGTCGGGTTTAATAGGTCGGGTACAACATGTTTGGAGGTCATATAGCACATCGGAAAAGGCAAAAATGTATCTATTCTGGTCCATCTTCTTAGTTATGAAATCGGCATCAAATACATATTTAGCAGCTTGGATGACACCATTGATAAACGAGGAGCAACCAAGTGTGTTTATATTAGATATACATTTTTTAATTAGTTCATTAATGTTGTTTGAATATTCAAGAGAAGCCGCGATATTAGTTAATTGTGATATGTATGTATAAATTTTTTTAATTAGAGAGTCCTGTATAATTTTTAAAAGTGAAGTAGGTGTATTTTTGTAAATAGTCCAGGTATTGTTATTGTTTAATTCAAACCAATAATTAAAAATATTATCATACATATAATTATCATCAAAAAAGTGATACAACAAATTGGCAACATTATAATGGTTAAAAAACTTCATACTTTCTTTAAAAATTTTAGTTTTCATAAAACGCTGCGAATATAAAGATGGATTATCTTGTTTAGCGAGGTACTTTAGTGTTCCTAAAGAACATAGATTATCAGTATTGTTTTTCATACTTTCCCAAATCTTTTCGCATTCACCGGCTACATATTTAGACGACTTTTTAGACCATTCATTCCAGACAGAAAACGTTTCAACATTCTTTACACTATGTAGAGAAAACCCAATTTTAAGCCAATCATCTCTAGAATCAACTCGTTCTTGTTTAAGACAATCTATAAGAATGAGCAAATCATTTTTCAACTCTAGACTATAATTGTAAGTCGTTGGGGCTTCAGAATTAATGTTGCTCGAACCGTCAAAATTCGAAACAGAATCGGATGGTTTAATATCATCTGTATCATCTGTATTATCTATAGGAGGCTTGAAAGAGTCAAACACGGTATAAATCCATTCTGGAACATTAGACATCTTTTCAATAGGTATAATATTGGTATATTTCTTTATAGAGTTTTCCATTGTTTTATAAGTAGTAGGTGGAGACAGAATACAACCACCATTTGTTTTGATATCCACTGCATATTTCTTACCGTGTAATTTTGTATCTGAATGAGATGTAATATGTAAATGTCTATCGTGTTCATATTTAAAAAACCAATGTTCTCCACCATTTCCAGATTTATTTATAAATGTATCGGGTTTTCCATATTTTTGAATGAGTTCGTCGTATATACTAAGAGTTTCTGTAGATTTATGAAAATCCCAGTCAATAACTATTATATTAGAGTCTAATCCAGTTTTTATACAGAGTGCGTTATGTGCGAGATTAATATATTTGTCCATATTTTCTTTATTTATACATTTGTTCCAGGCTTTTGGCATACACAATTTTTTGACAACTTTATTATTTTTTATCTCTTCGCCCAGGCTAGATGTAAAACATATAAAACCGTGAGACTTGTATTTGTCGACATAGGAAATGAGTTCGTTCATGGGATTTTCTACTATGGGCTGAGAAAATTATTTCGGGGAATTTTGCGAATTACCATTTTTCCTTGGGATTTTCCGGACAACTCCTAAAAATCCAGGGTGTATAACTGGGTATTTATAAAATGATTATTCATTTTAATCTTAGTACTAACAACAGTGTATTTGACTTTTAATGTTTTTAAAACATTTCTGATTATTACAATATAATCATTGTCTGTTTTATGGTCTTCTTTAAAGCAGATCCAGTTACTTGATGAAAAAAATTTTCTAATTTGTGGCTTCATATCAACTATTTGTTTTATAGAATCGGGTTTAGAGCAAAGTTCATATAGTGTAAATTCTTTTTTAGTTTCATTAATCCCAACAATTTCATAAATCTTATTGAGAATAGCACGTTGCTCTTCTTCAAACATTACGCTCTTAGCTCTTAGAGTAGTCATTATTAATAGTATAAGACAAAAGTTTTTTAAATATATTTCCAATTCTTTTATGGGCCCATTTTAAAGGGGCCCTTTGTTAACCATAGTTTGTTTAGACAAAGTTACACACTTGGCCATGGGGGGGTAAATCACCCCCCCTTTACAAGTATTTAGGTAGGGGGTATATTGTACCCCCTACAAAGCACACTATTGTTCTAGTGGAATCTAATACAATCTATTAGTATTTATACAAAATCATATTAGAAACACTTTTAGAAAAAGTGTAATTCAAAAAGATAAATATATAGTTTCTAGATATTCTAGTGACATCTAATATGATCTATTAGGATATATATTAATTATATTAGCGTCTTTAGAATCCAAAGAAGAAGATTATGAACTATTTATCTTAATATCTAAAAGAACTAATATAATTAATATAAATCCTAATATATTATATTAGACCACACTAAACTAACTAGTACTTATAAATTTATCTAAATACATTTATCATATATTTATCGGTTTTGACCACACTTTTACAAAAGTGTTTTTGACTTACACTTTTTTTAAAAGTGTTTTAAAAGTATACGTGAATCTCCTTACTAGCCCTAGTAATTGCCGTATAGAGACATTGATAGGATTCCCGCTCTTTAGGATTGCGTTTAATAATGTCTTCCATATCTACAAATACGCGGCCATAAGTAGAGCCCTGGCTTTTATGAACCGTCATGGAATAGCCGTAGGTAATATCGGCGAATTTATCCACTAGTTCCTCATAATAGAAAGACCAAAACTCGCGAATAACTAAATCCCCAAACTCCTCCTTGATCCTGATAAACTCTTCTTTAAGACCGTCTAATTGTTCAGTCAACTTTTTGTAATTTACCGGATTCACAATCCCGAAATCCCCTTCTGTTACTAAATAATAAATTGGTATATTATTTGGCAATTTGGCTATAAAGGGCTTCAATATAGCCGGATCTCTACCTATATTAACTAGAGAGGCCCGTAGTGTTTCTACTATAATATCATAATTAATAGGATATACTCGCTCTTCACAGGATTTGATTTTGATTTGATAAGAGGTGTAGCAATTGATAGATTTTTCATCTCCATCTACAGACATTGCTACATAAAAGTTGTTAAACATAATCTTTTCGCCAACTTCGAATTTGTTTCCGGTAGATAGGCGCAAAACATGCCGCCGGATAGTATCGTTGTACACCCGCACACGTTCATTAGTATAGGCTAATACTACAGTGTTTTCAATATCGCTATAGTATGCCTTGAGAAACTCATCGTTGTTGCGATACAGAGATACTCCATCACCGGCACAAGACTTGAGGCTAATGTTCTTTTTGTGAAAGATGAGGTTTTTCAATTGATCGGCGAGTTTTACAATGTTATTGCGATAGCGAACAATTTCGACGAGGTTGCTCTGTTTGATCCGCCAGGAGAAGATTTTGGATTCGGTTTCATTTACAG
>Ga0214919_10010529_pt1 | contig 11694 bp, 11 predicted proteins | sample LL1503_MetaG_FD_177994 | JGI IMG/M metagenome (GOLD analysis project Ga0214919, IMG submission 177994) | Freshwater microbial communities from Lake Lanier, Atlanta, Georgia, United States - LL-1503 | ecosystem: Environmental > Aquatic > Freshwater > Lake | place: USA: Georgia | collected...
TTCGTGCACGAAGCGGGTTACCCGCCCGGTGTATTCAATATGCTGTACGGCGACGGTCCCACTATCGGCCCGGTGCTCAGCAGCCACCCGGATGTGGACTTCATCTCCTTCACAGGCTCTACTGCCGCCGGTGTTTCGGTGGCAAAAAATGCGGCCGACTCGGTCAAGCGCGTGGTGCAGGAGCTGGGCGGCAAGTCGCCCAATATCGTCTTTGCCGACAGCGATCTGGACAAGGCCATACGCTGGAGTGTGAACAAGTGCATGAGCAACACCGGCCAAAGCTGCAACGCGCCCACCCGCCTGCTGGTGGAGCGCAGCGTGTACGCCAAGGCGGTGGAGTTGGCAGCGAAGTACGGCGCAGAAGTGCCCGTCATCCGCGCATCCGACAAAGGCAAAGGCATTGGCCCGTTGGCCAGCAAGCGGCAGTGGGACACGGTGCAGCGCTATATCCAGATCGCGCTGGACGAAGGCACGCGCATGGTCTGCGGCGGCCTGGGCCGCCCGGTGGGCATGGACAAAGGCTTTTACGCCCGCCCCACCATTTTTGCCGATGTGCACAACCAGATGCGCATTGCGCGCGAGGAAGTCTTCGGTCCGGTGCTGGTGATGATTCCGTTTGACACCGAGGCCGAAGCCATCGCCATCGGCAACGACACGCCCTACGGCCTGGCTGCCTACATCCAGTGCGCCGACGTGCCGCGCGCCAAACGTGTGGCGCGGCGTCTGCGTGCGGGCATGGTGTCCATCAACGGCCAGTGGCAAGACTACTGCTCGCCTTTTGGCGGCTACAAACAAAGCGGCAACGGCCGCGAATGGGGACGCTTCGGCTTGCAGGATTACGTAGAGCTCAAGGTCATCAACTGCGCCAACTAAGTCACACGGCCAGCCCTGAACCGGCACGCACACAGCAATAAAGAGGACAGGAGACAGCATGAAAATCACCGACGTAAAAACCTTTGTGGTCGGCAACCCCCCGCCCGGCTTTGGCGGACGCTATTTTGTGTTCATCAAGCTGGTGACCGACGCGGGCATAGAAGGCCTGGGCGAGGTCTACAACCTGCCCTACCACCCGCATGTGGTCGAGCACATGGTGCGCGACGTGGTCGAGCGCTGCGTGGTCGGCAAAGACCCCTATGACATTGAGCGCATCTGGCGCAGCGTCTACGGCAGCGGATTTATCCACCGGCCCGACATCAGCACCATGGGCATCCTGAGCGCCATTGAAATGGCCTGCTGGGACATTGTGGGTAAAGACGTCAACAAGCCCGTATACAAACTGCTGGGCGGCCAGGTACACGAAAAACTGCGCAGCTACACCTACATCTACCCCAAAGAGGGTGACAAAACCAATGTGTACGCCGACCCGGTGCTGGCCGCTGAGCGCGCTGCTGAATACCTGTCCATGGGCTTTACCGCCCTCAAATTTGACCCGGCCGGCCCCTACACCGTCTACGACGGGCGCCAGTTATCTCTGACCGAACTGGACCGCTCCGAGACCTTTTGCCGCCTGCTGCGCGATGCCGTGGGCAGCAAAGCCGACTTGCTATTCGGCACCCACGGCCAAATGACCGCCGCCGGTGCCCTGCGCCTGGCGCGCCGCCTGGAGCCCTACGACCCGCTGTGGCTGGAAGAGCCGGTTCCACCGGACAACCAGCGCGAGATGGCCAAGGTCGCGCGCGGCACCACCATCCCAGTGGCCTGCGGCGAGCGCCTGGCGACCAAGTGGGAATTCCAGCGCGTACTCGAAGAAGGTGCTGCCGCCATCCTGCAAATGAACCTGGGGCGCGTAGGCGGCATTCTGGAGGGCAAAAAAATTGCCGCCATGGCCGAGGCCTGCCATGTGCAAATCGCGCCGCACCTGTACTGCGGTCCGGTGGTCGGTGCCGCCAACATCCAGCTCGCCACCTGCAGCCCCAACTTCCTGATCCAAGAGAGCATCTTGGACTGGAAAGGCTTTCACACGGATATCCTGAAAAAGCCTATCCAATGGGAAAACGGCTACATCATCCCGCCCACCGCCCCCGGACTGGGCGTTGAGCTCGATGAAGATGTGGCCCGCGCCCACCCATATACGGGCAGCATGCTGCATTTGGATATGACGCACGCACCTGCGGGGGTGTGAGGGGACGCGTCGTGCAGAGTGATCCTTACAACATGGCGTCTTTGGCCCGGAAATATTTGCGGGCATACGCCACCAGCTGCCCGTCGGTGGGATGGTCTACGGTTTCAACACCGATCAGCTTGGGCACCAGCGCGTGGTCGTGGGCGTGGATGTGTTTGACCAGGTGCAGCTTGGCCTGCGCAGGGCCGACGACCAGGATTTCCTGCGCACCAGACAGGGCCTGCGCCACGCGGTGGTAATAGTCCTTGTTTTCGGGCGCTCGGCCATCGCCCAAAGTGCCTGCAGTGGAATGCAGCTTGTGGTGGGGGTGGTGGGGCTGGACAACAAATTTCTCGACATCGTCGGGGCTGAAGTGGATGACATGGGCTTGCACATGGTCAATCCAGACGACGGCGTGGTAATGGGACATGGATGCGGTTCCTGCAGTTGGGGACAGAGCAAAAGTGCTTGAACCCATTGTGGTGCGCCATCCCACCCTTGCGCGCCAGCGCAGCAGGCAAAAACGGGTTTGTATGACCTGTATCAAACCGCCCGCGCAAAGGGTCAAACGGCACTAGCCCATCACGGCGTCTACCAGCAATTTGATGGACACGCCAAAAAGGCTGACTTGCACCAACAAATAAAACCAGCGCTGCGAGACATGGCGGGTCAGGTAGGCACCTGACAGCGCACCGGCCAAAGCAAAGGGCACCAGCGCAGCGGCGTAGGACAAACCGTCCACTGAGTAGGGTCGCAGATTTTGGTAGGGGATGATCTTGGCGGCGTTGATGACGGCGAAGACAATGGTGGCGGTGCCGGCAAATTCGGCCTTGGGCAGTTGCTGGGGCAGCATGTAGACCTGAAAAGGTGGCGCGCCTGCATGGGAAATAAAGCTGGTGAATCCCGCCAGGGTGCCCCAGAACCAGCCCTTGGGACGCTGGGGCGGCAGCGCCGGTGCGTCACGGTTTTTGCGCAACCACAGGTTGAGGCAAAAGCCCAAGCCGACCAGAGAGATCAGAAAGGTGATAGCCCGGTCTGACACCCACGCAGCGGTCAGCCAACCCACCAGCACACCCGCAATACCTGCGGGCACCAGGATGCGCACGTTCGGGGAGCTGTAGTCGCGCCGGTAGAGCCACAGACCGGCGACGTCCGAGACCACAAAAATGGGCAGCAGCAACGCGGCAGCCAGCACCGGCGACATGCGCATTGAGAGCACCGGCACCGCCAGCATGCCCACTGCGGGTAAGCCCCCTTTGGAAGAACCGACCAGGAACGCAGCCAGGGCGGCCAACCAAAACAGGGCATCAAATTGCATAGGGCGATGATAGGCCGGCACAGGATGAGACGCGTGCTGGTGGACAATGCGGGAGACCACTTGCCCCCCCGCTGAGAGATCCATTTGTTGTGACCACCACCGCTTACTTCTCCCACCCCGACTGCCTGGCCCACGACATGGGACCGGGCCACCCCGAATGCCCCGAGCGGCTCGATGCCATCCATGATCGCCTGCACGCCAGCGGCCTCATGGACGCGCTCGACTGGCGTGAGCCGCCTCTGGCGACCATGGAGCAGATGGCGCTGGCGCACGCGCACGCGCACCTGGAAAACCTGCTGCTGCACCACACCCGCGTGACCGCAGCTGCGGGGCCGGACCAGGGAGCTTTAAGTTACTTAGACGCGGACACCGCCATGAACCCGAAGACATGGGACGCGGTGCGCCGCGCCGCCGGGGCCGCACTGGCGGCCACTGACGCGGTGCTGCGAGGCGAGGCGGAGAACGCGTTTTGCGCGGTGCGTCCGCCGGGGCACCACGCCTGCCACGACCGGGCCATGGGTTTCTGTCTGGTGAACAACGTGGCGCTGGCCGCCAAGTACGCGCTGGAGCAGCACGGGCTGGAGCGGGTGGCGATCATCGATTTTGACGTGCACCACGGCAACGGGACCGAGGACATCGTGGCCGGGGACGCGCGCATCCTGATGGCGGGGTTTTACCAGCACCCTTTTTACCCGCATGGCGGTAGCACCTCTGGCGCGGCCAATGTGCTGAATCTGCCGGTGGCGGCGTACACCAAGGGCCCGGCGATACGCGCGCTGATCGAAACCCAATGGCTACCCCGCCTGGAGGCTTTCGCCCCAAAGATGCTGTTCGTCAGCGCCGGGTTTGACGCCCACCGGGAAGACGATCTGGGCCAGCTCGGGCTGGTGGAGGACGATTACCGCTGGATCACGCGCCAAATCAAATCGGTGGCGACGCGCCACGCCCAGGGTCGCATCGTCTCCTGCCTGGAAGGCGGCTACAACCTCAACGCCCTGGGCCGCAGCGTAGAGGTGCATGTGCGGGAATTAGCCGGACTGTCGTAGCGCGGCCGGTTAAGGCAGCCGGTTAAGGCAGCCCGCCCATTGGCCGATGATCAGTCCAAGGCTTTGTGTGCGCCGTCGCACAGGGGCTTGCTGCCGCTGGCTTTGCAACCGCAGAAATACACGGTTTTGGACGCGTCGGCGTGGTACTTCACGGGCGTGAATTCCGAGCCTTTGTGGGAACCGTCGCAAAAGGGCTGTGCCTTGCTTTGGCCGCAGGAGCACCAGTAGTAGTCTTTGCCTGCCTCCACATCGGTGGCATAGGGGGATTTTTGGGCGATGTGGGGTGTCATGCAAAAGCTCCTGGAAAACAAACAGCAGAGAAATATTCAAAAACGACGGGGCGGGAAACGGCTGCTCATACCCCGCGGCGGCATCCTAACCGCTCAGGGTTGTCGGCAACCGGTGCCGCTAGGCGCGCAGCTAAACTCGGGCGATGACCATTCTTGTTACCGGCGGCGCCGGATTCATTGGCAGCAATTTTGTGTTGGACTGGCTGGCTGGCTGCGACGAAGCCGTGGTCAACCTCGACGCCCTCACCTACGCGGGCAATGTGCACAACCTGGACAGCCTGCGCAGCAACCCGCTGCATACCTTTGTGCATGGCGACATTGGGGACGCGGCGCTGGTGGCTCGGCTGCTAAACGAACACCAGCCTCGGGCGGTACTGCATTTCGCCGCTGAGAGCCATGTGGACCGTTCCATCCATGGGCCTGGCGCTTTTGTGCAGACGAATATCGTGGGAACCTTCCAGCTGCTGGAAGCGGTGCGGGTTTACTGGGGAAACCTGGAACCGGCAGCGAAAGCGGCATTCCGGCTGCTGCATGTTTCCACCGACGAAGTCTTCGGCTCGCTCGCCAAGGACGCCCCGGCCTTTACCGAAACCCACCCCTACGAGCCCAACAGCCCCTACAGCGCCAGCAAGGCCGCCAGCGACCACCTGGTGCGGGCCTACCACCACACCTATGGCCTGCCGGTGCTGACGACCAACTGCAGCAACAACTACGGGCCGCTGCACTTCCCGGAAAAACTGATTCCGCTGATGATCGTCAACGCGCAGGCGGGCAAGCCGCTGCCGGTCTATGGGGACGGGCAGCAGATCCGCGACTGGCTGTATGTCAAAGACCACTGCAGCGCCATCCGCTGCGTGCTGGCGCAGGGCCGCTTGGGCGAGACCTACAACATTGGCGGCTGGAACGAGATGCCCAATCTGGACATCGTGCACACGGTGTGCGATTTGCTGGACGCGCTCAAACCCCGCGCCGACGGCAACAGCTACCGCACACAAATCGCCTTCGTCACCGACCGGCCCGGCCATGATCGCCGCTACGCGATCGACGCCAGCAAACTGCACCGCGAGCTGGGCTGGCGTCCGGCGGAAACCTTTGCCAGCGGCATCCGCAAAACTGTGCAGTGGTATCTAGACAACCCGGACTGGGTCGCGCAGGTGCAAAGCGGGGCCTACCGGGAGTGGGTGGCCAAGCAGTACGCGGCAGCCTAAAGCCATGCGCATCCTCCTGTTCGGCAGCTCGGGGCAAGTGGGGTGGGAGTTGCGCCGCAGCCTGTCGGTGCTGGGCGAGCTGATTGCGCCGGGGCGTACGCCGGGCACCGATGGCCTGTGCGGTGATCTTGCTGACCTGGACGCGCTGGCGGCATGCATCCGCGCAGTGGCACCTGCGGTCATCGTCAACGCCGCCGCCTACACCGCTGTCGACAAAGCCGAAACCGACGCCGCAACCGCCACCCGTATCAACGCAGAAGCTCCGGCAGTGATGGCGCGAGAGGCTACTGCCCTCGGTGCCTGGTTGCTGCACTATTCCACGGACTATGTTTTTGATGGTTCTGGCACGCGCCCCTGGGCCGAGGGCGATGCCACTGGCCCCTTGAGCGTCTACGGCCACACCAAGTTGGCCGGTGAGCAGGCGGTGCAGCGCCACGCACGCCACATCATCCTGCGCACCAGCTGGGTCTATGCGGCGCGCGGCGGCAATTTCGCCAAAACCATGCTGCGCCTGGGGGCTGAGCGCGAGGCGCTGCATGTGATTGCCGACCAACATGGCGCGCCCACCTCCGCTGAGATGCTGGCCGATGTGAGCGCCCACGTTCTGGCGGCGGCCCTTCTCCGCCCCGCCGTCGCGGGTCTGTACCACTGCGCTGCAAGCGGCGAAACCAGCTGGCATGGCTATGCCTGTTTGGTGCTCGAACAGGCACGCGCGCTCGGTTGGCCTTTGAAGGTTCCCTCCCCTGGGGCGGTGCATTCCATTCCTACCACCAGCTACCCGACACCCGCGGCGCGCCCTCTCAATTCGCGCCTGAACACCGAGCGCCTGCGCACAACTTTCGGACTGTCCCTGCCGCACTGGCAGGATGGCCTTGTGCGTATGCTGCACGAAATCAGTCCACCGCCCGCCCCCGCCCCTCGCTCTGCATGAACCCACCATGAACCACTCGACTTCAGCCCGTAAGGGCATCATCCTGGCCGGTGGCTCCGGCACGCGGCTCTATCCGGCCACCCAGGTTGTGAGCAAGCAGCTGCTGCCGATTTACGACAAGCCCATGATTTATTACCCCTTAAGCACGCTGTTGCTGGCGGGTATCCGCGAAGTGCTGGTGATCTCCACACCGCAAGACACACCGCGCTTTGAACAGCTGCTGGGTGACGGCAGCCAGTGGGGCATTCGCATCGCATACGCCGTACAGGCATCGCCCGATGGCTTGGCGCAGGCTTTTCTGATTGGCGAGGAGTTTTTGGGGGGCTCGCCCAGCGCGCTGGTGCTGGGCGACAATATTTTTTACGGCCACGACTTTGCCAGCTCGCTCAAAGCGGCCATGCAGCGGGACGCCGGCGCGACCATTTTTGCCTACGCGGTGCAGGACCCGGAGCGCTATGGCGTGGTGGAGTTTGACGCGCAAGGGCACGCCATCAGCCTGGAAGAAAAACCGGCGCAGCCCAAATCCCGCTACGCCATCACCGGCTTGTATTTTTATGACACCCAGGTCGTGGACCTGGCCAAACAGGTCAAACCTTCGGCGCGTGGGGAACTCGAAATCACCGACCTCAACCGCCTGTACTTGGAGCGCGGTGCGTTGACCGTGCAAACCATGGGGCGCGGCTACGCCTGGCTGGACACCGGCACACATGAGTCCATGCTGGAGGCCAGCCAGTTCATCGCCACAGTGGAGAACCGGCAGGGCCTCAAAGTCGCCTCGCCCGAGGAAATCGCCTGGCGCAGCGGCTGGATTGATGATGCGCAATTGCAAGCCCTGGCGCGCCCGCTGGCCAAGTCCGGCTACGGCAGCTATCTGCTGCGCCTGCTGCGCGACAAGGTGTTCTGATGCAGGCTACCCGAACCGCGATTGCCGATGTATTTCGGCTCGAGCCCCGGGTTTTCGGTGACGACCGCGGCTTTTTTTTCGAGAGCTTCAACGCCCGCGCCTTTGCCGAGGCAACCGGTGTTAACGTGCAGTTTGTCCAGGACAACCATTCCAAAAGCGCTAAACATGTGCTGCGCGGCCTGCATTGTCAGACCGTACAAGCCCAGGGCAAACTGGTCCGGGTCACAGCAGGCTCGGTGTTTGACGTGGCGGTCGACATCCGCCCGGACTCACCGACCTACGGAACCTGGGTCGGCGAAATACTTTCCGCCGAGAACCGGCGCCAGCTCTGGATTCCTGCTGGGCTGGCGCACGGCTTTTTGGTGATGTCGGAAACCGCCGAATTTCTGTACAAAACCACTGATTTTTACGCGCCGCAGCATGAGCAATGCATACGCTGGGACGACCCGACGCTGAAAATCAGTTGGCCTCTGGACGGCTGCCAACGCGTGCTTTCGGGGAAAGATGCAAAAGGGCAACTATTTTTGGACACTAAAATGTGATTTTCCAAGAATCTTAGCTGTTGCAGGAAAGTGTGGCGGGGGCAAGCTTGGATATCCAAGGAGAGGAAGTCCATGTCCACCGCCCAAAAGGCCCCGGTCAATCGCACCAGCGCGCTCGATGTTCTGGTTCAGCGCGGAAAGATCACTGCGGAACAAGCCACAACGATTGCGCAGACGGCATTGGCCAAGCAACTCAGCCCCGTGGCAGAACTCGTGACCAGCCAAACGATCACCGCCCGCGAGCTGGCGAAAACCTTGTCGAGTGCCTTGGCCTATCCCCTTTTGGATCTGAACGCCATTGCAATAAACCAGCTGCCACGCGACCCGGTCTTTGCTGCATTTCAGCAAAAGTTCCAGGTGCTGGTCCTAGCGCGACGGAGCAACCGCCTCCTGGTGGCCAGCGCCGACCCTGCCAATCGAGAGGCCGAGGCAGCCATTCTGCAGGTCACCAAGCTGGCGGTCGAGTGGGTGGTGGTGGAGTACGACAAGTTACCGCAACCCAGTCCAAATGGGGCCAGAATGGCCGGCGACATCATCTCCGCGCAGTTGGCCGAACCCGACCAAGAGCGGCCAGACGCAGATACCTATACGTTTGACTTCGAAAGTGTGGTCGCGGACCACGACGCGCTTGCCGCGGAGCAGGGACAGGCGGAGATTGATAACGCGCCCGTGGTGCGGTTTTTGCAGTCCATGCTGGACCGTGCTTTGAACGAGGGCGCGTCGGATGTGCATTTTGAGCCCTATGAGGCAAATTACCGGGTTCGCCTGCGGATTGACGGGGAGCTGCATGAAGTTGCCAGCCCGCCGACCTTCATAAAAGACCAACTGTCATCGCGCATCAAGGTACTCGCCCGCCTGGACATCTCTGAAAAGCGGGTTCCACAAGACGGGCGCATGAAGCTGAAGATGCAACAGGGACGGGTAATTGATTTTCGGGTCAGCACCTTGCCGACGCTGTTTGGCGAAAAAATTGTGATCCGCATTCTGGACTCCAAGGTGGCCATGCTGGGCATCGATGCGCTCGGCTATGAACCGGAAGAAAGGCAGCGCCTGATGCATGCCATTGGCAGACCCAACGGCATGATTCTGGTTACCGGCCCCACGGGGTCGGGCAAAACGGTATCGCTCTACAGCTGCCTGAACATCCTCAACCGGGACAGCGTAAACATCGCCACAGCGGAAGACCCTTCAGAAATTAACCTACCCGGAGTCAACCAAGTCAACATCAATGAAAAAACCGGGCTCACTTTCGCCACGGCGCTGCGCGCATTTTTGCGCCAGGACCCGGACATCATCATGGTGGGTGAGATACGTGATCTAGAGACCGCCGACATCGCCATCAAAGCAGCCCAAACTGGCCACCTGGTTTTATCCACCCTGCATACCAACGACGCACCCGCCACGCTGAACCGGCTGCGCAATATGGGCATTGCGCCATTCAACATTGCCTCCAGTGTGATCCTCATCACGGCCCAGCGCCTGGCACGTAAGCTCTGTTCCGCCTGCAAAGCCCCCCAGTCCTTACCGAACGCAGCCTTGCTGGAAGCGGGGTTCAAATCCGAAGATCTGGACGGAAGCTGGAAGCTCTACGCCCCCGTGGGCTGTCCGCAATGCAACAACGGCTACAAAGGACGTTTAGGCATTTACCAGGTTATGCCCATCACAGAGACCATGCAGCGGCTGATCCTGCAAGATGCCAGCCAGAACGACATCGCGGAACAAGCGCAACGGGAAGGGGTTCGAACGATGCGCCAATCCGGCTTGCTCAAAGTGAAGGCGGGCTTGACATCCATCGAAGAAATTCTGGGGGCGACCAATGCATGACACCGTAAAAGCCCCGTCCCCGGCAAAAGGAATCCAGAAACCACCCAAGGAATACATCTTCGATTGGCGTGGAACTGATGCCTACGGAAAATTGATTGACGGTGACATCCGGGCACCAAGCCAGGCTTTTGCCAAGGCACAACTTGCGCGCCAGGGGATCCGGACCCAACGCGTACAAAAACGCAAAGTCGAGCGCCGCAACACGACGATCAAACCCAAAGACATCTCCGTTTTCACCCGGCAGCTGGCGACCATGATGAAAGCGGGACTGCCCTTGCTGCAGGCATTCGACATCGTTGCCCGCGGCAGCGGCAATCCAGCCTTGGCACTGCTTGTGCGCAATATCCGCAGCGATGTCGAAACCGGCACGGCGATGAGCGCGGCATTCCGCAAATTCCCGGAATATTTCAATAGCCTGTACTGCAACTTGGTAGCTGCGGGAGAAACCGCGGGCATACTGGACGCCATGCTGGACCGATTGGCGGTGTATTTGGAGAAAACAGAAGCCTTGAAGTCAAAAATCAAATCGGCATTGATGTACCCGATTGCCGTGATTCTGGTTTCAGTTGCTGTTTTGACCGTCATCATGCTCTTCGTGATTCCATCGTTCAAAAAAATATTCGCCTCGTTTGGTGCGGACCTCCCGGCCCCCACCTTGGTTGTGATTGCGTTCAGCGACGCATTCGTGGCCAACTGGTACCTGGTGTTCGGCGCTGTGTTTATCGGTAGCTTTGTTTTTTTGCGCCTGCTAAAAACCGACACTGCACTACAAATCTGGGTGGACCGCACCAAGCTGCGCTTACCCATCATCGGCCCATTGATTGAAAAAGCCTGCGTGGCCCGTTGGGCACGTACCCTATCGACCATGTTTGCGGCGGGCGTGCCGTTGGTGGAGGCACTCACATCGGTGGGCACCGCTGCGGGCAATCTGGTTTTTGAGCGCGGTACAGAGCGCATACGCCAAGAAGTGTCCATCGGAACTTCGCTCGGCGCCGCGATGACCCGCTCCAAGTTATTCCCCGAAATTGTCTTGCAAATGGCGTCCATCGGCGAAGAGTCGGGCGCTCTGGACCGCATGCTGGCAAAAGTCGCCGACTTTTATGAGGCCGAGGTGGATGATGCGGTGGCCGGTCTGTCCAGCCTGATAGAACCCGTCATCATTGTCTTTCTGGGCGGCGTGATCGGCAGCATCGTCATTGCCATGTACCTTCCCATCTTCAAAATGGGCAATGCGGTGTGATGGGCTACGGCATGCCTATCGCAGCACCGTACTTGGCTTTGGCTGCGCTTCTGGGATTGCTGGTGGGCAGCTTTCTCAACGTTCTAATCTACCGCCTGCCTATCATGATGGAGCGTGTCTGGGCTAAGGAATGCGCCGCCCTGTCGGACCTGCCCGAGCCCGTTCAAGCACCTCTTAACCTTATGGTGCCGCGCTCGCGCTGCGGCCACTGCGGCCACCAGCTGCGCTGGGTGGAAAACATTCCGGTTCTGAGCTTTGTGGCCTTGCGAGGTCGCTGTTCAGCCTGCGGC
>Ga0214919_10010530_pt1 | contig 11694 bp, 3 predicted proteins | sample LL1503_MetaG_FD_177994 | JGI IMG/M metagenome (GOLD analysis project Ga0214919, IMG submission 177994) | Freshwater microbial communities from Lake Lanier, Atlanta, Georgia, United States - LL-1503 | ecosystem: Environmental > Aquatic > Freshwater > Lake | place: USA: Georgia | collected 2015-03-15
AGGCCGACCTGCCCATCCTCGGAAAACCCAGCAGTCACGGTGCACAAGCTGATCGCCTCGAATCCTTCTCCCGCCCCTGCCTCTGGGCCGCCCACTGGCTCCAAACTACCCCCACCACCTTTCCCGCCACTGCACCCGAATCCCTCTCGCGTAAAACGATTGCCGATTGGTTCCGCCAAGGCCTGCTCCTCGGGACCGACCCCTCCTCCTCGGAATACTGGGGCCCGACTCAGGATAACCATCAACACACCGTGGAAATGGCCGCGCTGGTGTTGGCTCTCGAAATCGCCCATGAATTCCTTTGGGATCCGCTCTCCAAAAAAGAAAAAGAGCAGGTCGCCCGATGGTTCGCGTCCGATCGCGGCACCAAACTTCACCCTAACAATCATCTCTTCTTCGGCGTCCTCACTCTCTCCTTCTTGGAGAAGGAAGGCTTTGGTCAAAAAACCGACGCCCCTCAGGTCAGCCAATGGCTCGATACACTCGAAACCATGGCCATCGGCAACGGCTGGTTTCGCGATGGCTCCAACCAGACGGTCGACTACTACAACGCCTACGCCTTCCACTACTACGGTCTCTGGTGGGGTCGACTCTTCGGCCAAAACGATCCCACCCGCACCAAACGCTGGCAAAACTTCACCCGCGAGTTCCTACCCGACTACGCACACTTCTTTGCCGCTTCTGGAGAAAATGTCCCTTTCGGCCGCTCTCTCACCTACCGCTTCAATGCAGTTGCCCCCTTTGCCCTCGCCGAACTGTTCGAATGCTCTCCACTTGCCCATGGCCAATCCAGACGGATCTCCTCAAAAAATCTCCACTTCTTCTGGAGCCATCCCATCCAACAGTCTCAAGGTCTCCTCAGCCTGGGCTGGATTGATGAATTCATTCCTCTGACCGAACGCTACTCCTGCGGAGGATCCCCTTACTGGGCCGCCAAGGGCCTCTCTCCCCTCCTTCTACCCCCCTCCTCCCCCTTCTGGCAGGAGCCGGAAGAGCCACTTTCCTCCGAGAGCTCCGACTTTTCAAAACCACTTCCAAAAGCCGAACTGGTTGTTCGCTCGATCCAAGGAGAAATCGAACTCCTCAACGCCGGCACCGCCATCTCCAAAGCCAACACAGTCTTCGGCCCATACAAGTGGGGTAAACTTTCCTACCGCACCGGTGTCGGCTTTGATGTCCAACTTCCCGACGGCCTTTACCCGATCGACTCCTCCCTAACGGCCCGGATGGACGACGGATCCCTACACGGCCGCCAGCAGACCCGCTCCCTTGCCGTCGAAAAAGATCACCTCGCCTGCTCCTACCCTCTCGGAGACTCCGTGCAGATCGAAACCCATCTCTGGTGGAACGGCCCGTGGCAGCTCCACTTCCACCGCTACAAGATCGGTAAAAAATGTCGGCTCCTACTTGGAGGCCAGAGCCTTTCGGCAAAGGAAATGGAGGATCTGAAGGAGAAATCCTCATTCCCCAACCTGTCTTGGAATAACTCTACCCACCACGTTGTTCTCCAATCCCTGCAAGGTTTTGCCAAGGCTGGATCCCAAAGGACCATCGCCGGAAAACAGCCGCGCACCCACCTCTACGCTGCCAACAGCATCACCCTCTTTCTGGAGACAGGTTCACTCTCTGGGGATGGCTGGCTGGCCGCGCTCCACGCCGCCGCCCCAGCCTCCACCCCGCTGGGCCGCTGGGAATTGACCGAAACCAAAGCCGGAAGTTGGTCTCTGAAGAATCAAAAGGGCGAATCGTGGACAGTCCAACACCCCTCGTTGCCGGCAATTTAGAAATGGTAGGGCTGGGTCTATGACCCGGCCGCAGTTTTGAGTTCGAAATCGAAAGGCTTCCTCGTTCTTTGAGTCAATAATTCTAAACCATACGCCACGGTCGCTAAGGTCACTAAGGTTTCAAAAAAAGATAAGCTTCTTTGCGTCCTTGGCGTCCTTTGCGTGAGTAATCTGCCTTCTTAACTCCTCACCTCTTTAGGGTTAACTTCAAACTCTTCGGGTCCGACACCAATACCCCTTGGCATGCTGCAGCCAACTCCTTGGCCACCCGCAATGCGTCCTGATTCTTCTTCTGCGCCTTGGCATCCGACTGCATTGGCATCTGGAAGACAACTTCCCCCGGCTTGACCTCCACATTCACCTTCATCGCCGGCACAGGTGCATCCTTCTTACCGACTGGATTCGCATAGGTCGCCATCGCCTGCAGAACCGTCCGCAACAGAACATAGTCCCTCTTGCATTTTACGTCGGGAACGGACGCTGGAAGCTCGATCGGCACCCCCCAACCCAGCTCCTGATTCGCCATCTGCGCCTGCCAATCCTTCAACATCTCCGCCAAGGTAAACTCCTCCTCATACAAATCGCACTTCACGATGTCCGCTGCCGCGTAAGGCGGCAACTCCAGGGCCCTCACCTTCTCCCACTCCTTCCGTGCTAGCCCAACCCAATCCGGAAGTTTACCCAATCGCAATCCTAGTTGTGCCTCATACAACGAATCCGGGGTCACTGGGGTACCAGGATACTCATTCGCCTCCACGGAATCCTCTTTCAGCTTCACCGGCTTGCCGTGCAGCCCCACAAACAGCGGCTTCACAAATTTCGCCTCTTTCCCCTTCTCGTAGTTCCAGAAGTTGATCGGCTGCTCGTCCTCACTGTCATAGAAAAAATTCCAGAACACCATCCACCGAAGATGATTGGGAAATGAGGGCGCCGGTCCGCCGCTCCGTGTCATCGTTCCCCCGTCCACTCGATCAATCAGCGTCGCATACGGACCGTTTCCGTGGGAATCGACCGTGGAGGCTTTGCTCATCAGCCAGCGCCAAACGACCGTTCCGGCCGAACGGTTTCCTGTTGATGCCCCGTGCTGGGGCGACGACGTTTCCTCCGTCAACCCCGTCAGGTTGAAGGTGCAGTTCGATCGAATCGCTATGTCATAGTGCCCCTTATTTCCGGCAAATCGGTTATTCAGAATGGAGCAGACAACCGAATCCCTCAGATACACCCCGGTGTTCACATTTAGAAACGAACATCTCCGCACCCAACCGTTCGCCACACCTTTGAACTGGATTCCGTCCCACCCCTCGTCATCCAAAGCCGACCGATGATGCACAAATGCCCCTCTCCATCCTCCCTGTAACGCCATATCCTCCACCCCCACCTGCTCGATCAATGAAGTGGGGGAGACTTTCGCTTCAAAATCCGCACCAAGATTCACCAGTACAGGCTCTTTCAGAATCAGACTCTCGCCCTGAATCTCCTTCACCTGATGCAGTTCGCTGATGCTCGCCCCATCCTTGATGATCCGAGTCCAAGTGGGATCAGGCTGCAATCCACACATCAACTCCGCATCCAACTTGGGTGTGCCAGCCTTCAGCACAACCCAGTCTCCCGTCTTAAAACCATCGGTGGACTTGATCGGAATCGTAAAACTCCCGCGCTTCACAGCTCCTGTAACCGCCGCGGATTTCCCAGCTTCCTTCTTCCCTCCCTCACTCCCCTCAAACATGAAAAAGTAGGGAATTTTAGACCAGTCATCTTTCCCGTTCGCGTCTTTTGTTCCCTTCGGCACGGCATAAGGCCCCGTCCTGTAACCGGAATGAATTGCCCGGATCACCGTCCCGCCCTTTCCACATCCAGCACCTCGAATCACCACACCCGATTTGGAGATTCGAATCACATCCGCTTTATTGCGATCCGCCCAAATCAGAAATTTGCCCGCTGGAAATAGCACCACCCCTCCACCCACATTTTCAGCTGCCGCCACCGCCTTGCGGATCGCATCCTCGTCCGAAATCGTATCGTCGGCTTTCGCCCCGTAATCGGTCACCTTGAATACAGGCCCCTGCACTTCAGGAATCGCCCTCTCCCCATGCTCATACCCGGCGTAGGAGTAGTCGGTCAGGATCTCGGCCGGGGAACGATCGGTGGCGGATTGAAAGGCCTTCCAGTGGGCCGACTCCTTGCCCTCCCCAAAACCCAAGGAAACCATGGCCAAGCAGCAGACCACCCAGATAAATCGGAAAATGATGGAATTCATTCTAAGTTAAAAATACGCCACGCCCCTAACTAAATCACCTTATTTTCGTATCGGCGTCGAAATCCAATCCGTCACATCGGCTTTCTCCATCGGGGCAAACTCTTTCTGAGCGGTCCGGATTTCTGCATCGTCATAAATCACCGCCCCGTCATTCAACCAAACACGCGCCTCCTTCGAATCAAACTTTGTAATCTGCTTCTCTGACCAGCCCTCGGGATTTTTAAAAAAAGGAACAAGATAAAGCATCGCCTTCTTTAAACTCCCCCTGCTTCCCTCCCCCTCATGATTCCAAAGATCAATGCCCAACGACTGGGCCATCACCGCCCCCTTGCAGATATTTTTCAGGTTAAAGCAGCTGTACGACCAACTTTTTGTCCGGGCCAACTCCCTCGGCTGTTTTCCCTCCGGTGTGATTTGGGAATCCAAACGGGCCGGTAGAGACTTCCCCAACACCTTCTTTGCCTCATCTTCTTTCCCAGCCATCACCAGCACGGCCGCCAACTGCACGTCATAGGCTGCACCGTGATTATTGGGTGCCTTTCTTTCCTGCAATCCGATCTTACTCGTCTGCATCCAATCCCCATAAGCCGTCCACCACGCCTTCATTCGCTCCCGATCTTTCACCGTCCACGCGGGACACTTTTCCAGCAAATTTAGCACATCGGGCAGGACCATAAACCCCCTCGTATCGATCAGACCCCATCCACGTCCCGTTTCCTTACCGGGAACACTTTGACCGTAATCCAGATGAGGATTCATCTTGGTCTCCGCATCCAGAAAGAATCCCCGCAAAAACCGAGCCGCTTCGGAGCCATACTTCTCCTCCCCCGTCAGGTGATAGGCCAAGGCGAGGTACTCGACCGCATGGATCATCTCCCCCAACTTCTTCTCATCCGATGCCTTCACTGCATCCGGATTGGTCTCGCCATCCCGATTGATCCAGGGCAACCCGTCTGGCTTGCTAGGATCGGGCCAGAAATACCGTCCAATGCTGAAATAGTCGTGAGGATCCTTGCTAGCCTGCAGGTTTTCGTTTTCCGTGATGGTTACCACCGGCTTCCCCACCCTCTTGTCCGCCTCCTTCACGATCTTTTTTGCCATCCCAGTAGCTTCGGGTGAAAGGCCGGGATCCTGCTTACCCTCATAAGCCGATTTCAACTGTCCCAACCGAGCCTCCTGCACCAGAAGAAATTTTTCTGCCGCCTGAAGATCCAGCCAGAGCCCCCACAAACCGACAAAGCAAACCAATCTCGTCAAAACTACTCCCCCTCTTCCTTGTCCGTCACTTTCGCACCTGCCGATTCTTGTTCTGGACTCACTAATCCCAGCTTTTCTAGAAACTTCAGGCTCTCCTCCTCAATCTTGGCTTTCACGATCTTTCCCTTTTCTCCCTCTTTGCTCGAATTGGGTGAGTGCGGGGCAGCCGGAAATACAACCAACTCACACAAATTGCCGTTGGCCTTCATCTTGCACTGAAACTCCTCAGAGTTTGCAAACTTCACCGTCTTATCCCCCGTTCCATGAAACACTAGGGTGGGCGGCATCTTCGCAGGCATCCGACCTGTCACCGAAAGATTATTCGCCCGAGCCTCATCATTCCCGAAACGCTTTGGCCCCCCATACCCGTTTGTTCCCGTATCGGTCACCGGCCAGAGAACAATCAGCCCCATCGGAGCCGGGTTCGGCACCGGATCGGAAGCAGTATCGGGCGTCACGGGATCAGGAATCGCTGTCCAGGCCGTCACATGTCCCCCGGCTGAAGACCCTTGGACAACAATCCTCGACGGATCGATACCCAACTCTGCCGCATGATCCTGAACCCAACGCACTGCCGCACGTCCATCCGCCACACAATCCTCCGGCTTGGCATCAAACCGTTTGCGGGTCCGATAGTCGGGAGCTACTCCCACCAGACCATATTTCGCAGCCCATTTCGCATAGTTGATGCTCTTGGCGGGCGTTCCACTGGTCCATCCTCCCCCGAAAAAAGTGACCAGACAGGCTCTCTTGTCGCTGGCTTTCCAATCTTTCGGTTTCACCACATGAAGGCGCAACTCCACATCCCCTACCTTTTTAAAAACAAATGATTCCGAGCCAGGCAAGGTCAATGGGGTGACCTCGTTCGTTTCTTGCAGGAAAACAGGGATAGGAACATTTGTCTCTGCCCAACCGAAACCTGTCAGAAGAAAACCGAGCAGAAGATTAAGGGTAAAACTTCGGTTCACAAAATGAACGTTAACATTTGCGGGCTATCCCACAAACTCGAACCCCGCCGCCTTAGCAAAGTCTAGCTGCTTTTGCGACGTAAAAGACGGGTAGCAACGAGCCCAGCTATTCCCAAGGTCAACATAGAACCCGTGGAAGGCTCAGGAATGGCCTGAAGGTTGAGGGTAATAACATCATTGGAAGAACCTCTTCCCACCAATACCTTGAAGTCGCCAGCTGGATTGTATGTTGCGTTGGGCAATGAGGAGATGTTGGCTGCCGTGATATTGAAAAGGCTGGTAACATCTGTTCCAACAGCCGTAGTAAAACCAGAAGACGAAGAGAAAGAGAGACCCGCCGCCTGTGCGAAGACATACTCGTAGGACCTATTATCGGTCCATCCCGTGAATGTACCATCAGCTGTAACCACCAAATTCCACTTATTCGCACCATTACCCGTGATGGCACTCATATCTAGAAGAGTCGTCACATTCAAGAGATCCCAAGCCGTGCCCGCCGTTCCCGTAAGATCCGAGATCTGCCAATTGTAAGTAGAGTTTCCGAGAACAGTTGCCGAATTCGCCGTCAACGTTCCTGGGCTATTTCCAGGCGTCAGTATACCACCACTATTCAAATTCAATGCCCCCACTCTTCCCGACCCACCCAAACTACCTCCGAGATTTACTACGACGGCGCCAGCAACTCCATTCACATTGAGTAATCCGCCATTCACCGTGGCAAGAGAGCTGGACGCTATGGACCCCGCTGTATCTACAATCAATGTACCCTGACTTACCGTGGTAACTCCCGAATAGGTGTTGGCTCCCGAAAGGGTATTAATTCCCGATCCACTCTTGGTCAGCGCTCCCGATCCGGCCAATACAGCCGATATCGTTCCCGCATTGGTCAGCGCATAGCTGCTTGCGGTTAACGTTCCGTTCCTCAGAGTTCCGGTATCAAGAGTAAAGGCACCGCTAGACCGGTTAAGTCCGCCCAAATCCAACGTCCCCGCACCGATCGCAACACTGCCACTCGTCGCACCCAAAGTTCCTGAACCACTCAAGGCCAGCGTCCCGCCGTTCACCGTCGTCCCACCCGTGTAGGTGTTGTTACCCGCGAGTGTTACCGTTCCGCTGTCTGTTTTAGTCAGTAAGCCCGTGCCACTGATGACTCCGTTATAAGAACCTATAGACGACTGATTAAAAGTTACCGCTGCATTGTTAGTGATCACCCCTTGTAAGCTAGCCGTTGTACCGATCAAAGTTCCACCAGAGACGGTCGTCCCGCCTGAGTAGGTGTTGTTGCCCGAGAGGGTCAGGGTGTTGTTATTAGATTTGGTCAAGCCACCTGATCCTGTAATGGCTCCTAAAAGGCTGGTATTCAAAGTCACCGAAGTGGCTGCTCCGGCCGAATCCTGCGCGCTTGTTACCGCATCCACTGTCACATTCATACCTTCGGACAGTATAATGTTGTTGGTGACCGTACGCTGTTGGTTGGCGTTGGTCAACAGGGTCGAGGCCGTGAACCTACCTAATCCGCTCCCTGCCGTATTGGTGAAGGTCAAATCCCCGGTCCCCAGTGCGTTGTTGTTGCCGACCTCCAGGATCGCATTGGTCCGAACAATCGTTCCACCGCTGTAATTATTGCTCGCAAACAAAGCAAAAGTACGTCTGCCCGTGCCAGTTCCGTTATCGATCACCAAACCTCCGTTGGTCACCGCACCGTACTGATAGGTCGTGTTACCCAAGGTAATGGTCCGAGCTGCACCATTGAGATCCATAGCACCACCCAAGTGGTTGCCCTGTGCCCCCAAACCAAAGGTGACATTTCCGTTGAGCTGGATGTTATTGGCAATAGCACGGTCTGTCTGGTCGTTGCCTGTTAAACCTGTGTTATTAATGGTTCCGTCCTGTCCAACAACGACTCCGTCCGCCAGAATCAGGGTTCCTGTACCCAGCGCATTACGATTTCTGTACCCCAATATACCAGAATTCACAGTCACACCGGAAATATTGTTCGAACCGCGCAAAGCAAGGTAATTGTTCGACAAAGAAGTTGCTCCTACTCCATCTTTGGTTAGTCGATAGTTTCCGCTCATCGCTTGGTCCCAAAGGACATACCCATAGGTACTAATTGTAGAGTTGCCCGCCAGAGATGTGGTGCCACCAGCATTTGTTGACACATTCAACAGATCAGCTCCACTGTTCATTCTGGCATTGGTTAAGCCCCACGAGGTCATTCCATATTGAACATTGCCGTTCAGCACGACGTTGTTGTAAAGAGAGCGCCCGCTAGTTCCCGTCGTGCTTTGAGATCCAAAGATACCACCATTCAACGTCACGGTTCCCGTGCCGAAGACTGTACTCGTTATTGCACCACTAGTCACAGTGCCACTTGTATTGTACTGCACCTCACCACTATTCAGAGTAAATCCACCACTATAAGTGTTGTTCCCGTTGTTCAAATAAAGCAAACCTGACCCGTTTTTCACCAAACTACCGCCCGTACCAGTGGTGAGCGCTGAATTTGTAGAGCTAAGTCCTGTCCCACCCACGTTCAGTGTGTTCCCTTGTAAATTCAGTGCTGCAGTTGAGCTTGATGAGGCCAAAGATGCGACGGTCTCATTCCCACCCAGCTTCAATGTTGTGCTCGCAGCAAGAGTTACTGCACTACTATCTGACAATCTGTCGTTACCTACCGTTTCCAAAGTCCCGAAATTCACCGCCGTAGCCCCCGTATAACTGTTGGAGCCCGACAACGTCAAAGTTCCGACCCCGTTTTTCGTCAAAGAACTGTTGTCTCTCAGTCCTGCACCAACGCTTGCAGTCACGCCGGACCCAACATTCGCTGTTACTTGTGACCTTAATTCCCCCGTCGTTCCCATAATCGACCCACTCTGTAAATCCACCGAGGAAGCGTTGTTGTTGAGTGCACCGATATCTAATGTGCCTCCATTGATAATCACCGCTTGGCCAGCCAAATTATTAGCCACCCCCGTAGACAACTTTCCTGCGCTTACGGTGATCCCACCCGTGAAGGTATTCGCTGAATTGTTGAGGTTAAAGTCACCTGCTCCTGTCTTGGTTAAACCCCCTGTACCCGCCAACCCTACTTCAATCGTTCCACCCGAGGCAGCCACACTTGTGTTGGTCAATGTTCCAGCACCTGTGATCGATCCACCCGATATCGTTAAAGAGCCGTTACTCGCGCTTGTTCCTAAGGCCAAGGAACCACTGGAGAGATTCATCGAACTTGAAGTTAGGCTGGCGTTAGCACCAAGACTTACATCCGCTCCGCTCACACGCAGTGCCCCTGTGACGGCGTTGCTTCCGTTCAAGTTAACTTGGCCACCAGACGCTAGGATTCCCTCAGCTGTTGTTGTGAGTGCACCTGTGGAAGTCAGTGTGCCGGCAGAGTTCGTAACTCCGCTGAAGGAATTTGCACTGTTTCCCAGAACCAAGGTACCCCCGCTTTTGTTTAACGTGGAGCCCGTCAAATTTCCGCCCGTCAAGTTCACCGACTTCGAACTGTTATCCAAGGTAACGGCTCCCGCTGTAATTCCACCCGCATCCACCGCAATGTTGGCTGTCGAATTTAAAGCCGCGTTGTCACCAGAATTAAATGCAACAGGAGCGCCTGTTCCATCTGTCAACCAGTTCTGCGCAGTGGTATTCCATGCGCCGTTTGAGACGGATGAATCCCAAACTTGATTGGCTGATACCGCAGCGGAAGTGATTCCCATGGTCAGAGCTGTGCCCGATTGCGAGAAAGAGTAGGTCTTGAGCCCCACCAGGAGACTGCTTCCCAGTGCGACCGTATTTCCCTCACCGAGGTCAAGCAAGAGGCTGCTATTCGCTCCACTCAAGCTAGTTCCAGAAAGCAGGGTGTATGAGTTTGCTCCCCACAAGTTAGATTTCCCGTTTAAGCTGATGCTGTTTCCTGTGCCCGAGAAGGTCACCGTTGCCGCATTAATCTGCGTATAGATCTGTTGCAAGCTTAGGACCGAGTTTCCGCTGATCATCAAATCGCCAAGCTGCAGAACGGCTGAAGAAGCGGGTGTGCCTATTGCTACAGTGCTATTGAATCTGGCCAGATTGCCGGCTTCACCTCCCAAGGTGAGAGCGCCTTGCGTGCCAGAATCCGGAGCCAGGGAGCTAGCCGATAAAGTGCCGCCCGCTCCAATCGAAACTGTTCCACTGTTCTTTACTGTGTTCGCAATCGCACCACTCCCTATATTCAGTGTGGAGTTAGTATTGGCTATGGTCACAACTGAAGCTCCAAGTGCATCAGAATTTCTCGCCTGCAAAGTACCACCTGAGATGGTGGTCGTACCTGTGTAACTGTTCGATCCAGAAAGTGTCCAAGTTCCGGTGCCCGATTTGATTACAGAAATCACATTGCCACCAGCATTTGTTAAACTGCCTGATAACTCACCCGTTCCAGCAGATGAACCATCCAGTCGGACTGTTTTAGCACCTGTCCCTGTCCCTGTGATCGCGCTGGTAAACTTAAGATTTCCTGTTCCCGACTGATCCAATGTTGCTCCACCTAACGTGCCCGCCAAGTTGATCACCTTGTCATTTGTTTCCCCCGTGCCCGTATATTTAAGAATTGTGCGGTTATTGTCATTGGTACTCCCAATATTGATTGTTCCATTCCTACCCAATGCGCTGGCAGCACCACTGTTGCCAATGTTCGTTGTCTGAAGCCATGTATTCTGAAAAGCCGTTGCTTGAGTGATCGTCACAGCCCCGCTGAAAGTATTGGTGCCATTGAGAATAACCGTTCCCGAACTGGATGCGCCCACGACAACTGAATTTGTATAGCCGGATGTTTCGTTGATCAGCCCATTCATCCGTAAGGTATTCGTGTTATAACCAGCAAGCGTGATGACCTTGTTGCTAATGCCCGTACTGTCGATATTACCATTTAAAGTGAGGGAAGCATTTGTTGCGCCCCTCGCATAAATCCTCAATCCAGCACTGGCAGCACTGCTTCCTGTAGTCAGTGCGAAGGTTTTGTCTGAAGTCTCGTCTGCGGCACCTGTCCAATTTATGTCACCAGCACCACTGGTGCCCGAAGCGGAGCTAATCGTAACCGTCCCGTTGGTTCCGATCGAGCTGTTGGCACCTGCCATACCAAGCTTGCTAACATACAACTTTCCCGAACTTCCTACGTTCACCCCACCACCAAAGGAGCTGTTTGTACCTGTGAGATAAAGCCCGTTGTCGCTGAGTGTATAGTTAAGCGCACCTGCCCCGCTGATCACACCCGACCATGTTGAAATGTCGGAACTTGAAGAAATACCCCCCAACCTGAGAGTAGTTCCTGCTCCGATTGCTACAGCATTCGATATGGTAACTGATCCAGAACGCACATAATTCGTTCCAGCTCCGGTTGTGATAGTTCCCGTTCCAAAGGCCGCGTTGTTTGATGCCCAAATTTCAC